>Ga0307377_10001658_pt1 | contig 27578 bp, 24 predicted proteins | sample TR3MG_FD_202535 | JGI IMG/M metagenome (GOLD analysis project Ga0307377, IMG submission 202535) | Soil microbial communities from Risofladan, Vaasa, Finland - TR-3 | ecosystem: Environmental > Terrestrial > Soil > Coastal area > Acid sulfate soil | place: Finland: Risofladan, Vaasa | collected... | reverse complement strand
AAAGAAGAATCTTTGAGCGAAAACATGGCAAAACCCGACATAAGTGCATCGGGTAGGGATATCGTGGTATTTTTTGATCGATGGTCTGGTATTTTCTCAAACCCTGAACGAACTTGACTGAATAGTGTATCAGCGTTCAAATCATTTCGAACTTTTATTTTTTTTTTCATACAAAACTCCATCCGTAAAATTCAAATATTGTTAATAATTATTTATAATTATTAGCTTTACAACTCAATATTATACACAATGTTTACGAAAGTATAAAAAAGTAACCCGTGGTAACCCTTTAGCTGCATGCGTTTACTATCTAAGCGGGAATTGCTGAGCCAATTACATCTTCTCCTTGACCCCATCCACTACCTTCTCGAATATCCCCTTTTCATTTTCTTTAGCTGGCGTCTCCCCGCTCAGCTCAGCAAACTTCCTCAGCAGTTCCTTCTGCTTTGTAGATAACTTTTTAGGCACATTCACATCGACTTTCACATTCAGATCACCCTGCCCGTGCCCATGGATACTAGGCATACCCTTGCCTTTTATCCTGTACGTAGCCCCGGGCTGGGTTCCTGCCGGTATCTTCAACTTCACTTTACCATCCACAGTAGGCACCATGATCTCATCTCCCAATGATGCCTGGGTGAAACTGATACTGGTACCCAGTAAGATATTATCGCCCACCCGTTTGAAGAGCTTATGTGGTTTCACATAAATATCCACATACAGATCACCTGGCGGTCCGCCCTTAGTCCCGTGTTCTCCTTCATTACCTACACGCATACGGGAATTACTTTCAATTCCAGCCGGTATCTTAACCTTGATCTTGCGCCGCTTCTCCACCTGACCGCTGCCATGGCAATCAGTGCAAGGACTGTCTATGGTCTTACCCTGACCCCTGCACGTGGGACATGTACTTGAGGTCATGAACTGGCCAAAAGGGGTCTGCTGGGCCCGATTAGTCTGGCCGCTGCCCCTGCATGTGGTGCATGTCTTAACGTCAGTCCCTGGTTTGGCACCACTACCGTTACATACTTTGCAGTTTTCTGTCCTGGGGATCTCGATCTCACGTTCAACACCCTTATACGCATCCTCAAATGAAATGGTCATATCAGTCCTGAGATCTGAACCCCGCTGGGGACCTCCGCGCCTGCGTCCCTGGCCGCCAAAGAAAATATCAAAGATACCTCCCCCTCCTCCAGATCCCCTGAACAGGTCATCAAAGTCCATCCCTCTGAAGATGTCTTCCTGGCTCCATGTACCGTCAACTCCAGCATGTCCATATTGGTCATACTTACCTCGTTTCTCAGAATCACTCAGCACACCATAAGCTTCGCTGATCTCCTTGAACTTATCTTCAGCTCCAGGTTCCTTGTTTTTGTCAGGATGGTATTTTATTGCCAGTTTCCTGTAAGCCTTTTTTAACTCTTCCTGGGTAATGTCCTTATCGACCCCCAGAATTTCGTAATAATCGCCTTTAGTAGCCATTTTAAATTGGAATGATAATTAAAAATATAAAAAAACAAATTGGATAAGGATAATTAATCCTTATCCTCATCCACTACTTCATATTCAGCATCGACCACATTATCATCAGCTTGCTCTTTTGATTCTCCAACCCCTTCCCCAGCACCACCGGTTGCAGCTTGTTCCTGAGCAGCTTGCTCATAGATCATGGTGCTGATAGTCTGCATCTCCTTGGTTAATTCGTCAACAGCTTCCTGGAGCTTGTCCTTATCGTCAGTACTGATGGCCTCTCTGGTCTTCTCGATCTTCTCATTGATAGTATTGCGCTGCTCTTCGTTTACCTTTTCACCAAGGTCAGCAATAGCCTTCTCTGTGGTATATACCAGGGTATCTGCCTGGTTCTTGAGCTCTATTAGCTCCTTGGCTTTTTTATCAGCCTCTTCATACTGCTCGGCTTCATTTATCTTGGACTTGATCTCATCCTCAGACAGCTTATGCGGGGATGTGATTGTGATCTTCTGTTCCTTGCCTGTACCTTTATCCGTGGCAGTCACATGGATAATGCCGTTAGCATCTATATCAAACGTCACCTCGATCTGTGGAATGCCCCTAGGTGCGGGTGGTATCCCAATCAGAGTAAATCTGCCCAGAGTGGTATTATCATGAGACATGGCACGTTCGCCCTGAAGCACATGGATGTCCACAGATGTCTGGTTCTCGGCTGCTGTACTGAAGTTCTGGCTCTTCTTTGTTGGTATGGTGGTATTACGCTCGATGAGTTTGGTAAACACACTTCCCAGGGTCTCAATACCCAGGGACAGCGGCGTCACGTCCAGTAGCAGCACATCCGTTACTTCTCCTTCCAGTACACCTGCCTGGATTGCAGCACCTAATGCCACGCATTCCATTGGATCAACACCACTTTCCGCGTCCCTGCCTATCATATCCTTAACGAATTTCTTTACGATAGGCATTCTGGTGGGTCCGCCAACCAGAATAATGCTGTTTACATCTGAAGCACTCAATTTTGCATCCTTCAGTGCCTGCTCTATAGGCTGTCTGGTCTTTGCCACTATGGGCATGACCAGTTCTTCAAGCTTTGATCTCTGGAGAGTCATTTCCAGATGCTTGGGGCCTGCCTGGTTAGCTGTAATAAAGGGCAGATTGATGGAGGTCTGCAAGGTCGTGGTGAGTTCGATCTTTGCCTTCTCAGCCGCTTCTCTCAACCTCTGTGCTGCGGTCTTATCTGTCCTCAGGTCGATCCCTTCTTTTTTCAGGAAATCCTGTGCAATATAATCAACCAGGATGTTATCCATGTCAGTACCGCCCAGCTGGGTATCACCGGACGTGGATTTTACCTCAAAGACGCCGTCGCCCATTTCCATGATCGAAACATCCAGCGTGCCTCCACCAAAATCATATACCAGGATCTTCTGGTCGCCTTTTTTATCCAGGCCGTATGCCAATGCTGCTGCTGTGGGTTCATTTATTATACGAACCACTTCAAGACCTGCGATCTCACCGGCATCTTTGGTGGCCTGCCTCTGGTTATCATTAAAATAAGCAGGTACTGTAATGACAGCCTTCTCCACTTTATCATTTAAGAATGCTTCAGCATCCTGTTTGATCTTCTGAAGAATGGCTGCTGAAATATCCTGGGGTCTGAAATCCTTGCCGCGAATTGTTACCTTATGATCAGATCCCATCTTACGTTTAATAGCCAGGATCGTTCCTTCCGGATTAGTCACTGCCTGTCTTCGCGCCGGTTCTCCCACCAGCCTCTGTCCATCCTCTGTGAAGGCCACAACAGACGGGAATGCTTTTCCAGCTACACTTGCTCCCTCTGCGCTGGGTATAATAGTGGCGCGTCCCCCTATCATAGCCGCAGCTGCCGAATTGCTTGTTCCCAGATCAATTCCTATTGTCTTTGCCATTATTAATTCACCTCATATTATTTGATAAATTCATTTATTCGTATTATTATTTTTGTTTTCATCTACCGAGACCCTGACCTTTGAATAGCGTATAACCCGGTCTTTGATCTTGTACCCTTTCTGGAATTCTTCAATCACCGTATTATTGGGATATTCATCAGAAGGGGTTTTCATCATTGCTTCATGGTAGTAAGTGTCAAACTTCTTGCCTTCTGCTTCAATAGGCTTCAGTCCTTTTGATTCAAGTATACCCTTTAACTGGGTGCACACCATCTCCATTCCCTTAACTACAGATTCAATGTCATCAGAATCCTTTGCACTTACGACCCCACGTTCAAGGTTCTCCTTTACATCGATAAGTTCGGATATCAGATTAGTGTTAGCATACTCAATAAGGTCTGCCTTTTCCTTATCCACTCTTTTCTTATAATTATCAAACTCTGCCTGTAGGCGTTGAAGTGAATCCAGGTATTCACCAGCGCGCTTTCTTGACTCTTCAAGTTCCTTGAAATGCTCGTCCACTGATATTTCTTCAACGTCTGTTTCTTGATCAAAATCTTCGAGAGGCTCGTTCTTTGATGATTCTACCTTAGTATCCTTATTCTTCCCCATAGTCTGCCTCAAAGTGTATCAGGCACGTTCAGATATTAATCTTCTCCAATGTCTTCAAGACTTGGTGCCTGGATACCGTCATAACTGTCTATCCTATGTTCAGGATCCACATCCATGAGCCCGGTATATTTGGAAGCAAATACATCATCCACCCTGAGTATCATAGCAGCAGCATCCACAGCAGATTTAATGGACTGGACCTTAACCTTCAACGGTTCCACCACATTGGTGTTGCTCATATCTGATACTTCACCGGTAAACACATTCAGACCTACTGTCCTGTTACCATTGTTATGCTCAGAGCGCAGCTTTACCAGCATATCCACAGGATCAAGCCCTGAATTCTCAATAAGGCTCCTGGGAAGTCCTTCCATGGCTTCTGCAAATGCAGAAACAGCCAGTTGCTCACGCCCGCTCAAGGTGGATGCATACTCGCGTAGATGCATTGCCACTTCGATCTCAGGGGCTCCGCCCCCATACATAACCTTTCCTTCATCCAGTACAACCTTAACCACATTCAAGGCATCGTCCAGGGCTCTTTTTACCTCTTCGGTAATAAAATCGGCACCGCTGTGGACATCTATGGTTACAGCCTTTGGATTTTCACAACCTTCAAAATATAACATTTTGTAATTGCCCATACCTCTTTCTTCAACCAGGTCAGCTGACCCCAGATCCTCAGGTGAGATATCCATGGAATTTGATCGTAATGTCGCTCCAGTAGCCCTGACAAGCTTCTTTATGTCATCCTCATTGACCCGCCTTATGGCCATGATATTCAGTTTAGCAAGATAATGCAGTGAAATATCATCTATCCCTTTCTGTGTGACCAATACGTTAACACCAGCAGCGACCAAAGCATCCACCTGGTCCTTTACAGTCTGATATTCTTCCTGATATGCTTCATCCATTTGCTCAGGTGATGAGATCTTTATCTTGCTGGATGTGGAGGTCCTCTGGACTTCAATACCCACATCAAGTATAGCTATTTTTGCATTATCAATTTTCTTGGGCATATTCTTATGAGCCCTGGCCTTATCAAGCACCATGCCCTTGATCAGTTTAGTATCTTTAATAGAACCGCCCCTCTGACTGATGATCTGGATATTATGTTCGATATCTGTCTCGGTCTCATCAGCAATGGCCTGTATGGCTTCCACACATAATGTGGCAAGATCATCGAGTGCCATTTCGCTTCCCTTACCTGACAGTGCGGTTAAGGCGATCTTTTTCAATACCTCTGTTTCATCTTTTGTTACATTGATAGCAGTGGATTCCAGAACTTCCTGTGCTTTTTTTGCTGCCATTTTGTAGCCTTTTATAATAAGCGTGGGATGAACTTCCAGTTCAATCAACTTCTGGGCCTGGGTCAATAGTTCACCTGCAAGCACTACAGCACTGGTTGTCCCGTCCCCGGCCTCTTTTTCCTGGGTCCTTGAGATCTGCACCATCATCATGGCTGCAGGATGCTGGACATCCATCTGTCGTAATATCTCGGCACCGTCATTGGTAATGGTGACGTATCCCACACCATTTACAAGCATCTTGTCCATACCCTTAGGGCCAAGTGTGGTTTTTACAGCCTGTGCAATTGCTTTTGCGGCTGTGATATTCATAGACTGTGCATCTCGACCCGTAGTCCTCTTTTTTCCAGGGTCGATAATAATAATAGGCTGACCGCCCAACGCTGCCATTTTGATCCTCCGAATTGTAGTATACTAAGTAATATTATCAATATAATTAGAACACTTCTAACTGTTTGTACTTCTATATATTAATAACGTCGTACAATTTTTTATATTGACAGATTGCTGCATTACCCGACAATGCATTTTAATAAAACTTGTGCCTGCTTTTTATTATGTTGGTCATTGGTAACCTCAGCTATTTTTACGACCGCTTCGAGATTTCTGGCTGCAGTCTCCAGATATTCGATCACATCACCTAAATAAGCAAACACACCATATCTGGCAGTCATTGTCTCAATAATTTCAGCCGGGCTTGCTCCATCACACCGCATTTGAAGCAGTCTTTTAGAGAACTTGCGTTCCGGACATCCGCAATATGGTGTATCTTTGCAGGTGCAGGTCAATAGATCAGTAGCAAAATTCATTAATTTTTGTTTTGTACTACTATCCAGTTTCCCCAGAAACTCACCTGATAAGGCCATCTCCATTGCAGCTCCCTGGAATACCCTTGACGGCAGTCGCACATTCAGGGTCGCAGCTATTCGTTCCGCTCCCACAAAAAATGCCCTGTCAAATACTTCAAGGTTTGTAATGATATCTTCAGGTTCAACACCTGAGATGACCCCCTCCTTCATAATAGAAACCTGCTCGTGGTTCAGGAAATGTCCGGTCATGATACGCCCCAATTTGGTAGGGTGTATTTTCTGATTGGAGATGTCTACATAACCCATATCATGCAATTTTTGCAGCATACTGTCCACATTGCCACCGCCCAAACGCAAGTTTTCTACGGTGTTAAGTTTTTGTATAGTATCAAAGATCGCTGCAGAGGCCAGTACCTGTTCTAGTCCAGAATCTTCATCTTCCTGCAATGAAATTGGTCCCATTTCTCCACGAAGCAGCCTGAAAGCCACCTGTTCTTCACTCTCACCCTGACCTAGGCGTTTATCCGGTTCTGCCATAACAACCACAACTCCCAGGTCATGATAATCCGGCCGTCCGGCCCGACCCTGCATTTGAAAGAACTCGCCCTGGGTTATCCAGTCATTACCCATAACAAGGCTTTCAAATATTACCTGGGACGCAGGGAAATCCACACCAGCTGCCAGGGCTGCAGTGGTGACTATAACAGGGATATTTCCTTTCGCAAACTCTTGCTCAGTCTTTCTACGCTGTTTGTATGGTAAACCTGCATGATATGGTGCTGAAGGGATTCTCAGGGCATCTGATAACTTGTGGCAGCTTCGCCTGGAATGTGTAAATACTATTGTTTGGCCCTTAAAACCTTTTGAGGATTTCTTATTATATTCTTCCTGTGCCAGCTGGTTAATTAATCGTAATTTTTCGGATGCTCCTCCAAACAACAAATGACGCTCCAGGGGTACAGGTCTTTCTTCATATTCAATCAGCGTTGACCCCAAACCCTTCGCCAGCCAGCCCGGATTGCCTACGGTAGCTGAGAGATAGATGAACTGGCATTTGGGATACAGGTATCTCAACCTGGCTATCAGTCCATCCAGTCGCGGTCCCCTTTCAGGGTCTTCTATCATGTGCACTTCGTCCATTACTACAGTACCTACATTGCCCAGCTTGTGTTCGTTCCCGGTTCTTAGTAAATGGTCTATCCCTTCATACGTGCCTACAACGATGTCTGATTCAAGGGTGGTACGCATCTTGAAACGTTTTCCCATTTTGATGCGGCTCTGCCCCACTTTAATAGATGTAGTAACCCCAATGGATCCATATTTTTTTGTAAATTGATCGTGTTTCTGGTTGGCAAGTGCTACCAGGGGAACCAAAAACAGCATCTTCCCTTTACCTTCCAGGATATTTTTTACCCCTGCCATCTCACCGATCAAAGTCTTGCCTGTGGCAGTGGCTGAGACTACAAGCTGGTTCTGCTTATTAAGCAGTCCTGACCGGATTGAAAGAGATTGAACAGGAAGCAGCTTTTCTGGCAGCAATTTTTTCAGGCGGTCATCCAGATCAAGTCTATTCACATCCACTGAATCCACAGACATGCCTGAACTAATACGATCAAATACTGTTAGTTCACGATCCATTTTTTTTGGGTCAAGAAACACCAGCATACGATCCAGATCCCTTGTTTTCAGCAATAACTGGAACAGCCTTTCGATTCCTTCCTCAGCCATCCTTTTAGTTCCTGAATGTATTTCCCTGTGAAGTTCAGACATCGCGCAATTTTCACAAATCAGATCTCCTCTGAATTTGACTGATCTTGAGTCCACTGGCTGGAACTTCCCTTCAGATAGACAAAAACGGCAGACCTCCACCCATTCATAATCCAATTGATAACCCTGCAGCAAATTAATGACATATTTTTCCTGGACCTCGTCACCATGTTTGGAAATTAAGATCATATCTGCCATTCGAAGCAGATCTACAGCTTCAGCCGGGGGTCTCAGGTCCTCATTTGTTCCCTCTAAAACCCTGAATTTGAATGGCCTGGGTCCTTTTGAGGTATGCTTTAATTCCAGGATACCCCTGAATGAAGCTTCACTGCTGCCATTTTTGAGGGGCATTAGCTCAATATTTTGTCTGCCTGGCTGAATAAGCACAATTAATGACATGCAAAAAAAAGATTATTTACGAAGGTCATGGAGTTCATATACCAGACCTTCAGATTCGAGCCGATTTAAAAGCTGCGGCACCTCTTCGTCCACAGATACCACCACAGATGACAGGCCATGAAACGCAGCCTCTACAATCGAATCCTTGGCTCCGAACATAATATTCGGTTCCTTACCGATACGCTTTAACGCTATTAGTGACTCCACACCCAGAGCACATATATATCGGCTATCCTTTACCAGTTCCTCCAGAACATCCAGGTCCACATTTTTCGACCCGCCCCGTTCAACTCTGGGAACTTTACAAACCGTAATCTTGACATCCTCCAGCTCGATCAGGCCGTGCAGGTCGGTTACTCCTACATCTTCTCCTGCTTTCACATCAGATATAAGCACTCCAGTGGCTGCCTGCTCCTGTTTTGCATTGGCATATAATAACCCGTCACGCATAACCAGTGAGACTTTTTGCCCTGTTCTATAATCCTCATCCGCAATAGCAGTCCATACAGAAACATGACTGATGATATCTTCCATCACGTACCTGGCATACCGCTTCAACTCGGCAGTACGCTCAAGCACCCATTCGATCCCTTTCTTGGTTACCTTGTAACGTACCCTGCCGTCAGATAGGATCAACCCCTCATCAGTTAATTCTTTAATATATTCAGAAACTGCCTGGGGAGTAATTCCGATTTTTTCAGCGATATCTCTCTGGCGCACATTAGGCTGGTTAGCTGCAATTTCAACAAGTATCTGGAACTTTGTACTATCTTTTTTACTGTGGAGTAAATTTATCATCCAATAGCACCAGTGGCACCGTTGAATTCAATTCTCTGACCCTTGACTGTTAGTTTGTCTGAACGTCTTGCTATCCCTCTTAGATATAAGGGACTTGCTCCTAACACCCTTGCCAGTCCTGTCATGGATTGGTTTCCATTGACGACTTCAGTTTCGATTTGTTCTATCATACTTCTGATATCATCATCCCGGCTGAATGTGATCATTAGCAGGTCAGAAAGATCTTCAACAGTACACTGAAAATTCACCTGGATTTTGGAATAAGACGTGTGATATTCCTTTTTTGGTGTTTGTCCAGGTTCTGGCATTCGCCACTTGCTCTCAATTAACCCGCATTTTTTCAAAATTTTTATACTATCATCTACATCCATCGTCAGCTTTTCTTTCAGTTCATCTTTAGTAAACCAATCAACAAGTAGATTATCAAAAACTATCTTGTGGGTTTTTGAACCAAAAGTTCCCAACAGGGGGACAAGATCCGAAGGGTCATTAATAATACGTGTTCTCTTGCCCATTTAGATTAACCTCAATTAGGTATATATAGTCTTTAGATTTGATAAAGCTTTTTGAGAAAAAAATAACTAATTAAAATAAAATATATTACAGAGAATAACATTTTAATATCAATCATCAGATCATTTTGATCTTAGTATTCAGGCTCAAGTCCATCTATCTTTGAGAATGTAGTATCAGTTTCTTTCTGCAATGCAACACGTTCTCGTTTTTCCTTTTCAATATGAATGGCCTCTACCGCTAGAGAATACAGTTTCTCCAGTTCAACAGTAGATTCAAGGGTTAACACAGATAGAACTTTCGGGGGTTCACCATTGCGAATAATAACACCTTTGAATACATGACCGATATGTGAAGAGAGCTTATCGATCTCAGCTGAAATATCATCGATGCTTAAATATTTTTGATCTCCTCGTAATATTATCATTGCCCTGCTTGCTTCTTCATATACATTAGATGAGAACAACAGACCACTTGGGGAAATACTTTCGCGAATAGTAGTTCTGATCGGGATATTAGCGTCACCCTTGGCATATCCTATTGTGGCAATACCATCGCCACCAGACATGACTGTTTTGAAATCACCCAGGTCCGTGACCAGCATCATCTCGCTATCCAGGGCTTCCAATAAGAATAAAATCCTCTCAGCGATCATTTTGTTAATACCGTCATACGCTGATTGTATGTTACTTCCGGCATTTTTCAAGTATTGATTGTCTGCTAAGATCATTCCATCTGTTCCACTTTCACGCATCTCTTTGATTGAAAAAGCAGAGTTTTGCAAATAAATTGTCCCTTCTTCTCTGAACGGAAGCACCATTATGCTGTAAACAGGGAATTCATATCTTTCCTTCAATTCAGTAACAAGTGGTGGGCTAAATGACGATCCTGTACCACCTGATGAGGAAGAAATGACAAACGCGACATCAAAATCTCCCCTTTCAGAGATATTTCGCATGATCAGGTCTTTATTGTCATTAAAACATTGTTTACCTAAGATTCTGTTGGCTCCAAGCCCGTGAAGGTTAGGTATATGGACTCGATCTTTAGCCTTGGTATTACGCATTTCTTTAAGATCATTAATTGCAGTATTGATAGCAATGGTCTCAACCCGGGATGCAAATTTCTGAAAGGAATAATATTTTGAAAATCTTCCTCCTCCAAAGGCTTCTTTATTAATTGCATCCAGTATCCTGTTGCCGCATTGTCCTACTCCAATGATCAATACATTTAACAACTTTGTTTCCTCCTCAATAATATCTTATTTACATCTTAAATTGATTTGATCTCCAATAAAACCATCCTGCCAGAGCCAGTATAATGATGATTGGTGTTAGGTATACATAGATCGGGAATTCTGCGAGGAAATCAAAATCACCTTGACTAATAAATACCATTTCTGAACTTGTTTCGTTGGAAATCTCTTCTACTCCATTATTATATGTCCATTTTACTATTAGTTTATCATAGCCAACCTGATCTGCTTTGAAGGTTAACATGTATTCAGCTTTGTGATAGCCTCCATAACTACTAACCTGAATAATGGGTTTTTCATTAATTATGTATATTTCTTCAGAACCAGAAACATATGTCAGGTTTTTGGGGATTATAGGTTCAATACGAATATTTGAGGCTGGAACTTCTTTCAAATTCTCAACGTTCACCTTGAATGTGACCGTATTTCCTCTTTTCAATTTGGTTTTATCAGTTGATACTATCAGTTTAATCTCTGATGTTTCAACTGGTTCTTCTGATACAGTAATCGTGGTACTATCACTTGTTGAAGCATATTCATCATCAAATACTGATGAATAATAAGTAGCTATAGCAGGACCCAGTTGAAAAGTCCCGGCTTTTGTAGCCTGGATTTCATAGATAAACATCTCTGTCTCTTTGTTCGAAACATCAAGCTCTGTAGGATATGAAGTATATATACGGGATTTTAAAATAAAATCCGGAGTTAAACCCTCATCAATACTGATACGTTTTGCTACACCATTACCAGTATTTTTAGCTTTGATAGTAACCCGAATTACTTCTCCGACTGCAACTGAAGTTTTATCTACAGATTTTGTAAGTATCAGATTTGGTTCCCCAATATATTTTGCATTTGAGATACCACCGTCAATCGGGTTTTTATATTCTACAGTAATACCTGTGGTTTGAATATCTATAATCACATAACTTGAAGTGGCGTTTTGGACCTCTATCTCAATTTTCTCAGTACCTTTTTCGAATACAATAGACATAGTTCCATCTAATTTTTTACTTGTTTTCACATATTCATTTAAGTCAATATTAGTGCCATCTGATTGCAATCCAAAAAAATCAATCTCTGGATAAATGTCCCCCATTATCATTGTACTTGTCAAATGCATTACATAATTATTTATTTGATAACCATCACCCTTGTCTATCTGTTCTGAATAAATAATTTCAGCACTTACTGGGCCAATAGATAGAACCAAAGAAATAAAAAAAATTACACTGGTAATTAAAATCGGATTATTTTTCAATTTGTGTATCCCTCATTAATGAATAATTTTTTTTTAATTTTTAAAGGTTGCTCTTTTACGACTATAAAATAATATAAACGTTTTGACTTCTTAATATATGAATCTAATTTTATTAATATATTTTGCAGACAATACATCAAAAAACACATGAGAATTGTAAATTATTCTGGTTTATATTTATTGACAAATATAATTACATACTTTATATTATTTAAACATCTGTTGGTCTGCATTTTTAATTTACAATAAATGTTTTCTTTTATTAGGATTACTCTCGCATCCAATCATCCCATTCTTGCGCCTTAGAATCTAAAATGTTTACTATATCTTCTAAAAGTTCTGCAGGTATACCAATTACCAATTCATCATCCTTAAGACCTGCATTCTTGGCAGCTCCATCACAACCAATGGAAACATTTAGTTCTCCTGTTGTATAAGGTGAACCTGTAGCATCAGCACATGTTGATTGAATACCTGCAAAGTTTGAGGTCATTCGTCCGCCGTGTCTATAGATTATGGAATGAACGATCCGTCTTGCAGCAAGCACATTTCCGATAACAACAATAACATCAGGTTGTGTTGGGGTGGCATCAAGCGGGGAAACTATGGTTGTGACTATTGACCCGGGTATTGGTATGGGCATATTATCTACAACTCGTTTAGCAATGCCCATGGATATTTCTTTTCCTAGTTTAGAATAATAGAGTTCTCCGGATTTTATATTATCGGGGTAATCTCTAAGTCCAATGGCAGCTGCACCCCCTTTGCAGGAATGTTTTTTTTCTGTTGCTAATGTTATTATATCATTAAACCTGGCATTCTGTAACATTTGACAATATCTAACCGGTTCATCAATCTCTTCCATTCCCTCGGGAATGTCTTCTTTTCTGGTTAAAAGCGAAACAGCTACTGGTTTTCCATTTAATTTTAATATATTTATTAATTTTCTTGACATTTCAGAATATTCCATACTACTCACCTATTTTTTAATTATTCAATTACATTATTAATTATAAATCTTATGAAATAACGGATTCTTTTGTCATTTTAAAAAATTTATTTACTTTCAATTATCTCCACAGGTTTTTCAATAGAAAAAACTGGCTATTTCATTAATGCATTATAGTATTTTTTAAATAGAATAGAATAGAATTATGTGTGATATGGAAAAAATACCCTGAATGTTATGATCGTTACTGACAACATCCCTCTTCATCTATATCATGCAAACCAATGTGATCCAAAGAAATGTACTGGTAAGAAACTGGCCCGGTTCGGATTGGCTCAATTACATCGAAAGGCGAATAAACTTCCATCTGGTGCAATACTATTGGACCCAATGGCAGTTCAAGCCCTTTCCCCTGCAGATGATTTTAACCGGGGTATTATTGTTCTGGACTGTTCATGGAAAGAAGTGGAACTGGTATTTCCCAGTTTACAAAAATTACGACTGAAACACAGGGCACTTCCATATCTGGTTGCTGCAAATCCTGTAAATTTCGGAAAACCTTTCAAATTGGGTACTGTAGAAGCATTTGCAGCAGCGTTATATATTCTTAATTATAAAAACCAGGCGGAAGAGATACTTAACAAGTTCAAATGGGGTCATACGTTCCTTGAGCTAAACTATGAACCATTGGAGGCTTATTCAGAAGCTAAGGATAGTAAGGAAGTGGTATCCATACAGGAAGAATTTATTTAACCTTTACTTTATAGTACCCTTGTAGTGGTTTCCAGTTCAATACCTTTAGGGGTTACATCAAAACTGATCGACTTGTTTGGTACGATAAGACCCCGCATCTTCCTGATTACCAGGCCACGTTCGATCTGTGAGGCTCTATCTTTTACATATAACTCAATTACACCATCTGCCAGGTGTTTCATGGTATTGATAGTAATCTCATCGTGCAAACCATTAACAACGAAAATAAGGTGTAATCCACCGCTGAGTTTGCCGATAGAAGACATTAATTCTATGACTTCTATAACACTGTTCATGTCATATGCCCTGAGGAAGTATGATATGGAATCAATAACCATACGATATCTTGTCCCATGGTTTTGAATTACAGAGGATTTTAATTGGTTAAATGGATCAGTTCCCTGCTTAAGAAAATCTTTAGCAGAAATTTTATTTCTCAATTCTGATGGAAGTACATTAAAAAACCTGGAATTATATGCATCAATAAAATGGGCTTTTCCTGTTTCTTCATATTTTTCAACATCCCATCCAAATTGTTTCATATCCTCTCTGATCTCAGGAATTGAATGGTCAGATGAAAAATAGTATCCGTCCTCGCCGTTTTCAAGTCCACCATATAAGAATTGCTTAGTAAAAATCTCTGCTCCTGCACCAGATTCAGCTAAAACTAATAAAGTAGTTCCCGGCGGTATCCCTCCACCTAATTGAACATCAAGACCAGCAACACCTGTAGTCAAAAGGAAATTCTCGTTTTCATCAAGACTAAAATCCATATTCACCACTTTATTTAAATTAATAATCAATCTATTTTTTTTGTAAAGGTGTATTGTTATTATATAATAACTTTGTTTAATTTAACTTTGTTTGTAGTATCCTAATATGAGTATCCCGAAATAATTCCTATTGTAGTTATGCAACATAAGGAGCAAGGATCATAAACACAATTGAAGCCAGTATAAGTAAAGCAAAACCAGTGGCTATTTTTCCTGCTATCTCACCCATTCGTTCTTTTTTACCAAATAATTTTTCCAATACTGAATGGACAACATCCTTGAACACATGTCCCCCATCAAGGGGCAGCATTGGAAGACAGTTGAACAAACCTACATAGAAATTAAGCCAGCCTATCCAGAGCAAAGTATTGGCTATCCAGAACACTCCCACGCCCAGCGGAGCAACCCAACCAATAGGTTCATAGAATATAGCAAGAGTGCCACTGAATCCCTGAAAACTTCCAATAAATGGATTAGGGAAAGGAAGGACCAGAAGTAGGACCCAGCCAAATATTCCTGTTAACATTAACGAAGGTATTAACTGCAGAATGTGAAGCAGTTCTTTTGCCATGAATTCTCCTACAGAAATTCCGATGGATGGTGATATTATAGCAGTCGAAGAAGTAATACCAATATAACCATTTGTATCTCCCATTGGATGATCAGTGAGTGTAACACTGTAATTTATCATCTCATTTGCCACCAAAGTGTGAATTAGAATCTCCTGTCCGGGAATGGTATTTGACATGAATTGCATAAATTCTACAGAATTTGAAATGGACACCTCATCAATCCCCACAATTAACATTCCAGGCATCAGTCCGGATTTTTCAGAAGGCATACCTGGAGTGATCTCCCCAATTTTCACTCCACTTAATGTCCCGTTTAGAGCCTGGTTTGGACTAATTACTACTTCTTGAATCGTGTGATCTTTTTTTATCCTCAACTTAATATTTTCATCAGGACGTAAGGTATCAACATAACTATAGAACTGGGATGCATTCTCTATTTTCTTATCATTCACGTGGGTTATGAGTGTCATATCTGTCAGTCCGGCAATATCAGCCGGAGAGTTGGGGGTCACGTCAGTTATCATGACATTACTGACTGGTGCAATGTTTCCAATTACAATGAAGAATAATGCAAAAGCTACCAGAGCGGTCACAAAATTTGCCATCACACCCGCAGATAATATCCTGACTCGCTGTCTTCGATTTGCTTGAGTCGGTTTTTCAGTTTCTATAACCTCAGATTCTTCAGTCCCTTCTTTGATCCCAAATAGTTGTTCTTCATCAGGTTCTGCAAATCCTCCAATAGGAAGGACTACCATCATAATTCCCATGGATTTTACTCTAATATCCTCCACCCTGCAAAGAATGGCATGTGAGAATTCATGGACCACAAGCGTAACAATCAACCCGATCATTCCCCAAACCAAAGGTATGAATTCGTTTATACCAGGTATAAGAAATATATTCCTTGCTTCATGGATCTGACTGGGTGGCGCCAACGTCTGCTGTTGTATTTGAGTAAGTATTGTGATGTCAGAAAAAATAATCAAACCGAACATCAGGAACATACCGATTAGCATCAATGGAATACCAATGTCAGCGAATACCTTCCAGAAAACCTTGGCCCTGCCAATCCATTCAAGGAATTTAAGTCCCCTGGTGGTACGTATCATTAATAAAGGACCATGATTGGTAATATTATACTTCTCAAGTATTCCATTTTGTTTTAAAATTATTATAACCTGCCAATAAATGGCAATAATTAGTAATATTTTCCAATAGGATTCAATAAAAGATATCAAGGGATTAATTTCAGTCAATAATCTTGTTCTCCGCTGGTTAATACGTTACGTAACATAAGATTTTTAAACTTATTCATATACTTTAACAGGGATAATTATGTTTTCAATAGTATATATTACTGTAGGCACCATGGAAGAAGCGAAACAGATTGCAAATACACTGGTGGAAATGAAGCTTGCCGCATGTGTTAATATGTTTCCCATCACTTCTATTTATCGATGGGATGGTGTTCATGAGGACGATGAAGTGGCCATGATAGTAAAAACGACCTATGAGCAGATCGAAAATATCAAAAAGACGGTAAGAGAGATTCATAGTTATACAGTCCCCTGTATTATTTCATTCAGCATTGACGGTGGCCTGACAGATTATCTGGACTGGATAGACCAGAATGTAATTCCAGTAGGCACTATTAAGAAAAATTGATTGTTCATTAAACAACGCTTTCATTATTCAAATACCGGCATCTTTTTGCTGGGCCCCATCATCATGTTTATCAGACCATTTCTCAGACCAAGGGGCAGAGACGCTTCATTGTTGATCTCGGTCACATTGACCCCGATTTGCCTTATCTTCTCAGCAAAACCTCTTGGACTGAATGCTCCAACACGTTCATCCAGATGTCCCTCTTTTGTAAAAAAAGGAATATAAACCACCTTCACTCCCTGCCGCATCATTCGTTCCAGATAATAGAGCACATTTACCTGTATTTCAATATCGTCAATAAGAATATTCTCACCTATATAGGGCAATCCCCCACCTAATATGAAGAGAAGTCTGCTCCCGGGACGTATCTCCCATTCCAACTGGAGCAGCTTTGCTAGCCCCAGGTCCAGTCTGGCCGGACCACTGCCGGTTTTGTGTAACAATTCTTTATATGACAGTTGGGATTGGTTAAATGGTCCTTCAACATATTCACCAAAAATAATAATATTTGTAACATCTGCCATCCTCCCAAGACTCTCCAGAATGGAGATGGCAGCTAGCTTGATGAGTATCTGAGGTGAGTCTTCAGGCAAAATTTTTTGTTCCAATTTCTCACTTATCCATTTTGCTGTCATCTGGGCCGAATTGTCAATAAGAATTGCCAGGTTGGTTTTTTGTTTTTGTTTCATATGGGTTCTTGCAATAATTGATTCAAGTCGGCGGCCGTGTGTACCAATCTCCCGAATTGTGCGATCAATATCTATTGTTCCTCTACCTTCATATGGTATATAATCAGGCAGACCCAAAGAAGGCGGGCTATAAAAATTGAACCTCAAATTGCGGTTTCCAATATCAGCACATTCCCTGACCAGAGTATTGAAGGTAACATCATTGGAATCTTCTATAAAAGAAGTACAGAGTTTGGCAAGTTCACTCGTATCAACAGGTTCTTTTTGTTCCTGAGTTTTATGAAAAAACGGCCCTTTAAACATTTACCTTCACAAATTATTTCCGATAGCTAGTGCTATATTCTGTACCAGTTTCACAGAATATTGATCAGTCTCGTCAGCTATGATAATTCCTTGATGAAGGGCAGCATCCTTAAATGAATCTTTCATGCTTGAACCCTGTTTGATAGATAGGTCACAATATCTGGCCATCTTGATAACACCATCAGTGGAAAGTCCTTGTGGTAGACTTCGATCTTTCTTCCATGCGTCTCTGGTCTGCTCTGCAAATTCAAGTATTGCCTTTATGTTTTCTTCGGGAAGCTCTGGTGTGATCTTTTTTAATACTGTTCTCTCAGTGGCCTCACTTGCATAACCTACATAGATGGGTATGAATCGTCTTTTCAGTGCTGCACTGAGTTTAAAAGTACCTTCATCCCCAAAATTTGCCGTAGCTAACAGAATCCAGTTTTTTGGTTTTTTAAGCACCTTTTCCTGAAATTCCAGAGGCAATACACCTGCTGAAAGTAATAGAAATAAACCGGAATAGGCAGAACTTGGAGCCCGGGTGAACTCATCGATAATGAGATTACGCCTCGACTTGAGAGCTCTGGTCACAGCCCCTTCCTTGTATGTATGCTTTTCTGACAATTCAGAATTCCCAGACATGGCCAGAGGATGAAAGCCTCCTATGACATGATATTCGGTCATGCCTTCTGAAGCTTCAATAATCATGAAACTGTCATTTCCATTACCTAAACATCTTAAAATGTGTTCAGCTATCGAGGTCTTGCCATTTCCAGGAGGACCGTAGAACATAATAGGATAGTCTAATTCGATATACCTCAGTGCTCTTAATATTGCTTCATCCTGACCTTTTATTTCACTACTTTCAAGTATTCGCACATAATCTTCAGTAGTTAACATTGCATACCTACCATGTTCATTATTTAAAAGTAAATTCGGTTTCTTTTTCAATTTGCTTTAAGATCTTCACTGCATCTTCCTTAGACCCGATATCATATTTCGAATTTAAAAAATCGATTTGTTCTTTAAAAGTTCCTATTTTTTGAGCGGAAACGAGTCTATTAATCTTATTTCTACTGAAATCTTTTTTAAATTCTTTCATTTCTTTAATAATATCCTCGAAAGGATCATAATCAGTCCCTATAACGGATTCCGTCTTTATTTCTTTAGCGAGATATATTATGGTCCCATCTTCACGAATTTGTTTTTTAAGATTGAATGCATGAAGAGAAAAATCATAAATTAAAAATGTGGACAATATTAAAATTACATTTGGCAAAATATAAAAATATCCAATACTAAGCGCGAGATATGAAAGCTGTGCTTGATAATTTGAAATGAACATGGTCAGAGAGAAGGATTCCAGGGCAGCAGCACTCCCTGACAATGTATAATATGTTAACAAGCAAATAATGATATACGTGAGAACTGTTATGAGGGCACCTTTCAATACACTGAAGAACCGTTTTTCCAAAGTTAACATAGAGTCATCTATACTGGATGATAAGAACCGTATCCATGAGACTGGTATGATGGCCCATAAAATAATCAATAATAGTAATATATCAATTTTGGAGCCTACAAATTCTAAACCACTTGATGTGATTGAAAAGATAATGACTCCAAGGCCCATTGAGCCAAATATCATGCCGTTTTTGCGACCATCTATGAGAGCGACCAGTACGGTGATCGCATTGGCAATAGCAAATAATATTACCGGGATGAAATCTGTATTAAATAATTTATAATATTCGGTATTCTCAGGCTGCACCATTATGAGATGTAAATAAGAACCGTGATAAGATGCCCCTACTATCCAGAATGTAGTAAAACCAATGATAAGGTATAGCAGACTCTTTAATGTGGTGTCTTTAATATAGCGAACAGTTGAGACTGCCAGAGCTGAAATAATTAAAAGCCAAATAAAAAGAAATGTCTTATATTGTGAAACAGGATCAGTAGAAATAATCATTTTAGGTATAATAATACCCATTATTGAAGCGATCCCTACCATCACAACCGGAACTATCCAATGAATTTTAATTTTTTCTGAAAAAATATCATTAATTTTCAAAACAATACCTCACCTATTGATAAATGAATGATGGTCATCATTACTACCATGAATTGACATTTAATAACGAATAATGTATATTCTGATATATATCTTTTTATTAGTTAATGTAACTCCATACGCTTATTTGAATGCAAATTCAGATTCTTTCTCAATTTGCCTTAAAAGTTTAAGTGCCATGTCTTTTGAACCTTTTTTGTGTTTAGCATAAATGAGATCAATATTTTCCCTAAATGCTCCGATTTTCTGAGTAGTCGCAAATCTATTGATCTTACCTTTCCCGAACTCTTTTCGAAATAGTTTTATTTCTTTGATGATATCTTCGAATGGATCAAAATCTACTTGAGTAATTGATTTATTATTTTTCACCATTCGAAGGTAATTAATTGACCCGTCGATGGCAATTTTCTTTTTCAAATTGAATACTTTAAGAACAAGATCAAATATGCTGAAAATAGAAACTACTAGTATGAAATTTGTCACAATATATAACAATCCGATAAGGAAAATGAAAAGTGAAATGTCTGTGGTAATCTTATATGTAAAAAATGAAACTGAAAAAACATTCATCTCAATATTTTCAAAGTATAAATAATAGGTTAGAAATCCGATAATAAAGTATAGAGGCATTGTAAGTAAGATGCTCTTTAATATTTTTGTGATCCTTTTTGTTAATGAAACATTATAATCAATATAATTTGCCAATATTTTAATCCATAAAATTGGAATCGATGCCCAAAGCATTGATAATAAAATCAATAATGAAAATATAAAATTTGTAAATTGTATTTTTGTAAAAACAATGGAAATGATAACTACTCCCATACCCATTGAACCAAACAGCATACCATTTTTTTTCCCATCAATTAAAGCAACCAAAATGGCAACACCATTTATCAATGCAAAAACTGTTGTGGGAAGGATAGATTGATAAAATATTTCATAGTTGGTGTTCATAGGTTCGCTTAATACAAATACAATATAATAGAGAGCCCCGACAACCCAAAAAGATGCAAATCCCATCACAAAATATAAAAAATTCTTAAACAATGGGTCTTCCAATTGCCTTACTAAAGAAACTCCAAGAATAGAAATCATAAGAAGACCTATGAAAATTATTCTATTATATTCAAAATTCGGGTTTTCAGGAATATAATTATTAAAATTTGAGATTATCTTAAAGGGTATTCCAATAGTTAAAAGAGCAGCTATCCCAATTACAAGTATAGGAACTGCTCTATGTAAGTTACCTATCCAATCAAGTTTAAAAACTCCATTTTTCAAATAGATACCTCTTAATAATTCGCTATTATATATTCTGGTATAATATTATTTTGGTAGTCGCAACAATAAAATATTTATAGAACTACAAACACTCAATATCACCGAAATTTAATAGGAGGACTATCAATTTTATGGCAGGACAGTTAGGTGGACAGCCGATTTTTATATTAAGAGAAGGAACTGAACGTTCCAGAGGTAGAGAAGCCCAGAACAGTAATATCATGGCAGCTAAAGCAGTGGCTAATGCTGTTAGGACGACACTGGGTCCTAAAGGAATGGATAAAATGCTTGTGGACAGCCTTGGGGATGTGGTAATTACCAATGACGGTGTTACCATCCTGAGGGAAATGGACATCGAGCATCCGGCAGCAAAGATGATAGTAGAAGTAGCCAAAACCCAGGATGATGAGGTAGGCGATGGTACTACTACTGCAGCTGTGTTAGCAGGGGAACTCCTGAAGGTAGCAGAGGACCTGTTGGAACAGGATGTACATTCCACTATCATTGCCAGCGGATATAGAATGGCAGCTGATAAAGCGGAAGAGATCCTGAAAACAATCCAGTATACAGTTACTGAGGATGATGAAGATCTATTGATTAAGATCGCCAGCACTGCTATGACAGGAAAAGGTGCTGAAAGTTCTAAGGAAAAACTATCAAAGCTTGTAGTCAAGGCTGTAAAAGCAGTTGTTGAAGTGGAAGCTGGAAAAAAAATGGTTGACATTGATAATATCAAGGTCGAGAAAAAGGTGGGTGCCAGCATTGAAGAATCAGAACTTATCGAGGGAATGGTTATTGATAAAGAACGTGTGCACCCCAATATGCCCAAGAACATCAAGGATGCAAGGATCGCACTTATCAGTGAACCTGTAGAGTTCAAGAAGACCGAAGTGGATGCAGAGATCAATATTACATCACCTGACCAACTGCAGCTGTTCCTTGACCAGGAAGAGAAGATGCTAAAGGACATGGTGGATAAGATCATCAACAGCGGAGCCAATGTGGTCGTTTGTCAGAAAGGTATTGATGATATGGCACAGCATTACCTGGCAAAAGCCGGGGTACTGGCTGTTAGAAGGGTCAAGAAGAGCGACATGGAAAAACTGTCCAGAGCCACCGGTGCCAGCGTGATTACAAATATTGATGAGATATCTGAGTCTGACCTTGGACATGCCGGTCATGCCGATGAGAAGAAGATCGGCGGCGATGCTATGTTATATATCACAGAGTGCAAGAACCCAAAAGCTGTCAGTCTGATCGTCCGCGGTGGTACAGAACATGTAGTGGACAGTCTTGAAAGGGCTTTGGAAGATGCACTGCGTGTCGTAGGTGTGGCAATCGAAGACGAGAAACTTGTTGCAGGCGGCGGCAGTCCAGAGGTTGAACTGTCCCTGAGGCTCAGGGAATATGCAGCTACATTGAAGGGCAGGGAACAACTGGCAGTAAGCAAATTTGCAGACGCAATGGAAGTTATTCCCAGAACCCTGGCAGAGAATGCAGGATTGGATCCCATTGACATGCTTGTGGAATTAAGGTCCCAGCACGAGAAAGGCAACAAGAATGCAGGGCTTGATGTATACACCGGAGAGGTCATTGACATGTTGGCAAAAGGTGTTGTTGAGCCACTGAGGGTAAAAACCCAGGCCATCAACAGTGCTACTGAATCAGCTGTCATGATCCTCAGGATCGATGATGTCATCGCTTCAGTAGGTGGCGGCGAAATGCCTCCAGATATGGGCGGTATGCCACCTGGTATGGGTGGAATGCCACCAGGCATGATGTAAAAAATTAATATTTAACATACCCCACTGGGTATGTTCTTTTTCTTTTTTTTATAATTTAGCTGTTTATAATAATTCGATCATATTATTCTATAAGGATAATTTTATAATGTACGGGTTCATATATAAATACTGGAATGTATAAGATCCGCATACATGGTAGGGGAGGCCAGGGAGCCAAGAAGGCAGCCAAGATAATTGGCCTTGCTGCTTTTCGAAGTGGCAAGCAAGTCCAGGATTTTGCACTGTACGGTGCTGAAAGGCGTGGTGCACCTGTTATGAGTTTTGTCAGGATCGATGATGAACCCATACTTGAGCGAGGATATGTTAATGACCCGGATGTGGTTATTGTCCTGGATCGGACATTGTTAGACCTGGTCAGGGTAGAGGACGGCCTGAATAAAAATGGTCTATTGATTATTAATTCCGAGCACGAGCCAAAGGTGGATACACCAGCCAGTGTCAAATATATAGATGCGACTGACATTGCTCTTGAAACAATTGGCAAGCCCATTTTCAATACTGCGATGCTGGGAGCACTGGCAAAGCTGACAGATGTTATTACCCTGGATGCTTTGAATAACGCCATCGAGGAAGAATTTTCCGATTATTCTGAAAAAATAATAAAATCCAATAAAGCTGCAGTTCAAAAATGTTACGAGATGATCGAATGAGAGAAGAAGAACTGCTGTATAAAGCAATTGATGGCATTCCTATTATTAAAGAGCCTGGCAGTTCTGCCAGTATCAACAGGGGCTCATGGAGATTGGTAAGACCTGTGCATCACAAGGAAAAATGTACAAAATGTAAGATATGTTATGCCTATTGTCCCGATGCTGCCATTAAATGGACATCCGATGGGCCCGACATCGATCTAAAGGCCTGCAAGGGGTGTATGATCTGTATGGAAGAATGTCCCACAGGGGCCATAACCCAGGAAAAGGAGAACTGATATGAAGCAGACACTGATCACTGGTAACGAAGCAGCGGCATGGGGTGCCAGATTGGCCCGACCCCAGTATATTCCTTCATTTCCAATTACACCCCAGACCGAATGCATAGAGACCCTGGCCCGCTGGGGAGCAGACGGAGGACTCCCGAATACCTATTTTGACAGGCTGGAATCCGAACATTCAGTCATGAGTGCAGCTGTGGGCGCTGCGGCTGTGGGCAACCGGGTATTTACCGCAACTTCGTCACAAGGTTTGCTGCTGATGCATGAAGTGCTCTATATCGCGGCAGGAATGCGCCTGCCCATTGTGATGGCAACAATATCCAGGGGACTTTCGGCGCCTGTTACCCTGTGGTCAGACCATAATGATTTTTTAGATCAGAGGGATAGCGGCTGGCTCATGTTCCATGCTGAGAACAATCAGGAAGTACTGGATATGATGCTCATAGCCTATCATGTGGCTGAGGACAATAAAGTACTGCTGCCAGTAATGGTCAATATGGACGGTTTTGTACTCTCGTTCACTGATGAACCTGTGACCATTCCCTCGTTTGAAATGGTGGATAAGTTCCTGCCTGATTATGCGCCCGAACATACCATTACCCCGGATCGTCCAGTTACTATAGGGGCCCCTGCATTGGATGAATATACATTCTTTAAAGCCCAGAATCATGTGGCTGCACGCAATGCTCTCGGTGTGATCGAACAGGTGCAGGATGAATTTGAGAAGATCTTTGGCAGGAAATACGATATGGTAGATGAATTCATGATTGAGGATGCAGAACTTGTACTCATCACCCAGGGTTCAATGAGCACCACAGCCAAGGCTGCTATCAAAGAAATGAGGGCGGATGGGATCAAAGTCGGACTGGTGCGTCTGCGGATCATACGACCCTGGCCGGCAAGTGCCATTAAAGAGGCGTTGAAAAATGCCAGGGCTATTGCAGTAATAGATCGCAATGTTGCTCCGGGGAGGGGCGGCATCATGTTACCCGAGATCGTAGAAACTTTATATTACCTGGAATCCAGACCAATCATATCAAGTTTTATTGTAGGACTGGGCGGTAATCCCCAGACCGAGGAAAAGATCAAAGAGATAACCCACAAACTCATGGAAGATCTCGAATCCGGCACTCCCAGGGTTGAATGGAACGATGTGGAGGAATTATAATGCCTGAGATCAAGAATATCAGGGACCTGCCTGAGATAGAATTGTTCACAGGGGGCTCATCAGCATGTGCCGGCTGCGGAGGATCCATGGGCTTGAAATTGGCATTAAAAGCCCTGGGTCCCAAAACCATAATTGTCAATGCTTCAGGATGCATGACCTTGCTGCCTCTATATCCTACGACACCGCTTAAAGTCAGCTGGATACACAATGCTATTGAGAATGCTTCATCTACTGCGGCAGGAGTGAGACACGGCCTGGATATGCAGGGTCATGATGACATGAACGTGGTGGTCTATGCAGGAGACGGTGCAACCTATGATATCGGTTTCGCTTCCCTTTCAGCAGCCGCTGTCAAGAATGAGCGTATTATCTATATTTGCTACAATAACCAGTCCTACGGCAACACAGGTTTCCAGTGGTCAAGCGCCACTCCTTTTGGCAGCGAGACCAAGACCACACCCCGGGGACGTGAGAATCAGATCGGTACAACATTTGTCCAGAAAGATATGGTAAAGATAATGGGCGCCCACAGGGTATATGCTGCCACGGCATCCCTGGCATATCCAGTGGATTTCCTGAATAAAATTGAAAGGGCCAAAAAAAGGGATGGGTTCTCATATATCGAGCTCCTGGGTTCATGCACTGCAGGTTGGAACTATGATCCCAGACTCACGATCAAGATGTCAAAGCTTGCTGTGCAGAGTGGTATGTGGCCGCTGTATGAGATCGAAGAAGGGATATTAAATCTGAATAAGGATTTCAAGGAACTAAAACCCATTGAAGAATTCCTTGAGCAACAGGGACGATATAAAAAGCTCCCTCCTGACGGAGTTCAGAAACTCAGATCATTAATTAATAAACACTGGACTGAACTTAAAGAATATAATGGACTCAGATATGTATAAGAGATTCAATCCAGGAAATGAATGATCATTTTGCAGTGGTCAAAACCTGTTCCGTAACATTCAACTTCTTCTACCAGTGTCTTAAGATTGAGGCGATGCAATAATATTCCCTCAATAAGACCTTCATCCAGCGAGCATAATGTTCGTCCCACGTCCGGCATATCAGAACAGTCAAAACAATCGTGAATTAACAGGGTCAATGGATTTGAATTATATATTTCCACCTTGCCGAGATTGTGCATTTCCCAGAATTTTGCCATCTCCAGTATTAGATCATCGAGGTTATCTGATACAAATATATCTGCAATTTTTTTTCCGATATCATCCCCGATCCTTTTCATTACAGGTTTTGGGTTCATACCGTAAGCTTCCAACCCATAACGGATAGTATGGCACAGTGTCTTGAAAAATACATACTCAGAATCCACAGAGCTAATCAATTTGTCCAGGATTACGTCATAGCTCTTTTGGGTGGGTGTATCAGAATACGCAATGAATTGAGAGTTTAGGACATAGTATTTCTTTCTTTTATCAGTGCAGTCCCTTTGCTCTAATATGATATTTTGTTCTAACAGGTCTTTCAGGTGTACAGATATGGTAGATTTGGCTTTGCAGGTCTCCTTAACTATATCTTCAAAAGGTCTGCACTGGTTGCCGATAAATTTTAATATCTTTAGTTTTACGGGACTTTCCAGGGCTACCATCCCGTCTTTTGTGGAAAAAATTATGGTACGGTTGTTTTTCATAGCCATTTCAATACAGTTTGAAAAACCTTATATAAATATTGTTCGCTTTGTGCCGAATTAATATATTGGAATTTTTACTTATACTTGATCCTTATGCACGCCGCCGTTCACTCTTATATTCTTCAAGCAGGCTGTCAAGCCACTGTTCTTTTTCTTTAATTCTTCTTGAAGTGAGTTCTTCCCTAAAACGAGCTTCACAGGTTTCTAATTCTTCTGGGTCCACTACACCGAAATCATCCACATAATGGACATGTACTGATCTAATATTAATAAACGGCAATCCCTTTTTATAGAACTCATCAATGGCAATATGTGCCATCTCACCCCTGAAGACCACTGCCCTGATACCGGCATCTGCGAGAATGTCCACAGTTGCGGGTCCGCCCCCACTGGCATCCTTGAAGAACAGCACATCGCCTGGTTTTAAACCATATTGTCCATTTACGATAGCAAGTGCTTCTTTGGTAAATGCAGGAATCACTTTTACAGGTATTATCCGGCCGCTGGTCTCAAGTGTTCTGACCCGTTTTAGTTCATCTGCCAATCCTGACAGCTCGATACATTCCAGGTCCTTTGCTTTAATAGCTTTTTCAAGCATGCGTATTTTTTCATCACGTATACGCATCTCTTTGGCCTTTCTTAACTTTGAATATGTCTTGGCCTTAAGATCTTGAATCTTTTTTTCCTGGTTTGAAATCTGATGTGCCTGGTCTTTGATCTCTGATTTCAATTCTTCCAGATATGACCTCAGACTATCGATGGTCTCTTGTTGACGTTTGATAGTTTCAGTCGCCTCGATGAACTTCTCATCAGGTTCTAAACCTGTCTCCTGGTCTGGCTGCACCTCAGGCATAACTTTTCGG
>Ga0307377_10001657_pt1 | contig 27587 bp, 25 predicted proteins | sample TR3MG_FD_202535 | JGI IMG/M metagenome (GOLD analysis project Ga0307377, IMG submission 202535) | Soil microbial communities from Risofladan, Vaasa, Finland - TR-3 | ecosystem: Environmental > Terrestrial > Soil > Coastal area > Acid sulfate soil | place: Finland: Risofladan, Vaasa | collected... | reverse complement strand
AAACCGGCCGCTTGAGCGGCCGGTAAGTCACCCGCGTAGCAGTTAACCGCCGTTTTCAAACGGCGGCATGGTGGCCGCACCTGAAGGTACGGCCCTACGTTTAAACTACCCAGGAGGTTAGGAGAAATCGAGGGGGTTGTCAAGAATAACGTGGAACCGACTTAGCGGGTGGCACCGACATTTCTGTCGGTGGGGGGCCAGACAGGAATGTCCGGCCCACCGGTAATTATGTAGGGGACGACCTTTAGGTCGGCCCGCGGGGATACGTCGAAACCGGCCGCTTGAGCGGCCGGTAAGTCACCCGCGTAGCAGTTAACCGCCGTTTTCAAACGGCGGCATGGTGGCCGCACCTGAAGGTACGGCCCTACGAATAACTTACGCGGGAGATTAGGAGACATCGAGGGGGATGTCAAGGGGGAAGACCCGCCGCGTTTGGCGGACGAAAACCAAACCCCTAAAGCGCCGTACTTTCCAAGGAAAATAGGTCGAGTATTGACTAAATAATAAAGCCTTATGCCCAGCGTATCTAAGGGATCGGAATGACTAAAAGGTAATTCGCCTTTTTATCTCCTTCAGTAATTCCTCGTCCCTAGCTCCGAGGAACTTATCATAGTCGTCTTCCTGCATGGCTTCGTAGGCTTTGTTGTTAATGTAATGGGTTTTTAGAACTTCTTTAACTTTCGATTCGGACCCCAAAGCTCCCTTCATTTCCTCTACATAAACAGACGGGGCTTTTTTACTTATTCGGCGATTCGTACGAGAAGCGATTAAAGTACGATTTAATATGTTATTTATTCCGTCGCCAGCTACGTCTTTTTCCTTGAGGTAAGCGATAGGAAATATATGATGGTCATCTAATTCGTGTAATTCTATAGTGTCGTCTAGAAAGAAATCTGTTGCCCCTTTAAGTAGAATTAGAGAAATTATTCCTTGATAAATAGCACCGCTCTTTTGAGCTCTTTCTTGTAATTCAATCTCTCCGTAATCTAGGCTGTTTATTACCGTTGGGACTTCCTCATCGTTATCGAACCACGAAGTAACTTCTTTTACATCATTAAATGCTCGAGTATCTGTTGAGCGTTCGTACCAATTAGAAAAAACTGACGCCCAATACCATTTATGTAATTTATTGTAATAATTAGCGGCTCCCCTCCTATTTTCGATTTCCCAAAGCAATACCGCAAGGGGCGGTATCATAGTCGCATACGGGACCCAGTCTTTCCTTACGCCATAACCTCCTTTTTTAATGCTATTTAACCTCTTAAAAGACTCCTCTAAAAAAGCAGAACTAACCTCCCAATCTCTTTGAAAATCGTTTATACTCAAATCGAATAAATTTTTCTTTTTCGGGTTTATACCGCGCATTAAAGCGATAATTTGTAGAATATACCTAGGGAATTTCTCGTTAGTTATTTCGCCGGAAAAATGTTTTATTAATTCGGATTCGTCAAAACATTTTTCCCACATTTCCCTTAGATTTAGATTTATTTCGGGTTTATAAAACCGCGAAGTAAGTAACTCGAATACCGACAAAGCCGTACCCATACTATTTACTCTCTCGAAAATCTCTACTATATCGGAAGTCTTATATTCATTCTGAGAAAGCGATATTACTTCCATTTGATAGGTTCCAATAGCTTCCCGTATCCGCCTAAAATCATCTTCCTCCTCTAAATTTCGTCCTCTCGAATCTTCCCAGTAATTTTGGTAACCTCTTAGCCAACCCTCAAACGATTCTAACGAGGCAAGTCCGGTAAACGGTACTACAGCGTTTTCGAATTGTTTATCTGGGTCTTCATAATGATCCCATCTAGTGCTAAAAACTGCTTCATCGAATTGTCCGCTCCGTGCCTTCCTTAAATCTAAATAAAAACGATATGGGTATTTTGTACCTTTCAACGGCAATTCGGTTCGATATAAAGCGTAGAACAATGAAGTTATCCTTTGTTGCCCATCGAGTATCATAAATTCGGGTTCTAATTCGACGTTATCTATAACTTCATCGACGCCTTCTAATAGTAAAGGAGAAAAAGGGGCATCATTAGGCCTGACGTTTAAGAAAAGGAAAGTGCCCATAAAATAACCAGCGATTACCGACTCCAACAATTCTTCTATTTGCTGGCGGTACCAAATAAACCGTCTCTGGAAATTCGGTAATACTAATTGGCCTTTTTTAGCCTTTCCCATCAGTTCATATAGATTCGGGGCGATATGTGCCATATTTTAACCTCCGATAATTGTAGTCCGAGCGGGCGGGTTTAGCTTCCGTATACAGAACGGGCGTTTACTCGGTATTATTCAGAAATTATTAAATTCCCGCCCATACCCCCGCTCGAACCTCTACTATTTTCGGCGCGGAAATTATAGGTAACTTTCCCTTCGCCTAATTCTTTCGCGGAAAGGACCACATAAAACACTGAACCATCAGCTAAAAAATTAGGGCCGTGTTTCGGGTCGTCAGGCCGGTAAGTAACCGCGGCTTGGTTTATTAAAACCTTAACGGAATTTAATGGTTTATCAGACTCCGCGACGAGTATACCGTACAATATTTTACCGCCGCGATAGCTTAAAGTCTTCCGTAGGATAATACCGTTTTGTTCTCGGGTGGTTTCTTCTTTGTACCCGTAATTAAGTTCGATATCATTCCCCATAATAATCTCCTTTCGGTCCTGCTTCTTACCCTCTAGATTACCAAGGGTGTATGATCTCGCACACAGCGCTAAGCGTTAACGATTCTCCCTATCCCCTCGTAATAAACACCGCCCCTCCCGGCCTACGCCGGCGAGGGGCGCATAGTTATCGCCTCGTGACCTTCCCTTTCCCTGTGCCCTCGGGTACCCATTTCCTCAATAAAAATATAGCCCGTCCAGGCGCCGCTGTCAAGGTTTTTGTAGGGCCGAGGTACGGCCCTACATTCCCTTCGTTCCGATAAAATCTTTATGAAAACGTTTGAGGTCTTTTAAATCGTTTTTATCTAAAACCTGTATTATATCTCGATTTTCCGAAACGACTTTCAATTTAACGTCATCTGAAAAGACTATTTTCGAGAGAGTATCTACTTCAATAGGATAAACCCCTATGTCATAAAAAGAAGGATATTTGGGGTTCCGAGTAGGATAGCCTGCTGCGGCGTACATTTGATTAGATAGGTCTACCGCCGCTTCATAATCATTTATTGATTTCCCTATATATTCCTGAGAAAGCCTATCAAAACCGCTAGCCTTCTTAAAAACCAATTTCCCTTCCCCAACCAATATAAAAAACGATTCGTCTTCTTTGAACTTAAAACGGGTCGAATGCGAGAAATAAATAATTACGAAGTTATAGGTATCGGGTTCGTTGTTTTTTTTAACTTTTTGGATATTTAAAAATAGTTCATATCCGTCTTTTAATGCGGCTATATTATTATCTAATAATTCTACGATTTTTACGCCTTCGAATTCGTCTTCGTACTTTTGGATTTTATAAGCCCAACCATCCAAAGCCGTGGTAAAAAGCGCTACGGATATAATTAATAATCCCATTGGTCTCATGGTATTCCTCGTACAGGATCGGGGTTTTCAGTCCCCCAGTTCGGATATAAACACGCCCCTCCCGGCCTGAGCCGGCGAGGGGCGCATAGTTATCGCGTCCTGGCCTTCCCTGCCCTGTGCCCTCGGGTACCCATTCCCTTCACAAATATTATAGCCGTTTCCGGCGCCGTTGTCAAGGGTAAGACAAAGGCCTTAAGGCCGCGGGCGGCGTTTCCTCCTCGATCATAAGCCCGTACGCCTCGCGAACGTTTTCTTCCAATTCGTCCAGCGTTTTCCCCTGGCTAAACACACCCGGGACTTCCTTTAAGCGGCCCACGAACCATTCGCCGTCGCGCCAATATTCAAGGGTAAAGGTTTTAACCATCGCGGGAACCTCCACATCATTATACGACGGCGCCGACGCCGCCGCAAACGAAAAGGGCGCACGGCCGTGCGCCCCTGCGAAATCAAAATCCTGCCGGCGTCCTATTTCCCCGAACGGAACCCGGACCCGCCCGGCCGCTATTCGCTCCCCGCGGCCGGCGTGACGTCCTCGAAGACCTCCTCCGTGGGGAGCGGCACGTTGATATAGGCGGCGGCGTCGAGAGGCGCGCGCATCAAATCGATCATGTGGATGCGGCGCGTGTCGACGGTGTGGATGTAGTAGCGACGGCTCGAGAGGTCGGCGGCGCTCGTCCAGTCCGTCTGCTCGAGCATCGGCTGGCCGGCCGGGCTCGCGCAGCGCACCGTCCCCAGCGGAATGTCGAACTGGTTGAGGACGTGGAAGGCCTGTACGACGGCTTCGTCCACCGTCTTGACGGGAACGACGGCGCTCTTCAGGAAGGCCGCGCGTATGAAACGCGACGGCGGCGTGAAGTCGCCCGGCAGGCCGCGCAGGCCGGAGCCGTGGCCGAACTGCGTCACCGTCAAGGCGCCGAGCTCGAGCTCCGGCGCGTCCCGCGGCGAGAGGTTTACGTAACTCTTTAAATTGGTGAGGTGCCAATCGAACGTCGGCGCGTTCGTGATTACGCCCAGCGGATCGTCGTGGACCGTCAGCTCGCCGGCGACGTACTCGACGACGACGGCCGCGCCCGACTCGTCGACTACGAGCCAGTGGAACGGCGCGCCGCCGCCCCACCCCGGCGCGTCGAACGCCGCGTCCGCGACCTTCATTTGCGGCAGCCCCTCCTTGACGTCGGCCACCGTCGCGTAGTTGGAGAGGATCCACGTCGCCAATTCGAAGGGCGCCAGCGTCTTGCCCGCGTCGCGCTCGGCTACTTTCTGGTAGTCGGCGTAATGCGTGAACATAAACACGCCGGTCGCCAGGCCCGCCTCGTTGACGCCGTCGGCCACGTGCGGGAGGCCGAACACGTTCGCCCCCGCGAAGGCGTATTTGGCCGTCCACTTTATGCCGGGACTCCCCGACGGCGTCGAGCCCACGTACGACGTCCCGCGCGGCACGACGACCAGGCCCCATTCGACGAGGGCGCCGCCCAGCTCCATCGTCCGGGCGAATACGACCGAGCCGTCCTCGGCCTTGAGCGTTATGCCGGTACAAGCGTCGGCGTTGTGCGGCGCCGCGGCCACAAGGGCGACCGCCAATACCGACGCCCAACAGGTAATATATCTCAATTCTATACCTCCTGTATGCATTTAGATGCTCGTGGCACGTTAATCCGCATAAATTAACAAACGCCCGGGCGCAAGTCAACGTTCATTTCAATACCGGCCGCTTCAGCGGCCGGTGGTAACCTGCGAAGCGTTAACCGCCGTTTTCAAACGGCGGATACGCCGGTTTTAACCGGCGGGCGCCGCACAGGAATGTGTGGCCCACCATACCGCCAGACAGGAATGTCCGGCCCACCAATAATAAAGAAACCGGCCGCTTCAGCGGCCGGTGGTAACCTGCGAAGCGTAAACCGCCGTTTTCAAACGGCGGATAAGGTAATCCTGGCGGCGCCCTACTCTCCGAGGGAGTCGCCGCGCTAGGCGTTAGCTCTTAAGCAATTTTACGAAATCGGCGGGTTCGAGCTCCGTGTCACGCAAAATTTTCCGTAATGTTCCCTTCTTCACCGTCTTCGCCAGCGCCACCGTTACCGGCGGTTTCGCAGCGTGGTACATTCGGACGTGGCTTCCCCGCTGCCGCCGGATAAAATAACCGGCGCGTTGAAGCGCCTTTACGACTTCCTTCCCCGAGACGACCGGCAATTCCGTCACGAGGCGACTTCGACCTCTTCGACGATTACCTCGACGTCCTCCGGAAGCGGTACGCCGTCCTCCCGGTAGCACTCGAGTGCGAGCTCGAGCGCCTCTTTTATGTTGGCGACGGCCTCGTCGTAGGTGTCGCCCTGCGAGACGGTCCCTGGAACCGCGGGACAGGTTACTACGTACCCGCCTTCCTCGGCTTGCTCAAGAACTACGTTGTATTTCACCATACTTTCTCACCCGGTACTATTATAACGTGGCTTAAAGGCCGGTGCGTAAACCGCCGGTTTAAACCGGCGGAAAACAAATCCTGGCAGCGTCCTACTCTCCCAGGGGATCGCCCCAAAAACTACCGTTTCGAGCGGGGACCTTTAACTCACTAAACCAAGTTGTTTCTTAATCAATCTGCACAAGCTATTAGCGATCTCGTTATGGCGCGGGACCGGCGCTTTCTGGCCGGTGCGCGGGTTTCGGTAAATATCGTGCTTCTTGCCGCGCCGAAGGAGAACGCACCCGGCGGCCGTCAGCTCTTTTATTAGAGCGCGGCGCTTCACACCTCGAGCGCAACCTCTTTCGTCGTAACGTCGGCTTCAACCGGTTCGTTATCGTCCAACATCAACGCGTACGCTTCGGCGACGTTCTTCTCCAGCTCGTCCAACGTTTTACCTTGGCTGAATACGCCGGGCACCTCTTTGAGACGACCCACGAACCAATCGTCCTCGCGCCAATATTCGAGGGTGAATTTCTTCAACATAGGCTTCCGCCTCCGGCAAATTATACCGTAAAACCGCGCCAAGTCAAATTAAAACATAGCGGAGATAAAGGTCTAAGGATCTTGTCGGGGACGTCCAATTCCAGAGGATATTTAGTAGGGGCCTACCTTCAGCTCGAGCCGCCACATACCCATGGACGATATGATACCGGCCGCTTGGGCGGCCGGTAAGTGGGGCCGGCTTTCCAGCCGGCCATTTATTGCCACACAGGAATGTGTGGCCCACACCACAGGACGGGGCGGCCACACGAGTAAGGCCACACAAGAATGTGTGGCCCACAAAAAGCAAATCCTGGCGGCGTCCTACTCTCCCAGGGGGTCGCCCCCCAAGTACCATCGGCGCGGGCGGGCTTAGCTTCCGTATTCGGAATGGGAACGGGCGTTACCCCGCCGCCATGGCCACCAGGAAATTTGTCCTTATATATGCTACATAGCGACGTGAAAGGCACGACGGCGACTACATAGTCGCGGGGCGTATGAGTGCGACTGCTATGGTCAAGACGAACGGCCTATTAGTACCGGTCAGCTTAACGCGTCGCCGCGCTTACACCTCCGGCCTATCACCCGGTAGTCTTCCGGGGGCCTTCAGGGAGATCTAATCTTGAGCAGGGCTTCGCACTTAGATGCTTTCAGCGCTTATCCCGGCCGAACATAGCTACCCGGCTATGCCGCTGGCGCGACAACCGGATCACCATAGGTTCGTCCACCCCGGTCCTTGCGTACTGGGGGCAGCTTCTCTCAAATCTCCTACGCCCATGGCGGATAGGGACCGAACTGTCTCACGACGTTCTAAACCCAGCTCACGTGCCGCTTTAATTGGCGAACAGACAAACCCTTGGGACCTGCTCCAGCCCCAGGATGCGACGAGCCGACATCGAGGTGCCAAACCGTACCGTCGCTATGGACGCTCGGGTACGATCAGCCTGTTATCCCCGGGGTAGCTTTTATCCGTTGAGTTACGGCCCTTCCATTCGGGACCGTAAGATCACTAAGCCCTGCTTTCGCAACTGCTCGAGCTGTAGCTCTCGCAGTAAAGCCCCCTTGTGCCTTTACACTCGACGCGCGATTTCCAAACGCGCTGAGGGGACCTTTGGGCGCCTCCGTTACTCTTTAGGAGGCGGCCGCCCCAGCCAAACTACCCGCCTGACATTGTCCCCCGACCGGATTCACGGCCGAAGGTTAGGACCTCATTATGATAAGGGTGGTATTCCAAGGACGGCTCCACGCGGGCTGACGCCCGCGCTTCACAGCCTCCCACCTATCCTAGACAGACCAGAACAAAATCCAGTGCCAGGGTGCAGTAAAGCTCCCGGGGTCTTTCCGTCCCGCCACGGGTAACCCGCATCTTCACGGGTACTACAATTTCACCGAGTCCCCTGTTGAGACAGCGCCCAAGTCGTTACGCCATTCGTGCGGGTCGGAACTTACCCGACAAGGAATTTCGCTACCTTAGGACCGTTATAGTTACGGCCGCCGTTTACTGGGGCTTCGGCTCAGTGCTTCGCTCCCCGAAGGGAGCTAACACCTCCCCTTAACCTTCCAGCACCGGGCAGGCGTCAGACCCTATACATCGCCTTACGGCTTAGCAGAGTCCTGTGTTTTTAGTAAACAGTCGCTTGGGCCGATTATCTGCGACTCCCGAAAGCTCGACAAGCAAGTCGTCTTACCTCCAGGAGCACCCCTTCTTCCTAAGTTACGGGGTCATTTTGCCGAGTTCCTTAACAGGGGTTCTCTCGAGCGCCTTGGTATTCTCTACCTGCCTACCTGTGTCGGTTTGCGGTACGGTCGCCCGACGGTATACTTAGAGGGTTTTCTCGTCAGTGTGGGATCAGCCACTTCGATTCCAAACGATCTCGGCATCACCCCTCGGGGTGGCTTTAAAGCCGGTCCCGCGGATTTGCCTACGGGACCCCCCTACAGGTTTGCACCGGGACGTCCAACACCCGGATGGCCTACCCTACTGCGTCACCCCATCGCGCCCATCGAGCGGTACGGGAATGTTGACCCGTTGCCCATCACCTACGCCTTTCGGCCTCGGCTTAGGGGCCGACTAACCCTGAGAGGAGTAGCCTTCCTCAGGAAACCTTAGGCTTACGGCGAAAGGGTTTCTCACCCTTATTATCGTTTACTCATGCCGGCATCTTCACTTCGGCTCGGTCCAGCGTACCTCGCGATACACCTTCGCTCCGGCCGAACGCTCCCCTACCACTACGCCTCCGAAGAGGCCATAGTCCGTAATTTCGGCGGCTGGCTTGAGCCCCGCTACATTGTCGGCGCGAGAAAACTCGACCGGTGAGCTATTACGCACTCTTTCAAGGATGGCTGCCTCTAAGCCAACCTCCCGGTTGTCTGAGCGTTCTCACATCCTTTCCCACTTAGCCAGCACTTAGGGGCCTTAATCGACGGTCTGGGCTGTTTCCCTTTCGACCATGGAGCTTATCCCCCACAGTCTGACTCCCCGGGTGGTGGCGGACGGTATTCGGAGTTTATCTGGGTTTGGTACGGCAAGCCGCCCTAGCCCAACCAGTGCTCTACCCCCGTCCGTTAACCCCGGAGGCTAGCCCTAAAGCTATTTCGGGGAGAACCAGCTATCTCCGGGCTCGATTGGCGTTTCACCTCTACCCACAGCTCATCCCCCCAGTTTTCAACCTAGGTGGGTTCGGGCCTCCACGCGCTTTTACGCGCGCTTCACCCTGGCCATAGGTAGCTCGCCCGGTTTCGGGTCTACCGCCTGCGACTGGTCGCCCTGTTAAGACTCGCTTTCGCTGCGCCTCCGGCCTCTTGGCCTTAAGCTATCGCCGCAGACGAGTAACTCGCCGGCTCATTATGCAAAAGGCACGCAGTCACCCCCGAAGGGGCTCCTACACCTTGTAAGCGTACGGTTTCAGGTACTATTTCACTCCCCGCACAGGGGTACTTTTCACCTTTCCCTCACGGTACTAGTTCACTATCGGTCGTCAGCGAGTATTTAGCCTTAGGAGATGGTCCTCCCAAATTCGGACAAGGTTTCACGGGCCCCGTCCTACTTGGGTGCCCGGACCAGGAAGCCTCGTTCGCCTATGCCTACAGGGCTTTTACCTTCTATGGCGCAGATTTCCATAAGCTTCGACTAACGACGAGGTTTGTAACTTCCCGAGGGTTCACGCCGAACCCTCCGTCCGGGTCCCACGACCCCGCGCACGACAACGGCGGCGGCCTTTAACGCCGCGCACGGTTTGGGCTCTTCCCTTTTCGCTCGCCGCTACTGAGGGAATCGTTGTTACTTTCTGTTCCTGCGGTTACTGAGATGGTTCAGTTCACCGCGTTCGCCGCGACGCCCTATGTATTCAGGCGCCGCTGACCGGGTATGACCCCGGCCGGGTTTCCCCATTCGGATATCCCCGGATCACGGCCTGCTTAGCGACTCCCCGGGGCTTTTCGCAGCCGGCCACGTCCTTCATCGCCTGCTGACGCCAAGGCATCCACCGTACGCCCTTAGTATCTTGACCATAGCATGCTTGTGGTCAATTTAAAGGGTTACCCGCGACTATCGTTAAATAGTCGCCGTGGCCTTTCACTTCGCTATGTAGTTGTCAAAGAGCGCAACAGAAACCCGCGAGCCGACGCCTATGCCGGCTCCGAGCCGCTGTAAATATAACACGGGATTTCAGGGAAGTCAAGAGAATTCGATAAATATCGTCGGCACGGAAAAGCGCCGGATGGCGGGTCATTCGCCCCTACGACCCCTCTACTATTTTTATCTCCTCATACGTCAGGCCGGGTAGGGGCGCAAGGCCTTGCGCCCCTACGACCGGCGCGTCGATCTTGCGGTCGGTGGCGGCGAGACCATCCGAGGCCTCGGCGTTCACGCCGAGGTCCCTCAGCGGCCCGCGGCCTATAACGCCGCGTTCACGCGGCGCCGCCGTGAATCTCCCCGCCTGAAGGGGCGGTTGTAGGCCGGGCGGTGAGCTACCGCGCCGTAAACGACGCGGCCTCGAACTTCCGTAAGGCCCGCCCCCGGGGCCGGCCTTCGGGTCGCCTTTTCCAGCCCCTACCTAAACAACGCCTTCACGCGGCCCACCGACGCGGGCGCGACCCCCGGGTTGTGCTCGTCGTCGACCTGGACGCGCAACATCAAGTTCGCCTCGACGCCGTGATAAGGTCCCCACGAGCCGCCGTAGTATATCCATTTCTGGGTGCGCGCCGGCCCCGTATCGAAGCACAACGTGTCGCCGTTCGGGTAGTTGTAAAATTGGTCCCAACAAGCTAGGAACTTGGTCCGGCTCCCCAGGAAGTAATCGGCCTCGAAAACGTTCCAGCCCTCTTGCTTCGGCGTGACGAAATGGGGACCCCACAGGAGGGACGCGGGAACTCCTCCCGCGAAACTATAAATCCCGATCCGGCCGCCGTCCCACCTCCGGTTGGGCCAGGCCCGCATGTACATGCGAAACCTGCGGACGTAGCTGTAGTTCTCGAGCGTAGAGACGTCGAAGGCGTGACCTACCCATTCCGGTAGAGTTACTTTGGTACCGCTCGGCTTCCCGTTGTCCCAATACAACCATACCGAACCATCGCCGGAGAGCGGCCACGCCCGGTCGCGGTACGACTCAGGGCCGCCGTAATCTATAGCCGTCGCGACGGCGGCCGCGCTTATTACCCCCAGGCAGAGAACGAATATTCCTCCGTGTTTCATCTCTTCCTCCTATCAGCCCAAAAAGTACGTACGCCGGCGCGTCGATATTGCGGTCGGCGCGGGTTTTCGTAGGGCGCGGCCTTTAGGCCGTGCCACCAAACGGGGCATATTTGAAACCGCAAGGTGGGCCGGTCTAAAGACCGTCCCCTACGGAATCCCCAACATCTCCTTGAACACCGGCTCGATTTCTTCTTTCATAATACGGTCGGTTTCGGCGAGGGCGACGACGATGGGCACGTAGTCGCCGAGGTCGACCGGCCGGCCCTTGCGGTCCTTGAGCCATTTTTGCAGGACCTGGTAGCCGCCGACGTGGAACTCCCAGATGTTCTTGGGGACGGGGCCGACGCGGACCTGCTCCTTGGGCGGCTTCCTGGCGTCGAAGATTACGTCCTGGTTCTTCTCGTCGTAGGCGACCTTGCCGACGGTCGTGTCGGTCCCGCCGCCGGGGCGCTGGCCTATGCCGCGCCAATCCCAATTCGCCTTGTCCTTGAGCAGGTGCAGCGCCGCGAGCTTCTCGCCGGCGGCGGCAAGGCGGTCGAAGCTCTCGTAGTCTTTGGGGAGGGGGATACGGGGGAAATCGATCTTGAGGAACTCGGCGTAGCGCGTACGGTACGTCGGGCAATGTAATATGCCGTAGATGTAGTAGAAGATGTCCTCCGGGTGGAGGACCTCCCGCGAGCCGCTGCGCATCCCGACCTCGGGCGAGTTTTCTAGGTCTTTCGCGCCGACGGCAGAGAGGAATTTATGGGCGAATTCGGGGGCTAGATTAGGGTATCGGGTACCCGCTTCGAAAAATCTTTCGTTAATATTTTCGTATAAGTATAGCGGATAAATATAGCTAATCGAAACAGCATCGGTTATCACATGAGCGTCAATAATACAATCCGTTACGAGAACGGGTAATAAACCGGATATAGAAGCCTGACGAGATGTTATCAAGCCTAAGTTATCACTTGCAAGTACATTGAGCATTACTTTTTTAACAGTACGCCAAACTAAAGAATCGTGGTAGAAAATACGACGATTATCGAAGGGTCTATATAGGACAGGTACGATAAAATCTAACGGGTTTTTTACGTCTTTGGCTTTTTCCCGCGCCCTAGAAATATCCCAACCTTTTTTCATCGGGATTCCTAAATACTCGCAAACCGCCTTATTAGAATCATTCGAGTCGCGAAAGTAACTCGCCCGTTTCGCGAGTTCCGCTATGGCATCGGGCCAAGCGATGACACAACCGTCCCGCGCTGTAGTCATACCTACGCCGTTTATAGGGAATAATTCGGGTATTTTAAAACCATTCCGATACTCCTCTTCCGCCTCAGTATCGCTCGGCCTAAAGAGGTAATATGGTTTCGCGGGTTCTATCTTCGTATAATTATTTACCGCTATATCGGTACTCGCTAGTACTTCGTACTTCCCGCTTCTAACGCCGTAAATATCTTTATGAAAAACCCCGTTACTTTTAGCGCCTTTAGCATAAAGGCCTATGGCGACGCCCTGCGTAATATCGAATACGTTGTCGTCTTTCCCACCGTCGGGTGCGCGTTCCTTTTTCTTTGTATTACCGTGAAGATCGCAAACGTAAAGTAATTCGAATGAGGTAATCAGATTCTGGCGCATTCCGCGAAAAGTAGGGCTATCCAAATAACTATTATCTGTAATCATACCTACGATACCGCTTCCAGTCTTTTCTATACGCCACTGGGCCCAACGAAGGAATTTAACGTAGTCGTTTTGGATCCATTTAGGCGTCCGCTCCCCTAACTGGGTACCGTCAACTTCGTAATAACCACACCGCCAAGTGCCGTCCGGTAACTCGTAACCCTTTTTTAACTCATCTTCCCAGAACCCTTTATTTCCCGTATGGCCGCTGTACGGTGGATTACCTAAAACTACCATAACCGGCTTCTTCCCTTTTATTTTGTCGGCTTCCTTTTTCTCTTCGGTTATCAACCGCATCAACCCAAAAGATGAAGTCTGTTTTTCGTGTTCGGGTATACCCGCCAGCGTATTCGTCAGGTAAATACCCAAACGCTGGCCTTCCGCGAACTCGTACCCGGTTTCCCGCAACAGCTCCGCGAGCTTGAGGTGCGCGATGGTATACGGCGCCATCAACAGCTCGAAGCCGAAGAGGCGTTTGAGCAGGCCGGGGACGTACTCGTTCTTCCAGTAGGCTAGCTGTCGATCGCTCATCCGTTCGTGGATAACGCGAACGACCTCGTAAAGGAACGTCCCGGTGCCGCAGGCCGGGTCGAGGATGACGACGTTCTGGTCGGCGAGGCCGAGCGGCATGTCGAACTCGCTCTTGAGCAGCTCGTCTATCGAGCGGACGATGTAGCTCACTACCGGCAACGGCGTGTAATAGACGCCGCGCTGTTTGGCCTTCTTCGGGTCGTAGGCGCGGAGGAAGTGCTCGTAGAAATAGATTATCGGGTCGTGCTCGACGACCTCCTCGCCCTTGCGCCGCCTATCGCCGAAGCGCGCGAGTTCGCCGGCTATGGCGCCCGTATCCGCGGCCTCGATAAGCTGCGCTAAGTCCTCCACAATCCAAATGAGCGACGACGGCATATTGTCGGCGTCCACCAGCGACTTGAAGACGCGGCGTAGGAACGGGTTGGTCTTCGGCAATAGCTCGCCGGCGACGCGGCGGTTGAAGTCGCCCTCCCCGCCCGGTAACATCCGGGCCGTGAACAGGCCGTAGGCGACGGTTTGGGCGTACATGTCGGCGAACTCGTCGGCCTTGAGGCCGTGGATTAGCTCCTTCTGGAATACTTCGAACAGGCCCTGGAGGTAAGGGTCGCCCTCGGCGAGCGCCTTCTGCGTGTTCACGTCGAGGATTTTGGTTAGGCGGGCCATCTTGAGGGCGAGGCCCTTGGCGGTAGTCTCCGGCTCGGGCTTGGCATCGAGGTAAGCGCCGATGAGCCGCTCGAAGTCGTCAAGGCCGTCGCGGCTGAGGTGGAGTTTGCCGTCGGCGCCCAGGGTGGCGATTACGGCGGTTTGTACCGGCTCGGCGGCGTGATGCCGGTACCGGCGCCATTCCAATAAATTCGTATAAAGGAGGTTGTCGTACTCGCGGAGGTAGCGGTTGAATTGCTCGGCGTTGTGGTCCGCCCTCCCCGCCGCCGCGGCCTTTTCTATTTCGGCGAGCGAAACGCGCGGCTCTTTTACCTCTATGACGCCGATGCGGTTCTTGCGGCGCTCGACGCCGAAGTCCGGCGTGGACGCCTCGCCGGCTTGTTCGATCTGCGCGTTAATGTTAGGAGCGAACGCCTCGACGAGGCGCTCGACGGCGGGGTAGTAACTTCTTTCCGCCGCCCTCCCGGTAACTATCTCGTCGTTGACTTCTTTCAGGAATGCTCGTACGGCTTTCGTCGTTTTACCCTCCGGCATAATTCCTCCTCGGCGTCGCTATAATATACCCCGCCCCCGGCGGTTGTCAACTCATATAAAAAAACCGGCCTTGGGGCCGGCCTTCTCTCGGCGGCTTACAGCGACTCGAGGAACTCCTCGCGCGTTAGGCCGGCGTCTTTAATCACGCGCCGGAGGGTCCCTCTTTTAACCGGCTTATGTGCAGGTAACGTTAATTTAACCGGCCCTTCCGCCGTCTCCTTCTGGAGTCGTATATGCCCGCCGCGCCGCCGCACCACTAAAAAACCGCGCTTCCGTAACGCGCGGATTATATCAAGATAGCTCAGCGCCGGCAAGCACGTCACAACGTTATATCCACGAGCTCGTACTCGGCCTCTATAACGAGGTCGTCTTCTACCGGCTCGAGGTAAAGGGCAAACGCTTCCTTTATGTTCTCGAGCGCTTCCTCGCGCGTATCGCCCTCGCTTATACATCCCGGCAGAGCGGGGATGTATACCGTGTACCCGCCCTCTTCCGCCGGTACCAGTACTACCTTAACTTCCATAATATCACCACCGAAATTATAACCCGCCCGACGGCCTTTGTCAATCGTTTCGCCGTTCGGGCTATCGCCGGCTAACTACAAGGCCGGGTTAGAACGCAACAAGGTTCCCAAATCACCGGTACCTACAATACCTCGAATATATACACCAAACAGTAGTAGATGCCGACGAGGATGAAGACGACGCCCGTTACGCGCCGCGCCCACCACTCGAACCTCTGCAGCTTGTGGAACGCCGCGCCCAGCGAGCCGACCCCCAGGCCGATTATCACCGCGAAGGCGAAAACCGGCAGCGCGGTTCCTACGCCGAAGACGCCGGGAAGCAGCACCCGCGAGTCGTACTTCACCGCCAGCGATATGAGGCTGCCGAAGAATAGCGCCGCCGATATCGGGCAGAACGACAGCGCGAAGATGACGCCCAGCGCCAGCGCGCCGGCCAGGCCCCACCCCTCGACCTTCTTGCCGAGTTTCTCGCCCACGCCCGGGCCGCCGCCGCCGAACTTGATAAGCTCGAGCAAGAAAAGGCCGACGACGATGAGGACCGGCCCCAACACCTTGTTCATATATTCCTGGAGGAAGGTCGAGACGCGCGGGATGGACTGCAGGCCGGCGAGTATCAGCACCGCCAGGCCGACGTACGCCACGGTCCGCCCGACGGTGTACAGGACGCCGCCCAACAATACCTGGCGCGGGCTGCCCAGCCGCTTGCCGATATAGGAGATGGCGGCGACGTTGGTGGCCATCGGGCACGGGCTTATCGCCGTCAGTATCCCGAGCCACAGCGCCGACGCCGCGCCCAAAAGAACCGGGGCCACTAGCCGGCCTCCAGGTATTCGCGGACCTCGTCCCGGATGTACTTTATGAACGCCCTTTCATCGTTCGTTAGCTGCCACACCCTCGTAAGGTTCTTCCAGCGGACCTCCTCGCCGTCGCGGACGTCCGAGACGATAACCGACTTGGCGTAAAGCTGGTAGTCGTCTATGTAATGCTTGTTAGCGGGCTCGTCGAGGTTAACGAGGCCCCAGACCACCTTACCGTCCTTCAACTCGTTGCTAAACCCGGTTTCGACCGCTTCTCTCGAGAAACTCTCGATCTTCAAGCAAGATAGTCAACGCTTCGACGTATAATAGTAAGTAACGACGACCTTGTGGTTAGAGGCGGGCGGCGTAGTCCCCTCGTCCGACGCAACGCCGCCGGAGGCGACGGCCGTCGCCGGCGCGGCTGCCGTTTCGGTTCCGCCGGTTTCCAATTCTTGCTCGCCGGTCGCGACGGGAGCGGGGTCCGAGACCCCTTCCCGCGCTACCTCGGGCGCTTTCGCCTGGCGCACTTCCTTTACGACCAGGTACCCGACGGCCACGGCGACGAAGGCCAGGATAACGACCGTCAATATCGTCTTAGGTTTCATTCAGAGAGTATCTCCTTTATTTCGTCCTTGGACGGCACCTTGCCGACGGCCTTCACTTCCCCGTCGACGGCCAAAGCAGGCGTCATCATAACGTTGAAGGCCATGATGGCCTCGATGTCCGTAATCTTTTCGACCTCGCACTCCAGGCCGAGCTCTCGAGCCGCGGCCTCGGCGTTCTCCGCGAGCTTCTTGCACTTGGGACAACCCGTCCCCAAAATCTGTATCCTTTTCACGCCGAACCTCCTAACCGAACAACGCGCCGTATATCAAGCCCGTAACGGTCGCCATTATAACCACCAATAGAATAAAAACAACCGTCTTCTTCGTGCCGATGACGCTCCGTATAACGAGCATGCTGGGCAGCGAGAGCGCCGGCCCGGCGAGCAAGAGCGCCAGCGCGGGGCCTTTCCCCATCCCGCTGCCGATGAGGCCCTGAAGGATGGGCACCTCGGTCAGCGTCGCGAAGTACATAAAAGCGCCGGCTATAGAGGCGAAGAAGTTGGCGCGGAGCGAGTTGCCGCCTACCGCCGCGCTCACCCACGACGACGGTATAAGACCCTCTTGCCCGGGTCGCCCCAACAGCGCGCCCGCGACGAGTACCCCCAGGAGCAGCAGCGGCAATATTTGTTTCGCGAAGCCCCACGTGGCGTCGAACCAATCGCGGGTCTCGCCTTTGTCGGTGGCCGTTACCAGCGAGATGCCGACCGCGCCGGCGGCAAACGGGACCAACGGGTAACGCGGCAATAAGGCGGCTAAGGCCGCCGCGGGCGCCGCGACGAGCGCCACCTTCCACCACTTAACGCCGAACCAGAGAATAAGTATAACGCCGAGCGCCAACGCCGAGGCCGACGCCAACCACCACTTAAGGGAGTACACGGCGAACCAGATCCCCGCTTCCGTGGCCGGCTTCCCCCAGTTCGCGAAGACGAGGACGCCGACCATCGTGGCGAAGTAGAGCACGTTCTGCCACAGTGGCCGCGCCACTTCGGCCTCGGGCATCGCGGCCTGCGCCTCCGCCTTGGCGGCTTCCTCCTTGCGGAAGAAGAAGTGCATCGCCAGGCCGATGACGACGCTGAAGACGATCGCCCCCACCGCCCGGGCCACGCCCATCTCGAGCCCCAGTATGCGCGCCGTAAGTACAATAGCGAGGACGTTGATGGCCGGGCCCGAATACAGGAAGGCCGACGCGGGCCCCAGGCCGGCGCCCATCTTGTAAATGCCGGCGAAGAGCGGCAGCACGGTGCAGGAGCACACGGCCAGGACCGTGCCGGAGACGGACGCGACGCCGTACGCCATGACCTTGTTGGCCCGGGCGCCGAGGTACTTCATCACCGAGGCCTGGCTCACGAAGACCGAGATGCCGCCGGCGATGAAGAACGCCGGCACCAGGCATAATAAAACGTGCTCGCGGGCGTACCATTTAACGAGCGCCAGCGCTTCGAACAGGGAGTTATCGAAGCGCGGCGTCCCGAGGGGCAAGTAGAAGAAGCCGAGGAATACGGCCGCGATGGCCGCAAGTATTTTCCATTCTCTTTTCCAATCCATGTGCGTTACCTTCGTCGGCGCGGGAGGGTTCTCTCGACGTGCGTCAAGCTTTCCTCCGCCTTCGCCTTTATCACGCTCTCGACGCACCCGAAGAAGTTGAGGACGCACGCCATCCTAAGCTGATAAAAAACGTGGGAGCCCCGCTTTACCGCGGCGACGATGCCGACGTTCTTCAGCACGGCCAGGTGCTTCGAGACGGTCGAGACGTCGGCGCCGACCATCTCGGTCAACTCGCAGACGCACCGCTCCCCGCGCGAAAGCTCGTCGACTACGAAAAGGCGGGTGGGGTGAGCCATCGCTTTTATGACCTGGGCCAGCGTCTCGAAACGGCCTTGCTTTTTAGGGTCCATAGGATATCCTTTGTTATTTGGTATTATAACCAAATCGCCAAACCATGTCAAGGCCGAAAACGTGAACTGCCGGTCAGCTCGCCGGCCGGCGTCCCCGAAAGGAAAGCCCGGGCCGGGGCCCGGGCTTCGTCGCGTACCGTCTTTTTTACTGGCCGCCGAGTATAACCGGGATCTTACTATCGCCGAAGATGATAATTTTCGAGTTCGGCGACTCGGCCAACTTCTCTGCCGCCTCGATGCCTTTCCATTGGATGAGGATCGGCGAGATGCCCTGGGAAACCGTGATCTGGTAGTCGCGGATGCCTCTCGCCTCGATGCGTTTACGCTCGGCTTCCTTCGTCTCGACGTCGAGTTTGTACTCGTATTCCTCGCTCTGCTGCTCGCGTTCTTTTTTTCGTTCGATCGCCGCCGTCACTACCTCCGGAAGGACGACGTTGCGGAGGTTGACCAGGACACAGGCGCAACCGTTTTTAGCCAACAGCGTATCCGCCAATTCGCGGATCTCCTCGCCGATCTGGGCACGTTTATCGGAATACAGCTGTTGGGCCGAATACCTCGCGCATACGTCGCGGATGGCGCGGCGGACCTCGGGGCGAACGTACTGGTACTCGAAATTATCGACGTTACCCCAAACCTTTTTATTCAAGATCCACGGCGTCTTTTCCGGCTGTATCCGGTACTGGATCGTTATGTCTAAGTCGACCTTCATGCCCTCTCGGGTAAGGACCGTAATAATATCCGTTGGGTCAACCTGTCCCGCCTTGGCCGTAACCCCCATCGTGTAAGCCCTTTCCTGCACGCTCATTTTTATGACTTCGGCTACGGGCCACTTGAAATGGAGGCCCGAGGCGTACACCGTCTCGCTTACGTCGCCGAATATTACCGGCACGCCGACGTGACCCGCCGGAATAACCACCAGCGACGAAAAGATAAGCAAAACCAAACCTAACACCAACGCCACCGTCGGCAGAATCCTGAAGCCGCCCTTCGCGCCGACCCATTTCCCCATCGCGAAAAGGACCACACCGCCGACGATTCCCAATATGGACAATACGAAGAGGAACATCCGATACCTCCTTATGGCGCGGGCGCATCAGCCGGCCCGCGGCGAGTTGGAACGTATCGCAACCGTAAAGCGCGCCCGACCCGAGGCTAAGGTACTTCACCCCTGCGGCCGGCCGCGCGGCTCGAGCGTACTTTGCCAAAAAAAGACAGGTCGTCGTCGCCCACCCGCCGCACGTCCAGTAGGGCAAGCGGCGCCGGGCCCGCGAAGCGCTCTTTTTTGAACGTCTTGGCTATTCCCAACGTATCCCCGCCGAAGCCGGGCCACGTCGCGAGTCCCTCGACGGCCCGAAACACCAGGCCGCGGCCGTACGGCGGGTCCAGGAAAACGACGTCGTAGGGGGTACTCGGCCGCGTAATATCGAAGTAGGTAAATACATCCTCGCTATACACGCGCGCCGCGTCGGCCAAACCCAAAGCTCGTAGGTTGTTCTCCAACGCGTCGACCAGGCCGGCGTCGCGTTCGACGAAAGAAACGCGCGCCGCACCCCGGCTAAGCGCCTCGACGCCGAAGACGCCCACGCCGGCGAACAAATCCAGCACCGCGGCACCGCGTACCGTTTCGCCGAGGTAGTTGAACAGCGACTGTTTTAGCCGGCCCGCCAGCGGGCGGTAGTGCTTCCCTTGGGGCGCCGCCAGGACGCGACCCCTTAAGAAACCCCCGCTTACCCGGAGCGACAAACGCCGTCACCACCCGTAGTGAAGTCGTTCGGCGAGAACGCGAGGCAAATCGGCTTTCAGAATCTTCCCGGCCGCGCCGTCGACGTCGTAATCCACCCGCACGAACTCCAGCCGCGGGTCGCCCGCGTCATACATTACGTAGCAAGCCCGGTAGTCGCCGTCGCGCGGTTGCCCGACGCTACCCACGTTGACCAACCACCTGGCGTCCTTACCGAAGTCTTCGGGCTTCGCCGCGGCCGGCCGGCCTCCCCGGTCCGAGACTACTACCGGTCGATGGTTGTGGCCGTAAAAAATAACGGCCGCGTCCGTCGCGCCGAACGCTTCTTTAGCGTCGCCGACTTTCGTTATATAATGGAATTCCTGGGGCCTTACGGGAGTGGAATGTACCAATAAGACGTCCCCTTCGGCCTCCGTCAAGGGCAGGTTTCGTAAGAAGGAACATGCCAACGACGAAATCTCGGCCGCCGTCCAAAGGGCCGCGACGCGCGCCACCTCGTTAAAATAATTGATGATACGGTGGCCGAAAGCCGCGGCGTCGTGGTTGCCCAGCACGACGTACCGTAATTTCCCCGCCAGCGACCCTATCGCTCCCGCGAGCTCTTCGTCGACCGCGGGCGGGGGCGCGGAACCGGCCAGCGCGCGAGTTATGTGCACGCAAATTTCGGGGTCGGCGCCGTAACCTACGACATCCCCCAGACACCACAACGCGTCTACGTCGCGGCGCCCCGCGATATCTAAAATAACGGCGCGGTACGCCTCCAAATTGCTATGAACGTCGGAAAATACGGCTATCTTCAAAGAGGTATTCGCCGTCCGGGAGGCGGCGTTTAATTAGCCTTAATTACGTAGCGCCGATAGACGTTATTTAGGACGCCGTTTACGAATTGGAACGAGCGCTTGGTCGAGCCGTACATCTTGGCGATCTCTATGGCTTCGTTGATGGAGGCCTTAGGAGGGACGTCGTCAAGGTATAACATTTCGGCCGTCGCCAAGCGGAGTAAATTCCGTTCGACGCGCGCTATGCGGTTGAGCTCCCAATTGTCCACCGATTGCTTAATAATATCGTCTATCTTCGGTTGGTGGTCGAGCACGGTTTTGACTAAAAGCGACGCGAAGAGCTCGACTTCGGTATCCGCGGGATGGTCTTGCCAAAACGCCGCGACCGTCGCCTCGCACGCTTCGGGGCGAACGAGCTCGAGTTGGTAAAGGAGCTTCAGTCCCAGCTCGCGAGCGATGCGCCGTTTACCCAAACTACTTCCCCTTACCTCCCAACTTACCGTAGAGGTCGACTAACTCGAGCGTCGCGAGCGCGGCCTCCCTTCCCTTGTTGCCGGCCTTCGAGCCCGCGCGCTCCACCGCTTGCTCCAACGTGTCCGTCGTCAAGACGCCGAAGACGACCGGCACCGCAGCCTCGAACGCTACCGCGGCGACCCCTTTGGCCACTTCGGCGGCGATGTATTGGAAGTGCGGCGTGTCGCCGCGAATGACGGCGCCCAGGCATATAACGCCGTCGAACCCTCCGGCCGAGGCCAGCCGCTTCGCTACCGGCGGAAGCTCGAACGAGCCGGGGCAATATACCACCGTTACGTCGTCCTCGGCCACCTCGTGACGCTTAAGCGTGTCGAGCGCGCCGTCCAAAAGGCGCCTGGTTACAAATTCGTTCGTCCGGCTGAGGGCAATCGCGAACTTCTTTCCTCGGCCCGATATTATGCCTTCGATAACCTTCGCCATTCCGGGACCTCCGCCGTTAGCGCGTTAAAATGCTTTAAAGGCCGATATGCAATGAATTCCCGGTCGCGTGAACGCCGGCCTTCATTTACCGTGCTTTCCGTTCTCCTCCGAATCCAGCTCGAGAATGTGGCCCATCTTGTCTTTCTTGGCCTTGAGGTAATCGTAGTTACGCTCGTGCGGTTCCGCCTGGAGCGGTATCCTCCGGACTATTTTCAAGCCGTAGGCCTCCAACCCCACCATTTTCGTGGGGTTGTTGGTCATCAATCGAATGGTGGTTAGGCCGAGGTCGGCCAGGATCTGGGCGCCGATGCCGTAGTGACGCTCGTCCGGCTTGAATCCCAAAAGGAGATTGGCGTCCACGGTATCGACGCCCTCGTCCTGTAAGATGTAAGTCTTAATTTTATTCAGAAGGCCAATGCCGCGGCCCTCCTGCCTCATATAAAGGAGTGCCCCCTCGCCTTCGTCGGCGATTTTCTCCAACGCCCGTTGGACCTGGTCGCCGCAGTCGCACCGCAGCGAGTGGAAGACGTCGCCCGTTAGGCATTGCGAGTGAACCCGAACCAGGACGTTCTCTTTGCCGGCGACTTCGCCCATCACCAGCGCCAGGTGGTGTTCATCGGGCGTGACGAGCGATTCGTATACGTGCATCGTAAATTCGCCGTACACCGTGGGCAGCGGAGCTTCAAGGATATCGCGGACCAGCTTCTCGTGGCGGCGCCGGTATTCGATAATGTCGCGGATGGTTACGATGCCTATGCCGTGCCGCCGCGCCACCTCGGCCAACGTCGGCATCCGCGCCATCGTGCCGTCCTCGTCCATTATCTCGCATAAAACGCCGACGGGCGAAAGGCCCGCGAGCCGCGCCATGTCCGCGACGGCCTCGGTATGGCCGGCGCGTTCCAGCACGCCCCCCGCCTTCGCGCGCAGCGGGAAAACGTGGCCCGGGCGGGCGAGGTGCTGCGGTTTCGTCGCCGGGTCGGCAAGTACCTTCACGGTCTTCGCGCGGTCGGCGGCGGATATGCCGGTGGTCGTGCCCTCGACGGCGTCGACGGAAACCGTGAACGGCGTCCCCATCAGGCCGGTGTTCTCGGACGTCATGGGCGGCAAGCCGAGCTCATTTGCGCGCTCCTCGGACATAGGCGTACATATCAGACCCCGGCCGTGAGTCGCCATGAAATTTATCACGTCCGGCGTGATCGTCTCCGCGGCCGTTATGAAGTCGCCCTCGTTCTCGCGGTCTTCGTCGTCGGTGCAGATGAGAACACCGCCGCCGCGGAATATCGCGATGGCCTCGTCGACGGCAAGAATCGGATTGCCGCCGTCTCGTTTATTTTTCACCGGCTTCATAAACTCGGCCTGATTACTCGCCGTAGCCCAATTCGGCCATCCGCTCGAGCGTCAAACCGCGCCCCGCGCTCGAGCCCAAGAATCGCTCCACGTACTTCGCGATCAAGTCGACCTCTACGTTTACGCGGTCGCCCGGGCGCCGGCGTTTCAACGTCGTATTTTCGTACGTGTGGGGGACGATCGCCGCCGAGAACGCGCCGTCGCCGACGTCCACCGCGGTTAGACTTATCCCGGCAACGGCGACGGACCCCTTCTCCACGACGTAGCGCCCTATTTCGGGCGGAACGGCGAACCGGAACAAGTACCCGTCGCCCGAAGGCTTTACCGCCGCGACCTTACCCACGCCGTCGACGTGCCCCTGGACGAAGTGGCCGCCGAGCCTGCCGTCCGCCGGCGTCGCGAGCTCGAGGTTGACGGCCTCGCCGGCTCTAAGTTCGCCCAAGGTCGTCGTCGCCGCCGTCTCCGCCGAGACGTCGGCTTCGAAGAATTCGGCGCCGGCCGCGGCCGCGGTCAAACACACCCCTTCGACGGCGACGCTGTCGCCGGGTGAGAGCGCTCGAGCCGTCTCGGGCCCTTTGATTCGTATCCGCCCGCCCGCGCCGCTCACGGCTACGCGCGCGACTTCGCCCACCTCTGATATTATCCCGGTAAACATCCGTCTTTATAACCCGCGCCCCGCGCCTTCGTTGTAAACACCGCGGACGCGCGGTACGCCGGCGAAGAGGTCGTCCACGTTCGTCAAATACCCCTCGACCATCACGTCGTCGCCCAACGAACGGCGCCTTACCTCGACGAGGTTCTTAACGTCCGCCAGGTACGCCACGCCCCGGCCGCCCACCGGCGACTTCGCCCGGGCGCCGCCGATTACCTTCGGCGCCACGAACGCCGCGACCCGGTCCACGAGGTCCCGGTCGAAAAAATCGCCCAACAATCTTTCGCCGCCCTCGAGCAGCAAGCTCGTAATCCCGCGCGCCGCGAGCTCCCGAAGCAAGTGGTTCAGCGAAACGCGGCCTTCGTCTTCCTCGCACATTATAATCTCTACGCCCATCCGGGTCAACCGCGCGATGTCTAACTCGCGCGCTCGAGCGGTGCAAGCCACCCACACCGGGGGCCCGGGCGAGTCGTCGAACAGCCGCGCGCGCGACGGAAGGGCGGCGCGCGAAGAGACCACCAAACGCACCGGGCCGTCGGAAACGTCGCGGCCCCGGAGGCGCACCGTCAGCCGGGGGTCGTCCGCCTTCACGGTCCCGGCGCCGACGGCCACCGCGGCGTGTTCCCACCGCAGCCGGTGCGCCCGCCGGCGCGCGGCCGCTCCCGTTATCCACGCCGCCTCGCCCGTACGGGTGGCTATTTTTCCGTCCAGCGACGTCGCGAACTTAGCCGTTACCCAGGGTACGCCCGTCGTCACGGCCTTCGCGAAATCCTCGACCAGGTGCCGGCACTCCCGCCCGCGGACGCCGACCTTGACCTCCAACCCGGCTTCGGTTAAAAGCTCAGCGCCCTTGCCGGCCACCCGGGGATGGGGGTCGAGCGTTCCCAAAACGACCCTCTTCACGCCGGCGCGAACTACCGCCGGCGCGCACGGCGGCGTCTTGCCCTCGAAGGTACAAGGCTCGAGCGTTACGTAAAGCGTGGCGCCCCGCGCCGCCTCTCCCGCCGCCGCCAACGCGACCACCTCGGCGTGGGGCGCGCCCGCGCGCTCGTGGAAACCTTTACCCAAAACCCTATCGCCCGCCGCCACTACGGCGCCGACCGCCGGGTTCGGCGCGGTCCTACCCTTACGCAAGCGGCCGAGCTTAACAGCCTCGGCCATCATTCGCTCGTCGCGCGTTACAACCAATTGGTCCGCCGCGCCGTTAAAAATCGGGGCGCGGTTCCTCGGCCTTCCCCCCTCCCGAAGCGGCTTCGACGTCTTTTAAGGCCCAATCCGCGGCCTCGTGCATGTCGCAAAATTTCGTAGGTATGGTGCCTTGCAGGAATGATTCCGTAATAACGCGGGTGCATTTACTCATCGCCAACAACCCCGATTCCTCGCAAATGCGCGCGCTGACGATGCCCGGGGAGCTCTCGAACTTCGCGTCGCCGCGCTCGCCGAGCGCCTCGCCCATAAACTTCGACCATATAGGCACGGCGAACGTCTCGCCGGTCGCCGTGTGGCCCAGCGTTTCGTGGTCGTCGCGCCCTACCCAAACGCCCGCGACCAACCCTTCCGGAACGAAACCTATGAACCAGGTGTCCGCGGCGCCGTCGGTCGTCCCGGTCTTCCCGGCGCCTCGCCCCTTAAAACCGTAGCGCCTGGCCAACCCCGCCGTCCCCCGGTCGATGACGCCCTCCATCATATTTACCATGATAGCGCAGGTATCCTCCCCCACCACCACCTCGCGGCGTACGGGGAATTCTTCCAGCACGTTACCGTAGCGGTCCTCGACCCGCTTTATGGCGCGCGGTTCTACGTGAACGCCCATGTTGGCGAGCGTCGCGAAGCCGTCCACCATATCCATAACCGTAACGTCGCTCGAGCCCAAGGCCAGCGAGTAGACCGGGACCAGCTCGCTCTTTACGCCCATGCGGTGAGCGTAATCCGCTACGGTCTCTACCCCCACCTCGTCTATGACACGGGCCGCGACGATGTTTATCGATTGTTCGATGGCGTGCCTTATGGTCATAGGGCCGGAAGTCGAACGGCTGTAATTATGCGGCTGCCATACGACGCCGTCGGCCTCGATCCGAAACGGCGCGTCTAATATGACGTCCGCGGGGGTGAAGCCGTTGTCGATGGCCGCCGTGTACAGGAACGCCTTGAAGGACGACCCCGGCTGGCGCTTCGCCTGGACCGAACGGTTGAACTTCGACTCGTTGAAATCGGCGCCGCCGATCATCGCGAGGACGTCGCCGGTGGGACCGTCCATAACCAACATCGAGCACTGCAAGAACGGTTCTTGCTCAAAGGCCAGCAGCACTTTCTTCTTCTTGGTGTAAACGCCCACTACTTTGGCGGGTATCTCCTCGCCCACTTTGATGGCTTCCGCCGGTTTGAACGGGAACGACCATTCCGCCGGCGAGATGTCCATGGTGCCGTTTATGCCGCCGCCGAGGTCGCATATCGCGACCGCCTTGGTCATATCGGTTACCTTGACGTACCGGACCTGGCCCGTCTCCAACTTCTTGAACGTCAGGTTGGCGTCGTAGCGGGCGATCTTCTTGCCGTAGTTCTTCTCGAGGCGCGCCAGGCCCCAGGCCATCGTCTTATCCGCGATCCGCTGGTATTTTAAGTCCAACGTCGTATAGACGCGCAAACCCGCCCGGAATACCTGTTCCGAGCCGTACCGCCGGACCAGGATTCGACGCACGTACTCGGTGAAGTACGGCGCGTGGTCCGGGTCGCGCTTCACGGGCGCCACCGTTACGGGCGCGGCCCGGGCCTCTTCGTAGCGGCCGCGTTCGACGTAGCCGAGCTCGTACATCTTGTCCAGAACGGTATTGCGTCGCACGAGCGCCTCTTCCGGGTCGACGTACGGCGAAAACCTTCCCGGCGACCTCGGCAACCCCGCCAATATAGCGCACTCGGCCAGAGTTAACTCCTCGACGTGTTTGTCGAAATACACGCGCGCCGCGGCCTCAGCGCCGTACGCGTTATGGCCGTAATAAATCTGGTTCAAATAAAAATATAAAATCTCGTCCTTCGTGTAAGATTCCTCGATCTTGCCGGCGAGCAAGGCTTCCCGGATCTTCCGCTCCCACGTCCGCTCCAACGTGAGGAATAAGTTGCGGGCGAGCTGTTGCGTGATGGTTGAACCGCCTTGAACGATGTGTCGGGCTTTGACGTTGGCCCATACCGCCCGCAAAATCGCGACGTAGTCGACGCCGTGGTGCTCGTAGAACCGCTCGTCCTCAATGGCCAACGACGCGTTAATGAGGTCTTGCGGGAACGCGTTGTAGGGTTTGAGGTAACGCCTTTCGACCTGGAAAGAGGTTATTAAGCCGCCGCTGCGGTCGTATATCTTGGTGGGGAGCGCGGGCTCGTACGTCTCCAACCCCGAGACGGGCGGCAACCCTCGCGAGAGTACCGTCATTAGGCCGAAGCCGACGCCCACGGCGACGAGGGCGCTCCAGTAAAGGGCCCAAAACAACGTACGCGTTACGCGTGAGACGCGGGTTTTCTTCTTGACGCGTCGCGTACGCCGGCGGTCCAATTCCGGGAAATAATCTCTTGCCATACGTACTCCTATATTAACCTACATTCTACCATAATTACGTTTAGTTATCAACGCCACGGCCTTGTTCCCCTGGGGGGACAAGGGACATGGTACTCACCGGTTTCAGGTTCAACGAGGTCGAGGATGATAGGGGGCGGGGTAAACAGGTGCTCGGAGAGGCCGGGCCGCAAGGAGGAGG
>Ga0307377_10001656_pt1 | contig 27595 bp, 30 predicted proteins | sample TR3MG_FD_202535 | JGI IMG/M metagenome (GOLD analysis project Ga0307377, IMG submission 202535) | Soil microbial communities from Risofladan, Vaasa, Finland - TR-3 | ecosystem: Environmental > Terrestrial > Soil > Coastal area > Acid sulfate soil | place: Finland: Risofladan, Vaasa | collected... | reverse complement strand
AGCTAGGTAAAGGGTAATTCGGCGGTGGTGGAGCGGTGCTGCCACAGCACGACGCCGGTGCAGCGGCGCAGGCAGTGCTGCGCTCGCGCGTCCGGCGAACGCGTCACGGCCGGCTCATCGGGATGGCTTGCTGTAACGCGGTTGGCGGGCGAGATATTCAAGTTGGGTTTGCATGGATAAACTGGGGCGGAAGTTTATACAGAACCAGCCGATTTGCAACGGCTATCGGGGCCGGGGCAGCAGCACGGGAAGCGCAACAGCCGGCCCGGCCGGCGAAAAGTTGGAATGCGGGCAGCACCTTTAAAACTTCTGCTGCACGGCGTGCGAGAATAGGGTTGAACTGGCCCCTCACAGAATGATAGATTGCGTAGCAGGGCTAACAATGCGATGTCGACACCGATCGCCTACCGGATTTGTGCCGGCATACCGGTAAATCGCAACACATGCACCCGGCAGAATTTCAAGGATCATGATGACAAACACAAGCGGTGAGCACCGCCCCAGAAAGCTATTGAAGTTTTCGGCAATTTTGCTGGTGGTCGCACAGCTTGCCTACGCTGCCTTTCTTGCTTCGTCGTCCTGGCATGAAGTAAAAACCGAACAGGCTGGCCGGTTGGCAACGTTTGCCGACCTGGACGCAAACGCGCTTGACTTGTATTTTACCCAGCTGGAAATCGGCATGCACAACCTGGGCGCAGAATTGGCCGACACGCACAAACAGCTCGATCCCGGCCGTGCCTACCAGCTGGTCCACCGTTTTCAAGAGCTGCACACCGAGCTGGGCAACGTGATATTGATGCGCGGCGATGGACGGATACTGCTGACCGGGAATTCCCCCAACAACCCGGATATGCCCACGCTTGCCGGTGACCCGGTGTTCATGCAGTTTCGGGGCGAGTTGCAACAAGGCGAAAACTTCGTTATCGGCCGGCCGGTCAAGGGCCATATCGACAGCCGCTGGGTCGTCGCCGCGCGCTATGCCGTTACCGACCGGGCCGGCAAGATCATTTACATCATCGGCGCCAATTTGCCGGCCGACTTGTTGCAGTCTTACTGGGCAGACTCTGTATCCCCGAAGATTTCTGCGCTGGGGCTGATACGTGATGATGGATACATGGTAAGCCGCTATCCCGAACCGGATGCCGCGGGCCTTGATGATCTGTACGGCAAACCCGCCGCGGGCACGATGACCGTGTATCTGCGCGCGAACAATTACCCGCAACAGGGGCAGATCGAAATGCCGGGCAGCGACGGCAGTGCGGCAGATTTGCGCGCGCTGCGCCGCCTGCGGCACTATCCGGTCACGCTGTTTGTTGACGTTCCGATGTCGGAAATCAAGGCGGCATGGTGGGACAGGATGCGCGACACCTATTTCCTGATGGCGCTGATGCTGGCAGGCATCGTGGTTTTCTACGGCATGTCGTTCCGTCGCCGCCACGCATGGAGCACCGCACAACGCCGCGAGGAGCTCAGGCGCAAATACGAAAAGGCCCTGGGTGAGCGGAGTCCGAACGAGATCTTCATGTTCGATCCGGAAACCCTGCAGATCAGCTACGCGAACGATTATGCGCTGAACAATACCGGCTATACCCTGGCGCAATTGCAACAGAAAGATATGCTTTCCCTGCATCCGGAAATGGGCATCGAATCGTTCGGGACGATCGTCGAACCGTTGCGCCGGGGCGGGCAGGAGTCGGTCAAGTACCAGACCGTGCAGTCGCGCAGCGATGGCAGCACCTATCCGGTCGAGGTCAATCTGCAATTGATCAAATCGGATGAAAATGGCGAAGGGTTCATGGCGATCATCAATGACATCAGCGCATTCAGGCAGGCGGAAGAAAATATCAGGAAATTCAATGCCCCGGTTGAGCGACGCGCTGACCGGCGCAATTGAACATGCTACATGCTGCCGTGCGGCGCCGTTTCAATCACCGGTATTCCACATCATATGAATAAAGTTGCCCCGACCAAGGCGGAGATTGCGCTGCTGGAGCCGTTTGTTGGCCTTGAGCTTGCGAGCATCCATGTACCGGACAGCAGGGATGCGTTTGCGACCGCCGTTGCCGAGATCAGGGCGGCGGGCTGCGTCGGTTTCGATACCGAATCCAAGCCGACGTTTGTTGCCGGCGATGTCAGCGAAGGGCCGCACGTGGTGCAGTTTGCGCTGCACGACAGGGCCTACCTGTTCCAGTTGCACCGTGTGGAAGGGCTGCCGTTCCTGCTCGATCTGCTGCAATCGGAACAACTCATCAAGGTGGGTTTCGGCCTCAAATCGGACCGCGGCCATATCCGCGCGAAACTGGGCGTGCATTTTTCCGGGGTGGTCGATCTGAACACCGTGTTCAGCATGGACGGTTATCACAGGGAGATGGGTGTCCGGGCCGCGGTGGGACTGGTGCTGAAGCAACGCTTTGCCAAGGCCCGGCATGTGACCACCTCCAACTGGTCGCAGCACCAGCTCACTCCGCAGCAGATGCGTTATGCGGCGAACGATGCTTATGCGGCGCTGAAGGTGCTGGAGGCGCTGGACATGCGCCGCGAGGATTTGCCGGTCATGGGGCTGGCCGGGCAGGCGTTGCCGCCGTCCGACTAGCCGGCCGTTGCACTGAACTGTCCGGATTGATTTCGAACCACGGCTGCCACGCTCACCTTGGCGATTTGGGGCGCGGCCTGTGGTACAGCTCGCTCAAGCGCAGGATCTCGTTCCAGGCCTTTTCCGAGAAACCAATGCGGTCAAACCGGCCGCCGCTATAGTTGGGGTTCAACAGATCGGTGAGATAAGTTTCGCCATCGGGAGAGTTCCAAAGCTGGACGATTTTTTCCAGGACATGGGGATACTGTTCTGCCAGTATCTGGGGGTATTGGTTAGGCAGGCATTTGAGCGTTTGCAGGACGATTTCCCTTTTGACCATTACTTCCCCCTTTTCTGATTTTATTTATGTCAGTACCGAACCAAACGAAACGGCAAAGCTGGCATAGCGTAGTTCACATTCGGGGATGGAGTCAATTTCGGACGGCTCCGATGGCAGGATGAGCTTAACGCCCGGCGCGGATGTATCGGCGGGCGTGCTGCATATCCAGAATCTCCCTGCCCGGGCTGCTGTTCCTGCTCAGCGAGAGAAACGCATCGGTCAGTTTCTGGCGCAAATTCGCATCCATGTCTGCGCGCACCGCCCAGCTGTAATCGTCATGGCCGGGCGTGTCGTCGTCCGCTTCCAGCTTGACCAGCGGGATCACCCGTCCATCGTTGCGCAATCTGGCGCGGGCAAGATTGGCGCCGTCTATCCAGACCAGGTCCAGTTTATGGCGGAGCAGGGCATCGACCAGCGTGTCGCCACTCAACATCGGCCTGAATTCCATTTTGATGCCGACCCGTTTGCCGAGATAATCGGTCAGCGGCTCCAGCTTGCGCCGCAACACCGGCGGCGGTTGGTCGGGCATCACGGAGACGCGCAGCACCGGCTCGGCATAGGTGGCAGCATAAAGCACCAATGCCGCGAATACCGCCAGCGAAATGAGCAGGTTTCTGAGGCGGATCAATGATTCATTGTTTTGCATGGTGTTCAGGATTTGGTTGGCGTTGAAGTTGCGAACTGATTGCGTTGGCCTGTGTTATGGCCGGGTGCGGGATTTGGCTGCGCATCATTTATTCGTATGCCACTTCTCCAGTACTTCCAGCGCCTCTTCGGCAATTTCCCGCACTTCCTCGTGAACATCGTTCAGGCAGGTCTCGATATGCGCGCGTGCGGCTGCGCTGCCGGAGAGGCCGAGCAGGTGGCAGGCATCCGCGCGCACGCGATGGTCGGCATGGCGGCTCAGTTCGGCCAGCTGCGGCAGCAGATTTTGCAGGGACGGCGAATTGGCATGGGCTTCCAGCAGCGCGCTGACGCCCAGCCGTACTTCGAGTTTGGCGCCCGGATCGGCGACGATGCCGAGCAGCGGCCTGAGCCGCTGCGTGTCCGCATCGATGAAGGCCGCGGCCTGCCGATAGCCGCCTTGTTCCAGCAAGTGTTCGATATAGTGGGCCGTGCCGGCCTCGCCGTTTGCCCAGTCGGCCCACATGCGCAGCTCGGCAGCGCTGTGCGCGCCGGTCAGGGTGAACGGGCCGAGGCGCAGCCAGGGGGCGGCGCGCACGCCGTATTCGGCGGCCTGTTCGGGATGCTCGGCCACATCGATCACGGTCAGTTTCCCGATCAGCTTCTGCATAGCGAGCTGGTTCAGCCCCCGCAAAACAGTTGCGCAGTGCGGGCAGCCGGGTGCGACAAACAGCAGCGCGTCGGGTGGCATCGGAGATATTTGAACTGTCGGCGTATCCATCGCTTCAGCTTACTCGCCCTGTATCGTCACGACCAGCCGCCGGCTGCCGCCAAGGTTGCGGTGCTCGCACAGATAGACGCCCTGCCAGGTTCCCAGCCGGGCCTGTCCGTCGGCGATCGGGATGTTCAGGCTGCTGTCGAGGATGCTGGACTTGAGGTGCGCGGGCAGGTCATCGGGACCTTCGTCGCGGTGCTGGTAGAAGGGGTCGTGCTCGGGCACGGCGCGGCTGAAGTAGCGCTCGAAGTCCTCGCGCACCGTCGGATCGGCATTCTCGTTCAGGGTCAGTGACGCGGAGGTGTGCATGATGAAGATGTTCATCATGCCGATTTTGAAACTGCGCAGCTCGGGCAGTTCACTGAGCAGTTCCCCGGTAATCAGGTGAAAGCCGCGATTCCGTGCTTTGAGTTGTATTTCTTTTTGTATCCACATTTGGTTGCGTTCATTCAGCCGTCAGGCAGGGACAGCAGCGGGTCGGTATCCCGCTGCTGTCGGTGCGTTGCTAGTGCCGGCCTTCGCGTTCCCTGTCTTTCGGTCGGGGCTGGCCGCGCTGTTGTTGGTAATACTGCCGGGTTACCGGCTCGCGCGGCTGATAACGGTAGCGCTTGGATTCGATCGAGCGTTGCGCTTCAGGTACGCGCGGATAGCTGTCCCCGGTGAACCTGCGCTGGTAGGACGGCAGCGGCGCGGGGCGCGGGGTGGTGCGGCGATCCCAATGATCCCATCCGCTGCGCTGCTGTTCCCAGTCGCGGCCCCAGCGTTCGCCCCATTGCGGGGGCGCATCGGCATGCCAGCCGCGGAAATACGGCGGTGGCCGGCGGTAGTAGCGCACCGGGATGCGCAGCACATACACCGGCACAGACTCGCGGGCCACCATTTGCCACGGCCCGTTGTACCAGCTGCTCACATACCAGTCGTCGCCATAGAACACCCAGTACAGGCCATCGTAAAAGAAGAAATTGGAATCCACATAGGGATCGTAGTAGACGGGGTAACCCGGCACCCGGACCAGTCTCGGGTAAACCGGCATGTTGATCCCGATGCTGATGCCGGGAACGCTGATTCCGATCCCGACGCTGACCTCGGCTTGTGCCGCGCTTACCGGAAATAGCAGCACTGATAACACAATTAGCAGATTGCGCATGTTCTGTCCTCCCCTCGGATAAACGGCCATCACAGTGATGGTCACCTGAACAGGTTACTTACCCCGGACATGCATGGCAAGGGAAAGTTTCGCCGGCAGATTGCGGATCCGGCGCGTGATCGGATCCATGTGGTCCTTAGTACCGCCAGCCGTTTCTCAGGACAGCAGGCAAGTGTGCGAAGCGCTGCGGCGCGCAATGAAAGATTGCGAAAATCATCAGCGCATCACAGACCCGCTGCAGTTTGAAGCGGCACCGTTTTCTCCGGATGCCCCGGTTCGGTCAGCCCAGGGGCAATCCGTTCTGCATCCAGCCCATCATTCCGCCGCGCAGGTTGTAGACGTCCGAGTACCCGTACTGCTGGAGGTACATGCAGGCCTGGGCGGACCGGGCGCCGCTGCGGCAGATGAAGACCAGCTTTTCTGCGGGGGAAAGCTCGTGGATTCTTTCAGGCAGCGTGTGCAGCGGCAGGGCTTCCGCTTTGGGTACGGTGCCCATCGCGATTTCCTGCAGCTGGCGCACGTCAATCACGCGCAATTTGTGGTTGCTGTCGTTCACCCACTGGGCGAGTTCGGGTGCGTCTATTTCCTTGATGCTGTTTGCGTGCATATTCGTTGTTCCTGTTTGGGTAAAATTGAATATTAGAAAGCGCTAATGTACAGGAAAGCCCTGTAAAGTCAATGATGTCCATGATGTGAATAGGGTGATGACCGGGTGATCTGCAAGTGGTCTGGAGCGCGGCAACAATCGATGGAAGCGGGGGGAGCTTCAGGACTGGCTAACCGGGCATTCCGTCTGCGCGCCGTTTGACCAGTATCGGGGCGTACACCCAGACCAGCAACGCAAAGGCGAACACCCAGGCCACCTGTGCGATGGCTATCCACAATTTGTATTGCATCGGCACGATCATCGGCAACAGCACGCGGGCGACAAAGGCGGCAATCAATGCGATGAAGGCGGGGGCAAGCAAGCGCGAGTGTTGCTGGCCCCCGCTTCCATATTGCAGGCTGCGGCCGGTGTGGCCGAGCGAGATGCGTGCCATCATGCCTGTTGTCATCAGCGCGATGCCGCCCACCGCGAATGCGTGCAGCCCCAGAAAAGGCAGCAGGAACACGAAGGGCGTGACCGCCATGATCAGGAATCCGGAAGCGGCGCAGCCATAGCCGATGTATAGCGCCCACAGCAGCGGTTTTTTCCAGATGCCCCGGGTGTACCACCCAGCCAGACGCAGCGCATGGGCGGCGAACAGCAGTCCGGCGAGTATCGCGGTCATAGTCGGATTGCGCCAGAACACGTCGGCAAGCCAGAACAGCACAAACACGAAAATGATGGCGCGATCGAGCCAAAGCCGGTTTTTCAATTGCACTGGGTAACCGACACCCCGTTCGATGAAGAACGGTAACACGCGCCGCGCCATGCTGAATATCAGCGCCAGCAGAAAATACAACCCGGAATGCAGGCCCCATGCGACACCCTGTTCCAGCACGCCCGACACGCCGAGATAAAACACCAGGTTGGCCAGCATCAGCAGCACCAGCTTGGACGCGATGCCGATTTGCTGGTGCTGTTTCGCACGCAGGATCGGGCTGAACACCGCCACGATCAGCCATGCATCGAACAGCAGATCCAGCACCATCATCGGCCATACCTGCCCGGGCACGATCCATTCGACCGACCGTGCGGCCAGCCACAATCCGGCCAGGCCTGCCAGCGGATACCCGCTGGGCGTCGGGAGATGGGTCCAGTTGCGCACCGCAGTCAACAGGAATCCGGCGGCAACGGCCATGCCGTAGCCGAAGATCATTTCGTGCGCATGCCAGTAAGCGGGTGAGAAAGGCAGGTGCGGCACCGGCCAGCCATAGACATAAATGCCGCCCCAGATAAATATCGAGACCAGCGCATAGATGCACGCGAGCAGGAAGAATGGACGAAATCCCAGATTGAACAGGGCGAATTCAGGAACGGTTTGGCTTGGCTCTGTGCTGGGCAAAATTAAATCCTGTTCAGGTTCAATGACGGATAGAAGAAATGAAGAAATAAAAAGCCGATCTGCTATTTTCACCATCACGGTTCTGCGATCGGGGTGGAATTATACGGGGCTGCACCGGTTTACATTGTTGCAAGATATTCAGGGTGCCGGTCTCTGCTTGCCGCGCCGCCAAAATAGGGCCATCAACGGTTTGACGCTGGTTCCGTGGAGCAGTATGGACAGCGTAACGACGATCAGTGTCATCTGTATCAATTGCAGTGACAGCGACTCCGGCAAGCCGCTTTCGATCGCGTACATCAGGTAGTAGAGTGAACCGATCCCGCGCACGCCGAACCAGCCGGTCAAGCCGCGTATCCGCCAGGTGGTGTTCGTGCCCAGCAATCCGACGATGACACTGACCGGGCGCACCACCACGAACAGGAACAGGGCCAATCCCACCGCTTTCCAGCTCCATGAGTTCAGGAACAGCGTGCCGCCGATCAGCAGAACCAGGACTACTTCCGAAAGCCTCTCCAGATGTTCCTTGAATACCAGCGATCCCTGGCTGACTGTTTGCGGCAGCTCCGGTTCGGGCGCAATTCCATAAGCGCGCAGCGCTTGCTGGGTTTTGCTTGCGTCGAAGGCTTCCTGGGCAGCTTTGGCCAGCTTGAGTTCGGTCTGGCGTAACGCGACGGCGGCAAAGAATACCGCCAGGAAACCCCAGCCATTAACCGTCACGGTCAAACCGTATACGACCCCGATCAGCCCGAGGCCGAGGAAATCATCCATCAACGCGTGTTCGTGGGGTTTGCTGCGCAGTTTCCACCCGACATGAGCCAGTGCAACACCCGCGGCGACGCCGATGGTGACACCGGAGACGGTGGCCCAGAGCACATCAACCAATATCCATTTGCTGCCAAAATCGCCGAGATCATGCAGGCCCAATAATCCCAGTCCCAGCATCACAAACGGAAAGGCGCTGCCGTCGTTCATGCCCGCCTCGCAGGTCAGGGTGAAGCGCAGCTGGTCGTGGTCTCCGGGGTGGCGGACCTGAACGTCGGTTGCCAGCACCGGGTCGGTCGGCGCAACGATTGCGCCGAGCAGTACCCCCGCACCCAACGGCATACCCAGCACATAATAGGCAAATTCAGCGACCATCACGACGGTGATGGTCATGGATGCGGTCGCGAGCAGAATCGGCGAACGCCAGCGGGAAAAACTGAACGGGACCGGCATTTTTACGCCGGCAGAAAACAGGGAGATCAATACCGCCACTTCGGTCAGTGATTCCAGCAATGCTGATTGCTTGAGCGGATTGAAATGAAACAAATTGAGCGCGGATGGCCCGACCAGCATTCCCACAGCCAGATAAATAATGGCGGAGGTGATCGGCGAGCGTTTGAGGAGGGAAGCAGTCAGACCCATGGCCAGCAACAATCCGCCCACGAGCATGAACCACAGTTCGCTAGTCATCAGTATGTTGCAGATACATAAATAACCGCATTGCCAAGATGTACGATGGGAAAGTTTATATCACAGTATATCGGGTACATACTGTGTGCTGCCATACATAGCGGGATTCCGAGTTACCGGCGGGCCGAGTACTGTTGCATTTGTCATGCACGCGGCAATCACTCATGAACAAATCTCACCGACCCACTGCAATTTGCCGGCCAACCGAAGTGTCCGGCATGGCTGCCCTGGCCGCTAAATGGTGCAGCGCCAGGTTGAATGGGGTCGCACCCGCCCGGGCGAACGCGGCTAGTGCAGGTTGCCGGCCGCGAGCCGGGAATCGTTGTTCAGCAGTCCGGCTTCATCGCTGACGATATGAGCCGCTTCGGTCAGCAATATATCCTTGGCGTTTTTGTTGGCATTTTCGATGGCCAGTTCGGTATTGAGATTGCGTTCGCTGGACAGCATGCCGTCGTCCTGAAATGCCTTGGCGCTGGCCACCTTGCCGGCGCGGCTTTCGCCGCTTTTCTCGCGATACGCATCGCGCGATTCTTGAGCTTCGCGCTCCTTGAGGCGCACCGTTTCATTGAGCGAGATCAGGTTTGTCCGGCGCATCTTGTTGAAATCGGCGATATCCTCATCAAGGTACTTGAAGTCCCGGTCATGGCTGACGCGCTTGTTGTGGCTGGCGATCAGTAGCGGAATGATACCGTGCAGGTCGCCATCCGGTTTGTAGTCGGCCGCCTTGATCTGCGACCATGGCAGGGCATTGTCAAAGCTGGACTCGCCAAAATCTTCCGAGTCGCTTATCGAGGGCAGCGTAATGTCCGGCGTTACCCCGCGCAACTGGGTGGTGCCGCCATTGATACGGAAAAACTGGGCAATGGTCATCTTGACTTCGCCGAATTCGGGTTTGTCGTTTTTTACAAGCTGGTCAAGGTCCGCCACGGTCTGCACGGTGCCTTTGCCGAAGCTGGTTTGACCGATCACGACGCCGCGACCGTAATCCTGTATCGCCGCGGTGAAAATCTCCGAGGCAGAGGCCGAGCCGCGATTGATCAGCACGCCCAGCGGACCGGTCCAGGCGGGTGAAGTATCGCTATCGTTGTCAACCGTGATTTCGCCCTTGGAGTCGCGTTGCTGGAGCACCGGGCCCTTCCCGACAAACAAGCCGGTCAGATTGATCGCTTCATCCAGCGACCCGCCGCCGTTGTTGCGCAGGTCGATCAGCACGCCATCCACCTTGTCCTTTTTGAGCTCATTCAGCAGGTTCAACACGTCCCTGGTTGCGCTTTTGTAATTCTTGTCCCCGTTCTGGCGGGCGGCAAAATCCTGATAAAACTCGGGCAGGGTGATCACGCCGATGCGGCGGGTAACGCCCTTGTCCTTGACCTCGATGATCGATTTCCTGGCAGCCTGGTTTTTCAGGGTGATCTTTTTGCGGACCAGTGTGACGAGTTCATGTTTGCCATCCGTGCCGGCCTGCGCGGGCAGCACATCAAGGCGCACAACGGAATCCTCGGTCCCGCGTATCAGGGCCACCGCGTCGTCGATACGCCAGCCCATCACATCGGTTATCGGGCCACTTTCGCCCTGCCCGACGCCGACGATGCGGTCTCCGGGTTTCAGCTTGCCGGACAGCGCAGCGGGGCCCCCCGCCAATAATTCCTTGATTATGGTGTATTCATCCTTGCCGTAGAGTTCCGCGCCGATGCCGACCAGGGATAGTTTCATCGAAATGTCGAATTCTTCGGATGCGCGCACCCCGAAATAATTGGTATGCGGGTCGATCGACATGGCATAGGCATTCATGAAGTCCTGGAATACATCCTCGCTATTGACCTTGGACAGGCTGTCCAGGGAATTTTGATAGCGTTTGCCCAGCGTTTCGACGATGCTCTGCCTGTCCTTGCCGGCCAGTTTTAGTCGCAACCAGTCGTTCTTGACACGCTTGCGCCACAGGTCATTCAGCTCGGTTTCGGATTTGGCCCAGGGCGCATCCTTGCGGGTGAACTGGTAGCTTTCATTTTTGGTGAAATCGAAGCCTTTCTTCAGCAGGGAACGTGCATACACATAACGTTCGGCGATGCGTTGCTGGTAGAGGTTGTATATGCCGAACGGGATGCTCAGGTTCTCGTCAAGGATGGCATCATCGAGCTTGGTACGCGCATAGGCGAAATGGTCAATGTCAGCCTGCAGGAAGAATATCTTTTCGCTATCCAGCTCTTTCAGATAGTTGTCGAATATTTGCGCGGAGAGCTTATCGTCCAGCGGTATATCGCGGTAACTGTAGTGACTGAGGACTTTCGCGGATAACAGCGCAGCCTGCGCCTGCTGTTCCTGCGGCATCAACTGCGCGGCAGCCTGCGCGGTGTTGAATGCAACAATGGTGAACGCCAGCAGTATCCAGTGTAATGTAATTTTCATTTGTATAATCGCTTATAGTTGCGGATGGACAACTTTATGGCTGTCCAGTTCGATATATTATCCTATATGGGTAATCTATATGGATTCGATGACAAAACCCTTGCACTTAATAACCATTTTAGCAATCGCGATATGGGCTGCAACACAGGCGATCGTTATTCAGTTGCACCGACAGGCTTTTTTATAACTAATTAATATCGCTGTATTTTTAACGCGGGAGTGTTTGTGATGGAACGTCCCTGTTTCAACCGTGCCGGCCTGCAGGCCGGCACCCAACTATTAGGATACAACCATGGCTGGCTGGCTGCTCCCTGTACTCAAGTCCGTTCTGCCCTATGTCGGTACGATAGTCTCGACCGCCGCACCGGTGTTTACCAATAAAAGCAGCGATGATGCCGCCAATCAGGCGACATTGCTGCAACGGCAGATAACCGAACTCCAGTCGGCGGCATCAGCGAACGATGTGCACATCAGGGAGCTGGCAATCCAGCTGCAGAACACCGTGGCTGCCCTGGAGAAGGGCGCGTCGCTTGCTGACAGGCGCTACCAGTGGGTGCTGGTGTTGGCTATCCTGGCAATCATGTTTTCGGGCCTTTCCCTGGCGACAGCGTTGTACCTGATGCTTGGGTGGGGGTCTTGAAAGCCCGCGGGCATGCTCGCGTCTGCATAAGTTGCTGTTTTTAATGCAAGCGAGAGTGATCCGGTGCGTACGGGTGATTTATGAAAAGTGTATATGAAGCATCCACCGGACTCGACGCCCACATGATCCTGGACCTGCTCGGTCAACAGCGCATCGTGGGCCGCATCGAAGGGGAGTATCTGCAGGGTGGGGTCGGTGGGCTTCAGGCGATGGGACTGGTGCGCGTGCTGGTTCCCGAGGCGGACTACGAAGAGGCCAGGCGGATAATTCACGAATGGGAATCGCTGCAGCCGGCTCCGGAAAGCTCCGGACCCGAATCGCATACAACCGGCGGAATCCAGATATTCATTATCGGAGCGATCGTGGGTGCGTGGATCATGTACTGGATATTGAAGGGGACCGGTTAAGCGGGCCGGGAGTTCGCTTTTTTTCACGGTTGCACGAGATGCCCGGTCAGACGACCTTGATGCTTAACGTAACCGCCGCCCGCAGGGTATTGGCCGCAATGCAGCCGCGTTCGGCTATCGTGACCAGCTTGCCCAATTCCTCCGGCGGATTGCAGCGGGCGGATACCGACATGCGGATCGCGGTAAATCGAGCGGGTGCATCGGCCATGTCTCCTTCGATATCCGCGCGGGCATCTTTCAATTCGATATTCCGTGCCTTGGCTGCAGCCAGCAAATTGCTCATGAAACACCCGCCCAGGCCATTCAGTACGGCCTCGCCGCCCATCATGCCCTGATTGGCACCACCCTTGGCATCGGGCCTGTCCATGACCACCTCATGTCCGCGCGCATTGCCTCTGGATGCGGTGCTGCTGATTTGTTCCACTTTCACGTTTGCTGTTGCCATCATCATCTCCTGGATGATCGGTTAAAGGACGGTACGGGCCGAGTTCAAAAAACTGCCATATCAAATACTTTGTTATTTACCGTGTCACGTTCGTCCCGTCATCTGATCGAGTACCGGCAGCAGCGAACTGGTGTCCTGTTCGCCGAAACCGCTGCCCATTTTGCCGATGCCGATAAAACCGATACGCATAGAGCCGGGCCTTCGCAAGGAGTCAATCCGGGCAGTCTGTGCCGCCTTCCTTAATGCTGCGGGCTTGCCAATTGGTATTGAAAGGGGCAAGGTCAGGATATTATAGCGGCTCGAAATACTATTCGAGCCCAGCTCTTATAAACTGAATATACGCCCTGATCACCGATGAGAAAATCAGCCAAAACAGCGCCAGCCCATCGTCTGGCTTTACGCTTGCGCGAGATTGGGCAATTATTCAACTCGATGGATCCGACCCCGTTCCTGAACAAGGACCTTGATCCGGAAGCCGAGGCCTTTATCGAAACATGGGCATCAGGGTATGTGACCGGCAGTCGTTTTCATATAACCATCCATCTTGAGCAGTGGCCGGCAGATGGTGATCCCACCGAGATGTTGAGCGGGGCGATACACAACCACTTCAACTACAAAGCCGGGCGCACGCGTATCGCCTTGAAACGTCTTCTGCGAGACGGCCGTGCGAGTTTGATCATTGGCCTCATCTTTGTCTCGCTGTGCCTGGTTGCAGCCGATGTTATAGGCAGATCGGGCCCCAATGCCGGTTACTCGATCGCTCGCGAGAGTCTGACGATCATAGGCTGGGTCGCCATGTGGCGCCCGTTGCAGATATTTCTATACGATTGGTGGCCGCTACAACGGCAGGTTCGCCGCTACCATATGCTGAGCAGTGCGCATATCCAGGTGGTTCAGGGGAAATGAAAATAGCGGGATTAATCCTGGACGTTTTTGTGCCGTCTGCTGGTGTCGCATCACGGGCGCCTGTATCGACCCTGCAGCGCGGAGCCTGGTGAATCGGATTCGGGATAAAATGCCCCTGCCGGTTTGAATTTGCATTGGTGCCAGCTACAACGGTTTCAGTTGCTCGATATTCTTGAAAAGTTCTTTTGGGGTAAATGATGCGTGGCATGAGTTTGGTGGTCTTGTTGGCTGCACTATGTTTTTCCACGTTCAGCCACGGCGAGGAAACCGTAAAGGCCGGCAAACCGATCCAGTATAAGGAGGTGAATCCGGTAGCACTGCTGTCTTCCGACCAACCCAATCGCCTGGGTTGCACGCGGGATAGTTATGACCGGGGTTGTTTCATGGACTTTGTTCTGTCGTTGCGCTATCCGCTGTTCTACAAGGCGTTGCAGGAGGGGCACAAGTTCGACATGCTGCCGTTCTTTGCCTTTACCAGCCGGTTCGGGCAGTACAGCGGTTCGGTGCGCCATTCCTCGCCGGTTGTAACCAAGCTGTTCAACCCGAGTCTGTATTTTCGTTTTTACACGGCGAATTCAGTGAACCATGAATTGGGCATGGCGGACAGCAAGCAGGATTATTACGATGTGGGTTACGCGCATGAGTCGGATGGCCAGTACGTCGATTCTATTGCACTGTTCAATTCAACTGCAGCGAGTGTCGGTAGCCCGGAGATCGCGCAGGATTACATCAGTCGCGGCTGGGACTATCTGACTTACAGACGGCATCTGCATTTCCAGGCGGCGGGCAGAAACTGGATGGATATCGAGCTGAGATATTTTCTGTCATATGGCTTGTTGCAGAAAGGTAGCGAAGAATATTTTTCCTGGGAAGCGCCGCGTCCGATCACGCACATCAGCCAGGTGGATGGAATACGCCTGAAAGTGACGCGCGATGTCGATTTGAGCTGGTTCAAGGGAGTGAGCCTGTTCTATACCACTGGTTACCGTGATATCGCGCGATGGAACACTTTCCGTATGGAGCTGGGATTCACCCCGCTCAGCAATCTCCTGGGGCTGCCCATCATACTGTGGGGGCAAACCGGATATAACGCCAACGTCAGCCAGTATTATCGCAAGGCATGGTCCATCGGCCTGGCGGCATCGTTTGAAACTTACCAATGAACGCGATGCATTTCTGAATCACACCGGATTCATCGATGGTGTCGGGTTTTACCCGGGCAACTTCTGTCTTATTCCATTTCCAGATCGTCCTGTACCGCCGCCAGCCCGGCTTTCGCACAGGCCTCATCGGTCAATCCCGAAGGCGCCCCGCTGACGCCGATCCCGCCCATGATGTTGCCGGCAACATTGATCGGGATGCCGCCTGCCGATATCAGCAGATCGTCAATTTTTGGCACATTGTAGGAACCCTTGAAGCGGTCATCCATTTCGGAAGTCGGTGAATTGAATTCCATCGCGGTGTAGGCCTTCTTCAGGCTGATCGGTATCGAGACATCCATCGCCAGGGTATCGCGCAACACGACTTGCGGGTGCCCCCCCCGATCGATGACTGTCACCGTGACCGAGACACCCTCCTTGCGGCACTTGTCTATTGCCGCCTTGCCGATACGCATCGCGGTATCCAGCGACAGGCGCTTGATGTTGACCGTCAAGGGCTGCCCGGTATTGGCTGCGGCGAATGCCGGACAGCCGGCAGCGACTGAAAACAGACACACTGCACTTATTGCAATCGTTCTGGTATTCATTGGTAAGCCCCCCTGTTCAATTTCGGTTTGATTTGCGCCGGGGATTTGCAACGGCGCAGTGACGGGATGTTCGACTTGCAGCCTTACTGTGACGTGCCGGCAATCAAAAATCAAGGGGGCGGACTAAAAATCACCCGCCGGAAAATCGCAACGCAAACCGATCAGTTAACCCGGTAAGTCATGTGGCATGTCACGCATTGCTCGGTGACCCCGGATAGCGCGGCCAGGGAGCGGGATAAATCGCCTTCGCTGGCGGTCATCGCGAAGCGACTGGCAGCATGATGCATTGCAGTGCCGATTTTCTGCATCCCCGCGGGCATGAAAGGGGCCATATGGGCTGCATTATGGGATTCCAGAGAGCTCATTCCAATACGATTCTCAGCGATGTCAGAGGCCTTGTCGAACTCCCCTTTTGCGAGCGCCGCCTGAATCTCATGAATTGCCAGAAGATGGTCACGCATGCTGTGCAACATGTGGTTTTTCATCATTGCGGGCAAATCCACCTTGATTCGTGCGTCCTCGCCAGCGGCACAGGTCCGGAAAACCAGGGTCAGGGAGCCGGCCAATAGGCATGCCTGCAGCATTTTTTTCATTATGGACACTCCGTTTTCAAGAAAAAAACTTTCGGAACCGGATAGATATCATGCAATACGGACTTTTTGCCGACCCAAGCCCGTTTGATTACGCGGCGGTCTTGCGCAGCAGGTCAACACGTATCGGCATATGGAAAGTTGCTCCAGTCGGGGTCATGTAGCTGTTGAACTTCGAGCGCACCTTTTCGTGGGTATCGGCAGATAATCTGTGCTCGGTGTGGGTGACCTTGAGCACCTGTTCCTCGAACTGTGCGAAATCGGCAAAGTGCATCGGCTGCAAAAAAAATTTCTGTTCGGCCAGCGCCAGTCGACCCGAGGAAACCGCGCGATTTTCGGCCGAAAAAGCAGCCTCCCGGACCGCCCGTTCGTCATGGAAAAGCTTAATGACTTCATTGAAATTTCCCGCATATACCGGTTCGGAAATATAGGCCGCTCCACCCGGTTTCAGTACCCGGTGTATTTCCGAAAAGGCACGGTCCATCATTTCAATTGGCACGTGATGCAATGATTTGAACATCAGGACGATGTCGTAACTCGAATCAGGCGCCGGAATCCTCTCTGCGCCGCCATGCGCAAAGCGCACATTGGGCAAGTCGCTGACAGCGAGGTTTTTTGCGAGCTGTTTTTCATCCACTTCCAGGGCTAGCACCGAAGCGGCCTTGGCGGCAACAACGCGGGTCTTTTCCGCTTTTCCGCAGCCTAGTTCCAGTACCGTTGAGCCTTGCAGGTGAAGCATTTGGTCAAGGATATCGCCCTCGTTCGCCACAAGCTGTGCTTCGGGATCGGATATCAACATCTCGTTAATCTTCATATTGTTTTTTGTTATTTCGTGCGGTTATGATTCGCTTATTGTACCGGCTAACGAACAAGAATGCCGGCCCGGATCGTTTCCGGAGACCGATTCCGCATGCTGCGCGAAGCGGCTGACCGATGGCCCGAAAAAATCGGTCAATCGCAATGTTGCAGCAGCGGCTTTCGAGTAGACTACGAATTATCCGGTGCCCGAGAACCAACGCGGAACTTAGTCGATACTCTGCGGGACCAAGCTGAAATAAAAACTGCAACTGTTGAGGGTGAAATGAAACGAATTCCCAGGATATTTTTAACCTGTTTTACCCTGCTGCCACTCTGCATAATGGCAGCTTGCGCCAAACCGGATGTTGCAAAAATAAATTTGATCAACGACCTCGGCAGACCCGCAAAGCTGGATCTGTGCAAGGATGATGTGCACTGTGATGCGATTTCGGACTTGTGGACCCCGACGAAGCTCAACACTATGGAAACACATACGTTTGTTGTTTCGAACGAAGAGACGACCGTTTTTAAAATATCAACGATCGTCGATGGCAAGTCCGAGGAACGTTGTCTGCGAGTAACGGTAAACAAGGCGTTGAAGGCAGATCATAACAACGTGCAACTTTCATCCGCAACGGGTTGCTGAAACCGGCATGCCTGAGTTCACGGGCGCCAGTGAAGCAACTGTTCAACCCCCCAAATTGCGGGGTCGGGAAAGATGACAAGGTGGCTCGTCATCATTGGCATCATTTTCATTATCGCCGGCGTAGCCTGGCCATGGTTGTCCAGGTTGGGCATCGGCCATCTTCCTGGCGACATTTTTATCGAGCGTAAAGGTTTCAGTTTTTACGCGCCGATAACGACCAGCATCATCATTTCGGTGGTGTTGTCCATACTTCTCTGGATCTTAAGAAAATAACCGGCAAAACCGCCGGTCTGCGCTTGCGGGCAGGCAGACCACACCGGCGGTGCGCAGGCCGGTACTGGCAGGCATTCTGCGTTTCAGCGTTGCACACCGTTTGCCGCAACCCCGGACGTGCTTCTAAAATCAGGGAACTATTGCGATGCTTGCGATGCTTTCGATTTGCGGCCTGGTGCTGAAGGTGGCGTGATTCCTGCCAGCCTGCACCTTATCCCTATGATTTTCTCACCGTCCTCGAAGCGGGTCGAATGATAGGTCACAACCTCGCCTTTGGCGGCAAGTTCTGCCAGGTGGAGGCGTGTTTTGGAGAGTGAGAGACCTGCAGCTGCTGCAATTTCGGCATCGAGTCTTTCGCCGTTCTTTTTCAAGTATTGCAAAATTTGATTCATTTGATGGACGCTTATATTGTTTGAGTTAAAAAAGCCAGCTAATTACCAGCTATTATGATTTCAATCAGCCGCTTCCTTATCATGTAAGTGCGGTCCGGCTGGCAATTGCCAACGCAGTCCCAGACGCAATCATCAAGCCAGACATTAACAAAATACCGGTCATATTATAATACCTGTCCAGCGTAGTTATCACGCCAATCTTTTATTTACTTGATAACAAAGGCTTATTAAAAATCAATGCAACTTTAAATGTGACTGAAGGAATTTGATTTAGTTCCATCATGAGATTCATAACTTTTACGCCCCCTCCGAATACCCTGCACGGGAGCGTAAATCCCGGTTCCTGTGGATATGCCGGTGGTTCGGAGCGCCGGTGCTGCGGGTGACAACGTGATCGGAGTGCGGTCTGGAATATCACTTCAATCCAGCACCCGGCCGATATCCGCGGTGATCTGGTACGATCGGAGACGGGCAGCATGATCGAAGATCTGCGATGTGATCATCAATTCATTTGGGCCGGTCTGTTCGATGAATGCGTGCAATGAACGCTTTACTGTGTCGGGCGAGCCGATCGCTGCGCAGGCCAGCACGTCGTCGAGCATGTCGCGAAAATGCGGCGGGATGGTGTCCAGATATCCCTGCACCGGCGGCTGCAAGCGCTTGGGGTTGCCGCTACGCAGGCTGATGAATGCCTGCTGCATCGAGGTTGCGAGAAACTGTGCCTCGGCTTCGCTGTCCGCCGCAAACACGTTGTAGCCGAGCATCACATATGGCTGCGCCAACTGGGCGGACGGCTTGAAGGCGGAGCGATACAGCGCGATTGCCTGCATCATCTGTTCCGGCGCAAAATGCGATGCGAATGCATAGGGCAGGCCCAGGGCGGCGGCCAGTTGCGCCCCGAACAGGCTTGATCCCAGTATCCATATCGGCACGTTCAGTCCGGCGCCCGGAACGGCGCGAACCGCATGCCGTTGCGCTGCCGAGAAGTAACCTATCAGTTCGACGACATCCTGCGGAAACTGGTTGGTATCCGCGGCGAGATTGCGGCGCAACGCGCGCGCGGTGAGCTGGTCCGAGCCCGGCGCGCGCCCGAGACCGAGGTCGATGCGCCCGGGATACAGTGATTCCAGCGTGCCGAACTGTTCGGCGATCACCAGTGGCGCATGGTTGGGCAGCATAATGCCGCCCGCGCCGACGCGTATCGTCGAGGTGCCGCCGGCGACATGCCCGATCAGTACTGCGGTTGCGGCGCTGGCGATGCCAGGCATACCGTGATGCTCGGCCAGCCAATAGCGCCGGTATCCCCAGCGCTCAGCGTGTCGGGCAAGGTCCAGCGTGTTACGGAACGAATGCGCAGCATCGCTGCCTTCGTTGATTGGCGCCAAGTCAAGGATGGAGAAAGGGATCATGTTTTCGATATTGGTGCGACAGGTTCGACGTCAGTGATGACAGTGTAACAAACGCAGCCACTCTTCATGTACATTGCAGACGATTATCCTGTATGCAAAGAGGGCAAGGCGGCGATGATCAGGCATGCCCCGATCATATTCTGCTACGCTGCTTGCTGTTCGCTGTGCGGGCAATCGTCCTGCAATCTCGCGTGATTTTAAGGGTCGGTCGAAACCAATACCCGCCTATTCCGGCGAGGAGCAATCGGGGATAGGCGCAGCATGGCTGACACATTTTGTTTCAATTTTATTTTTAACCGGGAGGCTGTGCGATGAGATCGGGATTTATCGGGCTGGGACAGATGGGCGCGGGCATGGCCGCACGCCTGCGCGGGGCGGGTCATGACCTGACCGTATTCAATCGTTCGGCGCAACGCATGCAGCCGCTGTTCAGCCAGGGCGCGCAGGGCGCGGAAAATATCGCCGCGGTGTGCGATGCCGATGTGGTGTTGACCATGCTGGCGGATGACAAGGCGTTGGAAGATGTGGTGCTGGGTCCTGACGGAATGCTGGCGCATCTCAAACCCGGCGCGATCCATGTTTCCTGCAGCACGGTGAGTGTCGCCCTGTCGGCCCGTCTTTGCCGCGAGCACGAACAAAGGCAGCAAGGCTATATTGCCGCGCCGGTATTCGGCCGGCCGGATGCCGCTGCCGCCGGAAAACTGTTCGTGGTCGCAGCAGGAAAACAGAACCTGATCGACAGGGTGCAGCCGCTGTTCGACGTGATGGGCCAGCGTACTTTCATCGTGTCCGATGCGCCCGAAAAAGCCAATCTGGTGAAGCTGAGCGGAAATTTCATGATCGCCTCGGTGATCGAGTCGCTGGGTGAGTCGATGGCACTGGCGGAAAAGGGCGGCGTGGATCGGCACCTGTATCTGGACCTGCTGACCTCCACTTTGTTCAACGCGCCGATATACAAAAACTATGGCGCGATGATTGCCGACAGGCATTTTGAACCTGCCGGCTTTGCCGCCCATCTGGGACAAAAAGATATGCGGCTGGCGCTGGCAGCGGCAGAAGAATTGAGTGTGCCGCTGCCTTTTGCCAGCGTGTTGCGGGATCGCTACCTTGAACTGGCGGCCCATGGCGGCGGGCATCTGGACTGGTCGGCCATCGGCAGCCTTGCGGCTAAAGATGCGGCGCTCATTCCCTGAGCTTGGTCAATTCGCCAGCAGGCTATCACACTCCATTAATTGCTTTTCTATTTTGAGTTCTAACTGATGTCTAATCATACTTCCCGCGATCGCTGGCTGCTCCCGCTCGGTCTTTTCATCCTATCCGTCACCTGGGGATACACCTGGGTGCTGGCCAAACAGGCGCTGGAATATGCGCCGCCCTTCGCATTCGCGGCAGAGCGTTGTGTCGGCGGCGCGCTGGCCTTGTTCGTCGCGCTCAAACTGATGGGCAGGCCGCTCAAGCTGATTGCGCCCGGCACCACGATTGCCATCGGTTTGGCGCAAGTGTCGGGCTTCATGCTGTTTCAGACCTGGGCACTGGTGGAGGGCGGCCCCGGCAAGACAGCGGTACTGATCTTCACCATGCCGATCTGGACGCTGCTGCTCGCCTGGCCGATCCTGGGAGAGCGTATTCGCGGCAAGCAGTGGCTGGCCGCCGCCAGCACACTCACCGGCCTGGTGCTGATCATCGAACCGTGGAGCATGCATTCCAGCCTGTTCAGCAAATTTCTCGGCGTCACCGCCGCATTGTGCTGGGCCATCGGCACTGTGCTGATCAAGCGCCTGCGCGCCAGACAGAAAGTCGATCTGCTCTCGCTCACCACCTGGCAGATGATGATCGGTGCGGTTCCGCTGGTACTTCTGGCGGTGGCGGTCCCGGAACATGCGACCGACTGGAATGCGGCGTATATCGGCATCCTTGCATTCATGTCGGTGATCAGCACGGCGCTATGCTGGTGGTTGTGGATCACGCTGCTCGACCGGGTGCCCGCATGGGAAGCCGGCCTTTCCGTGCTCGGCACCCCGGTGGTGGCAATCGTTTCCTCGCGCCTGATGATGGGGGAAGAATTCAAGTTGAGCGAGGCGATGGGCATCTTGCTCATCGGCACAGGACTGGCAATACTGTCCCTGCTCGGATGGATGTCCAGCCGGCGGAGTGCGGTCAGGTAATGCGGCCCGGAAAAAAATGGTGGCGGTATACTTGCAACAGCAAACAGTTCCAACCGGTTCCTGTTAATTAAATCTCGCTATCGCTCATGAAACAATTCCTGAAAACGCTCGAAACTGCGCCCGACAGCATCACCTTCAATGACACCATAAGCGTGATTGATGCAAATTACGACTTCATCCCCAGCGCATTCCGCAATGGGGAATTGCAGAACGAAGCCGGGCAGAACAACGGCTCCTGCAAAGTCTTCTCCTTCGCCAAATTGCACCATCTGACACCGCAGCAGACGCTGCATTGTTTCGGCAGCTATTACCGCGAAGACGTGCTCAAGCATCCGCAAGGCAGCGACCACCAGAACATCCGCAACTTCATCAAGGCCGGCTGGGATGGGATCGTCTTCGATGCCAATGCGCTCACGCTGAAGAATCGATGAGCGCAAAAACGGAGCAGGACACCCTGCCAGTGCAGGATTTTAAATAATAAAATTATGAAAAGCTCAACGCTTCCGGCTTCATTCTTTGGGATCGTACTCGGTTTGTCCGGCATGGGGCAGGCGTGGCGTGTGGCCGTGCCACTGTGGGGAATGCCTCACTGGATTGGAGAGGCCGTGCTGATATTAGCCGCGGCGGTCTGGCTTGCACTTCTGGTTTTCTATGTGATACAGGCATTGCGTCATCCCATGCTGGTTCGCAGTGAGTTTCTGCACCCCGTGCAAGGCAGTATGCCGGCGCTGCTTGCAGCCACTACGCTGTTGATCGCGCTGGCGGCTATTCCCTATTCCCGGACACTAGCCTATATCCTGACGACAGTTGGTATCTGCTGGCACCTGATATTTTCCCTATGGCATACCGGCACCATGTGGAAAGGCGGGCGTAATGCCCTGGATACAGCGCCCACACTTTATTTGCCCACAGTGGCGGGAAACTTCACCAGTGCTGCCGCCCTTGGTGCCTTGGGGCATCCCGATTGGGGATGGCTATTCATGGGTGCGGGGATCTTTTCGTGGCTGGCATTGGAATCGCTTGTTATCCAGCGAATTTTGCATCCGCAAGCGTTTCCCACCGAGCAGCGAGCATTGCTCGGTATCCAGTTTGCGCCACCCGTTGTTTGTTCCATGGCCTGGCTTGCAGTGAGTCCGGGCAGTACCGATCACTGGTTGCTTATGCTGTGGGGCTACGGCTTGTTTCAGATGTTGCTGGGTATCAGACTGACAAGCTGGTTTGGAGCGCAGCCCTTTTCAGCCGCATATTGGGCTTTCACTTTCGGTATAGCATCCGCAACCGTTACCGGGTTGAAACTTGCATTGGCCGGTGTGGATGCCGCGAGAATACTGTCGATCCCGGTTTTTATCGGGGCGAATCTGTTCATAGGATATTTGCTGGTGCGTACCGCGTATCTGCTGTTTACGCGCCGGCTGTTGCCGCCGCACCCTGCTTGAGGGGAAAGTATGTCGAAGTGACGCGGTTTATATAGACAACCTGCCTGATAACTTACATCAAATTCCTTCGGGCAATAAACCCTGCTTGGGAACCAGTGCAAATTGTATTCGAGGGTCGCTTGCCCGGGCGGCACCAAACGCGGCAGTCAAAAGCAACGCAGCGGGAGTGAATGGGCCATCACCCTGCAAGCAGACGGCCCTCTGATTCGCGCCAAACATTACGGCAAGGTCCCCGCGAACATCAGCACGCCTAACCCGTACTCCAACCTCTGGGGCGCTTCATGCCGGCAATCCTGCAGGCCTGCTTCACATAGCCGTACGGAAACAGCTCGAATATTATGTTGCGCGAATCAGGCCCCAATCGCTCAGCAAGATGCTTCGTTACATGCCGGACATCCGGGGCGACCTGGCTTTCGTCATACCACTTTCGCATGAAGTTGATCGCATCCCAATGATCTGCCGTCAGTTGGATATTTTCCTGATTGGCGAACTCGTTGGCTATTTCTTCCGTCCAGGTTAACGGGTCAACCAGATAGCCTTCTTCATCAATGTCGGGCAGCTGCATATTTTTCTCCTCTTTAAGCCAGTGCAATGATCAAGGTAAATCCGTGAAATTGACCATACAAAAAACATACTCGGAAAACCAGATAAAACTATATATCAAATATATCATATCGTGATATTATTGCAACATGATGTATGCATCCCGATCACATAAATTTATATGGAATGGTCATGGCTGGAAATATCCTTAGCAAGGAAGAATTCAAGACACTTTCCGATTTCCGCTATCAGCTGCGCTGTTTTGTGCGGTTCAGTGAGGACATTACCCGTAAATTCGGGGTCACGAATCTGCAATATCTGCTGTTGCTTCATGTCAAGGGATACAAAGATCGCGAGTGGGCGACGATCGGTGAACTTGCCGAAAGATTGCAGACCCACCATAACGGCGTGGTGTCGCTTGCCTCGCGTTGCGAAAAGCTGGGTTTGATATATCGGCAGCGGGGAACCGCTGACAAGCGTGAAGTGCAGGTATATCTCACGCCGGATGGCAACAAGCTGGTGAAAAAAATTGCGAGTTTGCATCGCAATGAGCTATTGAGCCTGCAGGGAAAATTCAAGATTCCCGGAAAACAGGCATTGGGGGTGAAATCATGATTAACAGCACACCAGCCAATCAATCTGCCGATTCGATAAATCAAGATGGCTAAAAAATTCCCAATACATCCCGCACACCCGGAGCGGATTTGCTGGGGTTGCGATAAATACTGCCCGGCTAACGACATGTGTTGCGGCAATGGTTCGGACCGCGCGCAGCACCCGCTTGAGTTGTTTGGAGATGACTGGTTAGAATTTGGCAATCAGCAAGTTGATCTGTCAAAAAAACCGAAAGATTCCGGAAGTTAAATGCCTTGCACCCGGCAATCATTTAGCCAGAAGTAAGCTGGCAGGTATCCAAATCCGCCAGCATCATTCTGATACGTATCACTCATCCTGTTCAACACCTGTGCGATCTCGTTACCAAGCCGACTCTTGGCCGAACGGATTGTGCGTATGGCGCACACCTTCAAGCAGCATGGCGTCGTCGCAAGGATAGGCGACTCGCCAAGGCGGGAAATCGAAGAGGGATACGGGCTGTTGCGCGCATGGATGGTGAAAGCAAAATAAACGGGCCAGCCCGGGCACAACCGCCAAACCTGAAAATCCAGGAAAATGTGCCCGCGTTAATTCCCTTGCCCGCCGCCAAACTCGATATAGTGATCTCTATAATTGATTTTCCGGACTGCGGTGATGGAACTACTGTATAGATATTTGCTCGACCATTGGATTACGATACACGGGCTGGCCGTGATCTCGGGCTTGGCAGTTTATGTCACCACATCGCATACCCTGCATCTGCGCCGTCATCCTTCTGCCGCCATCGTCTGGGTCGCATTTCTCATTGCGTTCCCTTATGCGGCACTGCCGCTCTACCTGGTGTTCGGCATAAGGAAAGTGAAGAGTTACCGGTCCACATCCGGCAAGTATGAATTTGCCGCGCAAACTTCCGGTCCGGGTTCTGTTCCGGACCGAACCCGGCAGCTTGCAGCCATCATGTCGCTTCCTGACGCTTCGTCCTACCGTCAACTGCATATACACCAGGACGGTACAAACGCCCTGCAGGCGTTGCGCAACATGATCGCTGCGGCACAACACAGTATCGACCTGAGCACGTTCATTTTTGCGCGGGACAACCTGGGTGACGAGATCGCCGCGAGCCTCAAACGGCGTGCCCGGCAGGGGGTAAGGGTGAGGTTATTGGTTGATGGAATTGGCGCTTACCTGGGCAAACGTGCCAATTTCGACAGCCTGTCGGCAGCAGGCGTTCAGGTTGCGCTGTTTGTGCCCCCGCTGCGCTCGTCCTTGCGGGGCCGCACCAATCTGCGCAATCACCGCAAGATGGTGATCGCAGACAACGAGTGGCTTTGGTGCGGGGGCAGAAACCTTGCAACCGAATATTTCGAGGGAGATGCGACCACTTCGCGCGGTAGTCCGCCGTGGGTGGACTTGAGCTTTGATCTGCATGGCACGCTGGCCCGGCAGGCTGAACAGCAATTCGAGCAGGACTGGGCGTTCGCGACCCGGCGTGCAATACCCGGGCCGTTCTCTGCGGTCGATCCGGCCCCGCGCCACGATGCCGCGATGGGTCAGCTGATCGCGAGCGGCCCGGACCAGATCGACGATACGCTTTACACTTTGCTGGTGTCGGGCTTCTTCCTGTCGAATAAACGCATCATGGTGGCCACCCCGTATTTTGTTCCCAACCCCACGCTGCTGATGTCGCTGACATTGGCAGCCCGCCGCGGTGTCGCGGTTGATCTCCTGTTGCCGAGAAAATCGAACCATCGCCTTGCCGATCTGGCGCGGCACCGTGCGCTTAGGGAACTGACCTCGGCAGGCGGACGCGTCTGGATTTTGCCGGACATGATCCATGCCAAGGCTATGGTGATAGATGACGGGCTCGCGCTGGCGGGTTCGGCCAATCTGGATGAACGCAGCCTGTTCCTGAACTATGAATTGATGGTTGCCTTCTATGAACCGTCCGACGTCGAGCGTTTCGCCGTATGGATCGAATGCCAGCGCAAGACGGCAGCATCCTATCGCGCAAAGCCGCCCGGAATATGGCGCGAGGTCGCGGAAGGAATGCTGTTGTGGCTGGCTTTTCAGCTATGAGTTGTTCGTGTGCCAGCGCACAGACCCTGCAGATTCACCGGCCTATTCTCCGTATTTGAAGCCCCCGGTTCGGCACCGCGCGCAGCATAAATTGCGCGCGGCGCACAGGGTACTTCCAAACCTACTAAAGGAGACCAGCATGAACCGAAAAGCAATTGTTTCTACAATGATGGCGATATCCCTGATCATGTCGGGATTTGCCTTCGCCGATGGCAACGGAGAGCAGCACGATCGGGGTGGCGACAGGCATGATCGGCGCGGCGACAGGCACGATCGGGGCGGTGACAGACATTCATATCAGCATGATCGCGGCGCCGGTCCTCATCGATACCACAATGGTGATCGGCTTCCAGCCTCGGAACGCTCGAGGCGGCACGCGGTCAATAACTGGCACGAACATAATCTGAGAGCGCCGCCCAGAGGTTATCGCTGGGTCCAATCAGGCAACGATTTTATTCTGGTTGCGATCACCACCGGCATCATCGCTGATATTTTGTTGAACCACTGACCCATTGCAGGCGCGAATAGCGCTGTCGTGCCATTAAAATTCCGGACCGCGTCCCGCATGCTGGAGCGCGGGCCGGAATGCCTGGTTTGCCGGTGGCAGGTCACGGTAATCGTGGTTAGTACTATATGGATTGCCACTGTTTCGGAGCTTGGCAAAGAAGTGAAGGCAACGGATCCGCGGGGTTAAGCACGATTACCCGCACAAGTTTGTTCTATTGAATGCAGCGATGCTCGCGGCGCTTTCATTTCGGTAGTTTTCATGGAATCATCCCTGCCTTTGAATCCAACAGGTATCCGGATGGACAACACGACAGTCAAGCGTTACCTGCCGTGGGTGGTGGCGACTACACTATTCATGGAGCAGCTGGACTCGACCATCGTCAACACGGCTGTTCCGGCAATGGCTGAAAGCCTCCATGTGGAACCATTGAGCCTGAAGGCCGTTGTCGCCAGCTATATATTGAGCCTGGCCGTGTGCATACCCATCAGCGGCTGGATGGCCGACCGTTTCGGCACGCGCCGCGTGTTCGGCACGGCGGTGACGGTATTTACCGTTTCTTCTTTGCTTTGCGGTCTTTCCCTGAACGTGACGATGCTGGTTGCCGCGCGCATCCTGCAGGGCATGGGTGCTGCGATGATGATGCCGGTCGGACGCTTGACCATTATCCGTACCTTTCCCAAGGCAGAGTTGCTGAGGGCGATGAATTTCGTGATCAT
>Ga0307377_10001654_pt1 | contig 27612 bp, 28 predicted proteins | sample TR3MG_FD_202535 | JGI IMG/M metagenome (GOLD analysis project Ga0307377, IMG submission 202535) | Soil microbial communities from Risofladan, Vaasa, Finland - TR-3 | ecosystem: Environmental > Terrestrial > Soil > Coastal area > Acid sulfate soil | place: Finland: Risofladan, Vaasa | collected... | reverse complement strand
GTAATTTTTCATATCTTGTTATTTTCTTAATAATCTATCGTTTTCACGTTCAATAAAATCTAACTTAACTTTTATAGCTGCTAATTCGGCTGTAATACTTGTTAATTGAATTTGACAAGATTCTTTATCTCCTTCTAATTTTTCAACTCGAGCACGTAAATCATCACGATACATATTTTGTTCAGTCATAGTTTCCTTTTCTTTTTCACGCCTATTACGGATTAAAAACTCGTAAAACTTCCAAGCTCCAGCACCACCAGCTACAGTTAAAGTTGTAATTATTATTGTAGTTAATTGTTCGCTCATTTTTTTAATGATTTATGTAAAACTTCTCGTTTTAGTTTAAATAAAATCCAAGTCCACATACTTGCATAGAAGAATGTAATTAATAAATTTTTAAAATCCGTTATCACAAATGGTTCTGTATCTAAAGTTGAAAATATATTTACAACATATCTAATTGTCGAAAATAAATATAAAACTAAATATAATGATACAAACCTAGATAACCATTTAGTATTATTTATTGATATTATCATTGATATACTAGCTATTAAATAGGCAAAGTATAACCAATAAGTATATGGTTGACCGACTTTAGTCCAATAATCTAATGTAGTCCATAAGACCTGATTATTTAACACATCACTTGTTATCCAAAAGAATAATAATGGTTGGAAATCATAATACAGTAATGTATCTTTTATTTGTTTAAAATATTTTAAAATCATAATAACTTTTATTTAATATCGTTGTAGTTTTTACCTTTTTTAGTTTTAACTTGTAATTTATATTTGTTAAATATTCCTAGTACTTTAAGTATTACTTCTGGTTCATTTTCATCTACATCAAATAAAAACGAATCGTACACATATAATACGAGTTTAGTATTTTTTCCTCGCAAAATCTTAAATATCTCATATAATATAAGAACATTATTTGCGGTCTCCAAGTTTTGTAGTACGTAATTTAAAAGCTTTTGTGGATTCATGTTTTCCAGATCATTTTTCACAAATTTATGATCTGAAATAGGGCATTTAATGTATCCGTTTGTGTTAAATGTTTTCCACAAATCGTCTGTATATGCTTTTACTTGTCGAAAAAAGTCCAAGGTCTCGTATTCCTTCCATATTCCTCCATAAAGCTGTTTAAATGTGATTTCTTTTGCTTTTGCATAATCGACTCCATACATTTTAGAAAAAGATAGGTGGATATCGTCAATACCAAAGTCGTAACCGCAAAGATTAGCCAAAAGGGTAGGGTGATAAGCAGAAATATCGAACTCAATAAAACTCTCATTACGGGGTATAAAACATTTTCTTTCATCGTTGTCTTTATTTAGTGCTGAAAAATTAATAGTGTTGAATGCATTTGATGGTCTTGTTGTTAATGTGTTTAAATTGTATTGCGTGTATACAAATTCGTCTACTTGTTGGCCGAAGTACTCCTCGAATAATAATGGATCTACTTTAATACCCGCTCGTTCTAGTTGATTAAACACAAGTGCTGCTTTATTGTAAAATGGGTTTATTTCACCCTTAAAGTTAGCATAATTTTGTTCACATACCTCATAGTGTTTTACAATCGGTACTATTGTGTTTAAATGTTGTATATTTAAATATTTGTTGTAAATATAAGTGTGAGCCGTTGTTTGTTGAGGTATATACGTATGGGGGGAGGGTGAGTATTGGTAGCAGTGCTTAAGGCAAAAATAATGTAGAAATTCCTTTCTATCCCTTACATAAATATTTTTTATACTGTTTAATACATTTAAACAATCATCTATTGTAGAATTTATTGTTTCACTATGGTTTATTGGGATAATATATCCTTTAGAATCGTCTCTTGGACGAATGTAAATAGCACATACTTCGTTTTCAACAGGATGTAAGTTGTGTGAAGTAGGGATTACTTCAACATAAGCAACTTCGTGTTTTATACTTGCTAAAATGTCTATGTGTTTAGGATCTTCTATAAGCCAATACATGCTTTAAAGATACTAAATTTTTTTTAGGATTCCACGTAATATTTTAAGAATTTGTCTTGAAAGTATTGAGAAAATCCATACCATTTTAAGTTTTGCTCTATAGCAATAGCGGATGCTCTATTTGAAGCATATACTTGATTTTTGTTACCTGTAATTTGCCAAGTTAAAGAAACTGGGGTGTATAAGTCCCAGGCTATTTGTTGGTTATGGGATTGAAGTTTGGTGGATGTTTCTTTATCGATTTCTAAATATTGGGTGTCATTGTTTCGTTTACAGAAATATCTAGTAAATTGTCCGTTTTGTTGATCTTGGGAGGTGGGGAGAGTTGGGTTTGGTTGAGGTAATGCTCTAATATTTAGGGGAGATGGTTGAAGTTTAAAATAATTTAAATTGCCCTCATCATCTATTAATTCTATAGGAAAACTTTCTACAGGGTTTGTTGGTAAAGGACTTTTAAATAAAGATTTATTTGCTATAAGCAATATAATATTTGGTCCATCTTGTGGAGTTTTACCTGTAAATCTTTGTCCTGTAGAAACTTCATAATAATATCCTTTATAATCTTGTTTAGTGGTTAATAATATGTATTCACCACCATTAGTGTATAAATTAGGTTTAATTTGGGATTTTGGGTAATACATTAATATATAGATTTATTTGCTGGGTATAAGAATAATTGGGCTTCTTCTTTTCTTCTTCTAGCTAGGGATGCAAGATATTCTCCTCCAGCGGTTTTTGGTCCATCTAAAATTCCTTGGGCAGCTTCTTGGTAATCTCCTTTTTTAATAGCAGCTGCTATTTTTTTACCATATCCTCTTGCAGTCATATAAAATGCTCCAACATTATATCCTAAACTCACTAGGGCTGCTTTTTGATGGTTATTTAATTTTTCCCAATTAGATTTTCCAATAGCTCCAATTATTGGGGTACTGTATGTAGTTATGGAATGTTTTTCTAAAGTTTGAGCTGCTTCTTCTTTAGTAAAAGTAGTATTTTTTGTTACTTCAACGAGTTTACCATTTTTATAGACTTTATCTGATCCATATCCACCTCTATAATGGTTAATATCCCATGCTGCTGTTGGGGAAAAACTTTCTTTAAGAGCTATAAAATTAGCAGCTTCTGCTTCCCAACCAGTACCGTTAGTAACTTTAGGAATTTTTCTGTCAAATTGAGTTAAATCTTCTACTTTTAATGAAGCAGCATTACTTGCAGCACTACTAGAGGTATTAGTAGGTGGATTATTGTTTATATCTTCTATTATAGCTTCTGCTGTAATAACTAAATCTTTTAATTCATTTGTTTTAGGAATTAATGTAGTTTCAATATCTGTTTCCCAGTCATCATTTGATAATTTATGGCTAACTCCTGTTACAATTAAATCTAGTTCAGTTCCATATGCTTTAGGTAAAAAACGAGTATCAACGTGTAATTTGTTGTATATTTTTATACCCGATATCCCATCCATTGAAAAATTCAATTTAAACGGAATAAATCCAATAGTTCCACCTTGTTGATTTTTTTGAGATGCAATTAAATATTTATAGTATTCTGTTACAACTGAAATATTTTTTTCAATAGCGCCTGGGTCTATTTGAAGATTTTTTGCATCATCACTAACTAAATTTCCTTTAAATCCATAACGAGAAGCAGTACCTGCTTTAACTGATATAAATTTATTAGTATAGTTTGATGCAGCTTCATCTTCATCTCCTTCTTTAGCAGAATTTTCGTTTCCAGGGATAAATTCTTCTTGAAATCTATCTTTTAACCCATCATTCCATTTTGAAAACGCTGTAGCTTCTGTTCCTTTAACATATCCACCTGCTGTAGCTCCTACAGTAACCATAGTAGCAAATTCTGGGGTGATTGCTGTTTTTAAATCAACTTTTCTTACAAAGTTAGAAATATTTTTATTATATCCAAAAAGCTGCAATGTATATGGGACATTTTGAGATCCTAAACCTGGGATGGGGGTGGTGTCAAGGATATAAAGGGTATTAGATTCTTCTTTAATTATGGGTTCTAAATTATTTATTCCTCCTAAAGATTTATTTAAACCATCACATATTGCTTTTAAAAATCCAAATATTCCAATATCTCCTTTTTCATCTAAATTATTATTTATACACTCTATTATAAAATTAAAATTTAAGTATATATTCATAATATATGCCTTATTAAGGTTTGGATTTTCTGCATAATCTTCAGCTCTAAAAGGACTTAAATGTTTGTATACTTCTGTTATCCCACTAGTAGTTTGAAATTTATCATTTCTTACTATACAAACTCTTGGGTCTAAAGAAATTTGATTTGGTAAAGAGTACATATAGTTACCTAAATTTCCATTTCCATACACATCAGTATTTATATTAAAAATAGGTGGTTTATTGTTGTAATTTGAATTAGATGTATTTACTTTAGGAATAATGTTATTTTTTAAATATGTTAATAAAGCTCCAAATCTTAAATAAAATTGCTTATCAGGTTCAGTATTTATAAAACATGCATCTTTTTTATTAAAATTAGTTAAAGGACTATCAATAGTTGTTTTTTTACTCCCTAAACTTTCATAACCTGCTAAAACTCTTTTATAATCCTTATCACCATCAGGATTAACAAAACTTAATGGAGTTTTTCCATCAGTTCTTAATTTATCACTTTTTGCTTTAGCTTCTTTTATAGCTTCTTCTTCGTGGTTTGGATAAGCACTAATGTCATAAGATATTTCAACAGGTTTGTAATAAGAATTACTACTAAAGTCTGGGTATATTTCTGTATCATATCCATAAGCTAAATAAGCAAATCTATATGTAACAGATGTAGCAGTAAGAGTAGTTGAAGTTTCAAGAAATGCTCCTACAAATCTATCTCCTGCATCATCTGGGCGTTTTATATAAATGCTATCTTCATATGATTCATATGCTAATTTGTCTTTATTGACATATTTCCAACAATATAGCATTGCTGCTATATCATTAGAGTCAGCATTTTCTTCAACAAGATTATTACCTTCTTCTCCACTTCCTGAAGGATTAGCAGCAAGGGTATTTTCAATGAATCCACTTAATTGTTTATTTGATGAAATATTAGTTTTTAAAGACTCAACTACATCACCTAAACTTATTATGGTAATTTCTATATCATATGACCCATCAGATTGAAAAGACCAATTAAAATTTGATACTTTACCTAGTAATCCATCATAATTTCCTTGGTATTTATTTCGATAAAACTCTATTACGGGAAGCATGTTTCTATAAGACTTTCCTTTTTCATATCCTGAACTAAAAAATCTTACTGAATCTTCTACAATGGTTTGTTGAACTAATTGTCTATCGGTACCGTTAGAAGTGTACATACTATTTCCCCATTCAAGTAGAACAGTATATCCTAATCTCATGTATAAAACATCAACTATATCAAATTGTTGTTTGTTATGTACTTTAAATCTAACAGTAGCTTTTTTTAATGAACCCCTATTTAATGCTTTTATATCAGCACTTATAATTCCAGGCATAGGAGAATATCCAAAATCTCCATGTGAATATGAACTATTGGATTGGTAGGGTAAAAATCCTTCTTTTTGTTGAAGTCTTTCTCCTCCTACTAGTTTAGAAGTCCCTCCGAATAAAACATTATTTTTTGCCAACTCCATCCCATCAAGAGAAGTAGGTAATCCTAATTCTGTTAATTTCGATTTATCAATTTTAACACCAGATGCTAATTTTACCCAAGAAGTATTTGAATTTAATACACTGATTTGTTGTGGTGTTCTACTAGTAGAAGTTCCACTTCCATGTAACTTTTGTCTTGCATTAATTTGACTTACAGTATAACTTTCTATTTCCTGTCCTATTATTGACATAACTTATATATTTAAATTTAATGCTTCATATTGAGATATTATATTAAACAATCTTTCAAAAGCTGGGATTCTTATCTGTGCTCCTATTGCAGGAAATAAAGATCCAGCATCTTGAGAAGGATTTGCTCTATTAATTACCCACCAATATGAGGAATCACCATAATACGTTTGAGCTAAAACATCATATCTGTCTCCTTGAGTAGTATACACATAAATGTCTGTAGAATCAAGGGAAATTGAAGGATATTTTGAATTAACATATCTTAATTTAGGATCCTCAATAGTGTTTATAATTGGTATGGGTTGATATCTGTTCATATGCTATTAAAATATAACTAAATCATCTTGATTACCTACAGCTAAATCTGGGTTTGGAGGTGTAGGAGTAGACAGTATTGTATTTGAATTTACAGCTGATTGGATTGGGATTATATTTCCATCATTTAACTGGATCATAATAGGTTGATCAGGAGATTGTTTGATTAGGTTGTATGGGGTTTCTAGACTAATATATCTTTGATCTCCATATGTGTTAGAATCATTTAATGGGTTATCAGTTTGATCAATCTCTTTTTTATTAGTATTAATATCCATAATTTCAGGTCTAAAGGTATGAATAGGAGTAAACTTCATAGTTACTTTTATCATATGAGGCATTTCTCTTACAGTATCGTCATCAAATTGAGTTCCAACCCCTTTACCATTTTCATCTTTAATAGGAATTGCTATTTCCCAAGGAGCTTCTTCAGGGACTGAATATTCTATGCTATTAATTATTCCTGGGAGTTCATAGCACCATGCTCCTACTGTAAGATATGCAATATTTCCTCTTAAATATCCTTTACTTGAGTATGATGGGGCTAATGAAGAAGCTAAATAATTTAATTTCTTATACATTGGTATAAGTTCTTGCTTTGATAAAGCTGCTACAGTAAATGAAACATTAACATCTCTAGAAAACCCACCATATTTATAAAATTTTTCTCCTCTTCCCATATAATCTAAAGATTTCCAATCTGCACCGTATGAATCTGAAAAAGAATCTAAAAATGCTCTAAAATGCATAAAAAATCTAGTATTAGCATCATTATCTAAAATATCTATTCTAAACTTAATTAAATCATTTTTATATTCATTTTTAGATGTTACAACATTAGATTTGTATATAGGTAATGCATTAATAAAATCAACAGGACCTAATCTATTTCCTGCAGGATCTTTTTTACCTTGAACATAATCTGAAATGTTTCCTTTTTGTCCAGGACTACGTAAACCTATTCTTCCATATCCAGGAGCTCCTGCTGAAGTTGATGCAGCATCAGCTTCTATCATATATCTTTTATAGCTTGGGGAAAGGCTTAAAAAAGTATATTGAGGATTTCCTGTTGGATCTAATATTTTTCTAAAATCCTCTAATGTAGTTGAATCTGTATTACGAGGTTGATTAACAAAATTTTGTTGTGTCCAAGAACCTTTTCCTATATTACTATTACTTTTAAGTGATCCAGATTCGTAAACATCTACTATGATATTTTCTTGATATGAATTTAATCCATTATTAATTAAATCGTAGTTTATATAGTCGGTAGAAAAGTCTGTTATAAAACTGTTATAAGTTAAAGATGCATTAATAGGTAACTGAAATTTATCCTGGTTAGTTGGGTCATATTGTTTGCCTACTAAATAATTTTTTGGTGAAAAATTGCCTGGTCTAGTACGAGATAATGTTTTTAAAGGAACACCGTCGTTTCCAGTTGCAAATTTAATTTTAGTTTTTCCTATTCCTAAAACAGAATCACTTCCACCTCCATAAGAAATTAAAACATCATTTTCTGATTGGGGGTTTAATCTATATTCTACAACATTTGCAAAATTGTTTATTTCCCTATTTATTGGGATTAAAGTAGAAAGTCTAACTAATCTATTATTTTCTAGATCAATTCTCCCAGTAAGTTGATTTTGGGAGATAACATCTTGGTATTTGTTGATAGAAGCTGCTGAAAATAAACCAGTAGGGTCTAAACCTTGTTTGTTTACATGACCTCCAGCCCATACTATTCCAGCTTCAGCTAATGTAGATAATGGAGTATATGCTCCTTCGTTTAAAGCACCTCCAGCATAACCTAAACCTTTAGATGCTTCAGTTTTTGTTCCTACTCGAGAAAGTAGGTTTTGTTTTGCTGTAAATAAAAGCCCGCTAGGGTTTTTTATGTTTATAAAATATTTGGTTAAACGAGCAACGTCTTCAGCAGCACTTAAAGGGGCTTCAATTCCTCCACGTAATACAAAATCGTTATAAAACGCAGGGTTTTGAATACCTGTTTGTATGTTTTGAGGAATAAAAGGTTGTCCACTATCTCCCCCTCCTGGCCTGTCTTTACCAAATTTAAGTGATTTTAATTGGGTATCCCCATTATTTAATTTCAGTAAAAGACCCATTTAATTAGTTTTAACCAGGTAAATTATTTAAATACGGTAAACCTTGCCCACCTGGTGATACAGGAGGGATAATTCCATTTATATCTAATAGTGATGGTAGTGGAATTTGGTTTGGTGTGCCATCTTGATATGCATTATAGTCTGCTGTTACTTGATTAGCATTAGCACCATTTAAGGAATATCCAGGTTGGTTTCCATCAGTGTGTAATTTAGATTGCTGTGTTGCAAGTGGGTTTACAGTTGGAGTAGTACCATCATATGCTGTAAAAGCAGATCCTTGAGTTGTTAATTTAGTTAAGATTCCCATGGTTATTTATTTTATTATAAATATTGTGTATTAAGACATTTTGTAACTATTTTTTCTATTTTCGTCTCCTTGAGTGTTTGGTTGAGCACCTGTTGTTGCTTCAATTACTTTTTTACCGTCAATAGCTACACTTATTGGGCGATTAGCTAAAGCGTTTACGTCTTTTCTTAATTCCATAATAGCGTTTACTACTGCTGAAGAATCACCTCCCAATTTAATTTCACCTTTTCCACCCATTTGGGTAGATTTACCCGGTTCAGATTTAATGTCGTTTCCAAATAAATTTGTACCTACTATCATAGAGTCTTGTTTATCTACTTGAATAGAGCCTTTTGGTCCAGATACTACAGTTTCTCCACCAGGACCAATTACACCATCTTTCATATAAGACTGAGATGCTGCATATATAGCACCTCCTGCTGCTAATCCTATAGTTAAAGCGGTAAGTGGATTTGCTAAAGCCCATAAAGCTGCTTGGGCTGCTAATTGCACTAATTTACTTTTACCTAATGCGAATCCCTTTAAATCCAACATATTTTGGGCTCTTTTATGAAGAGCTATAGTACCTTCTATAGCTGCTATACCTGCTACTCTCATAGCATTTAGTTTAGTATAGGCCGAAATACCTGCCCATATAGTTAATATACCTCCTAATACTCCTTGCCACCCAGTTAAAGTATCAAAACTTCCTGTAAGAATTTTTCCCATACCCGTAAAAGCTGTTACTATAGGCTGTAGCATAAAATTTATAGCAGGCATTATAACAGTAGCTATATTAGATAAACCACTAAATACAGGAGCTAAAGCATCCATTACTTGGGTAAATATCTCTTTTAATTTTTCAACAGATTTATTAAATTTATCTTGAGCTGATTGTTGTTCGAGTTGTAATGCTGCTTCTTCTCCTATTTTATCTATTATTTCATCTTGGGTTAATCCTTGTTTTTTTAAGTTTTCATATGCTTGTAGTGCGGTTTCTCCTTCTTTAGCATTTAGTGCAGCTAATGATTCTTTTTCTATTAATGAAGCTGCTAATTCCTCTCTACCTAACCCAATAGCTTTTGCAATAGCTTCTTGTTGAATAACGTTCATTTTTCCAAATTCAGCAGATGAACCTACTTGAGCAGCAATTTCTGCAGCTGCTTCAGCTGTTTTTCCATTTAAAGCTAATCCTCTAGCGCGTTCTAAATTTAAATCTTTACCAGTTAATAATTCCGCACTTAATTCATTTTCAATAGATGATTCAAAATCAAGTAAACTAGATGACATTTTTCCGGCTTGTTCTAAATTTAAACCAAACTTTTGGGCTTGAACTACTGCTTTTCCTAATTCCTTAACACTTCCTCCTAAAGATAATTTTAAAGATGCAGATGCTTTATTTACTTCTTTTAAAACTTTATTATTATCAATAACCATTTTATTTTGCTTTGCAAATGCTGTTGCACCACCTAAAGCACTTTTAACATTATCATCTAAACTAGTACCAGTTGCTAAGGACAGTTTTTCAATTCCCATTAACTCACTATGTTGAAGACCTGTTTTTTCAACTATATCAGTCATAGTTTCTAAATCTGCTTCATTAAGCATAGCATTGCTACCTAAAGCTTGACCTACCGCTACTTGTGAAGCTTGAAGATCTTTTACAGTAAGATTAGCATTCATAGAAAGATTAGCTATATTTGCAAATTCATGCCTCATATCTGCGGATCGAGTAGCAGACATCCCTAAACCTTTAGCCATATCCCCAATTCCTTTTTGGGATTGGTTAAAACCATCTATTAACCCTACTATTATAGCATCAATAGCATTATAACTAGTAAGTTGACCTTTTAAAGCATTACCTATATTTTTATATTTACTTGTTTGGGAGCCAAGTTCTTTATTTTGTGATGCTAAAGAAGCCATTTGATCTCTTAATGCTTTTTTCTTTTCTAAATCATGTACACCTAATCCAGCATATTCTTTCTTTAATTTTTTTACTTCATCATTATTTAATTTTTGTTGTAAACGAGCGTTTTTAGTTTTATCAACAGCATCTTGAAGGGGTTTGGATAAATCCCCAAATCCCATATTAGATAATAATTTTGATACTCCTCCTATTCCATTTCCAAGTAAACCTATTTCTTTATTAACTTCTTTATTAAGTTCTATTGTTCTATCAAGTGATTTATTAAATTTATCTTGTTGATCTAAAGAATCTTGAGCTTCTTTAAGATTTTTACCTGTTATTTGGCCACTTCTAATAGAATTTTGTAATGAGGTAAATTTAGCTTTTGCTTGTTTTTGAAGATTTTGAAGTTCTTTTTCACTTAAGGATGTTTCTCCTTTTCTATATTGTAATATTTTTTCTGAAATACTTGATATTCCTCTAAGAGAAGATTTAGCATCTGAAAGGTATGTATTTTGTTTAGAGAGTTCATTAACACTATCTTTAAAAGATTTAGAAATATAATCTAAATCAGAACTCATTTCTCTAAGTTCTGCACTTAATCCTGCTAATGATTCTTTAGCTTTTTCAAGATCTTCTAATTTAAAAGGTTGGAGAGGTTTTCTTCCTAATTCTTTTCGAATAGAATTTATTTCTTTATTTATATTTGATAAATCTTCTGATGCTCCCATTTAAAATATTTTGTTATAAATATTAAATATTAATATTTTTAGCCGTATTTAACAGGGTGTTTGTTATTGGTAGGTTTTTGGAGTAAATTTGGAAGTTTAACTTTACCATCTGAATCAATTACAGTTTTTGAATTTGAGTTTTTTCCTCTAGATTGTTTTTGTATAGCTTCATTTTCCTCTTCAAAATGTTTTCTAATTTCATTAAAAGTAAAACGACGAAGCCAAATTGGCATGTTGTAAACGGTATGCCAATCATATCCTCCGTTTCCATGAAAAACTATTTGATGTATTTGTTTAAAAATTGCAGTTCTAGATTGCAATATTGTATCAGTAGTCAGGCCAAAAAAAGCTAATCCCAATTGGGATATTGATTCTATCATTACTCCCGTCGGGAAAAAAAGTTAGATCAACATCGGGTTGAATCTCTCTAACATATTCTCTTAATGCCCTGGAATCTTGGGCGAGAAGATAATTGTCGACAAACTCTCGAATATCTTTTTTGTCTCGTTTTCCTTCTACTGAGGTAATTAGGTATTTTAAACGTGTTGAAAGTTCAGGAGAAGCATCTTTATTGATTTTTTTCAAACCTTCTAGTTCACGTGTAATATCTTGTTCGTCTTTATGACTTAAAAGTTTAAATGTAACTACATTACCTGATTTAGGGAGTGTAAAAGTAAATTCGTTTATATGACTTATAAATAATTCTTCTTTAAGTGGTTTATTTTCAACTTGAGATAAATCTACTGTGTGTGATTCGCCTAAATAATTAAAAGTATATTCAGCACCATATCCTAAAATACGAGCAGCAATCATAATAGCATTTTTATCACCAACTAACAAATCGTCATAATTAATTTTTGATACAATTAATGATTTTATTAATTTGTCTAATACAGTACCATTTTTAATATATGATTGGTTTGTAAGAATATCTTCTTCTTTAGCGGTCATGTATTTAATTTCAATAATACCTTTTGCTAATTCAGAATCTTCAGGATATAGTAAGCCTTTTGATGGTAACTCAACTGTTTCAGTTGGTAATTTAAATTCACTCATAATTTTTATTTAATATAACTTTATTGTCTTATATACATATGTTAAAGAGCAGAAATGTTATCAGGATTTACATTATATGATAAAACTCCATCTACTTTTAATATCTCTTTTCGAATTTCTTCCATTTTTGAACGATCAAAACCACCTTTTGCAATCCAAGGATGACCATCAACTTTGATAGTTAAGATAGTTTGAAATTTTTCTGTGTTTTGTGCACTATATTCCATAGGTTCTTTTGAAGATGCTACTGTAACTCCTGGGATTGAACGGATATCAGAAAATATTTCTTTTTGAGGGCGTTTTTTAATGTTAGTTATAATCATACCAACCATTTTATATTTATCTTGGTATTCCTCGTTTAACTTTTTATTAAGTTCCTCTTTAACTAAAGTACGTAAGTGGTTCAGTTTCATACTATTATAAATATTGCATTATCTAATAAGGGTAACATTTCCTTTAATTAATGTTTCTTTATCTGTATTTTTATCTCCGTATACTATTACCTTGGACTAATGATCCATTGTTAGTTTGGGGCACATATGGTATGTTAGCTACACTATAGTTTGTAGTTTGATTAGGGTTATTACCTACAATACATTGGCTTAAATCTGCGGTTAAAGTTGTTGAGTTTGTACCACAAGGTAAATATTGATCTGGTCCTAAAAATGGGCAATATTGACTATAAACAAAGCTAGTTAATAGTACAAATAAAAGTGTTTTAAGTGTTTTCATAGCTTTAATATATAAAAAGAGAGTAAAAGCCCCAAATTTCTTTGGAGCTTTACCTGATAAATTATTAACCTAATATTAGTAGTTCAAGATACAGTAGTCAGGTTGAACAGTTACTTGGATGTTTACTGGTGTTCCATCGTCATCCCAGTTATAATCTCCAAAGTTAACTTCAGTAATAACAGCTCCTTTAACAATCCATTCAGAAACGATATCACCAACAGGACCTAAAACGTTGAATGTAATATCTTTCTTATAGAAGTCAGAATATCCATCTCTACCTGTTACTGATTCGTGTCCTAAACGTACCCATTCCATTACTGCTTGAGCACCAGAAGGAGTAATTGATTCATACATAGTAAACTGGATAGTATTCCATTTTGTTTTTCCTTTCACATAACGTTGAACGTTGATGTGGTTAAGAGCAACTGCAGTTTGGGTTAAAGAAACAGCTCCTACTCCTTTTACTAGGTATGAAGGAACTCCATCCATATAAAGGATAAAACGGTTTGTTTGTTTTGGTTCAAACGCTGTGTAGAATATTTCGTTTGGATTTAAAATTGCCATTTGTTTTCTATTTTTATTTTATTATAAATATCTAAATTTTAAATTTTTATCCTGGGAATTCAGCTCCTGTTGGTAACAAGATGAAATCCAAAGAAATAAATTCAGCTGTACGTGTTGGTTGAACATAAATTTGGCCTACTAGTTGATTTTGGTCAATTACTGCTGGTCCATTATTTGAATCATCCATTACTACTTTAAAAGCGTATAATCCTTGTTTTTGTTGGATAGCTTCTAAATATGGATTAACTCTTGATATAAATGAAGTTCTAGTTTGAATTGTATTTTGTTCAAATACTATTGTATCAGCAATTTGACGAATGTATGCTTTTAATTCAATCATCAAACGACGCACATTTACACGATCTAAAGCAGATTGTGCTTTTTGTAATGTTTTCTGTCCGTATACTACAACACCTTGTTTAGGTAATGTTGCAATTGGATTAACATTATTAGCGTATAAAGCATCTCTGTTTGCTTGAGTTAATTTTAATTCTGCTTGTAATACTGTATTTAAACCACCACGATTAATACCTGCAGGAGCAAACCAAGGAGCAGATACTCTATCGTTAAAGGCATATACACCTGGTACTACCGTTGAAGCTGGTACCCAAACATGTTTTCCTGTTGCTGGGTCAATGATTCGAACCCAAGGCCAATATGAAGCAGCATATGAAGTATCACGGGTTTGAGCTTGAGTAATAGCTTGAGAAACTGTACTTCCGTATGTTACTAAATCTGCTACAAACATATTATCACCTCTAGCAATCGTATTATTAATAATATTAGAAATTTGACCTGTATGACCAGTAACATCATTTACTAATCCTGGGGTGAATAGTAGGTTGAATTGGTATGCTTCAGGATTTCCAAGAAGTGCAATCATGTCATCATAATCACTCCCTATTAATCCTTGTGTTTGAGTAGTTATGTTTTCATAAAAATTAATAGCAGAAGATTGTAATACTGTTCCCGTAGCTCCTCCAAAAGAACCACTTTCATTTAATGGAATAGATCCAGTAAAGGCCGGAATTGCTACCCCATTTGAATCAAAAAAGTTTGGTGTAGTTTGATTTACTGCTTTTACACGTACAAATTTTGAATTATTTGGATAACTTCCAGATAACTCCATTTGATTTGTAACTGAGTTGTAGTTTAATTTTTGATCTCCAATTACTTGAGAAATAAAACGAGATGAATTTGGATCTAATGTTAGACTATTCCATGCTTCTAATATAACTTTATTAGAAGTTATATCATTACCACGTCTAACTAATACATTAAATGTACCTGATCCAGTATTAGAATTGGTAATTTCCCATCTTATATTTTCTTTACTTCCTGAAACTAAAGATCCAGAAACTTCTAGGCCTGAGTTATTCATAATAACCCCTTCAGAAATAGTTTCTAATTCAAATACATTTGTATTGTAAGGAGCACCAGCAGCATGAGCCGATGAGGAAACAAACGAAGATGTTGCAGGAGTAAAAGAACCACTTGTTACACGAGCGACTAATAATGAAGTTCCTCCATAATTAAAATAATTGTAAGCAGCAATTGAAGTTAAATATGAATAAGCATTACCACCACTAATAAAAGTATCTCCAAATAACATTTGAAAATCTGAATAAGAGGTTACTAGGGTTGGTTTTTCTACAGGACCTTTAACTGTTGGTCCTATGATAGCAGCACCTGCTTGAACTGGTTGTCCAGTTAAAAAGGTATTATCTATTTCGCTAATTGCTACTCCAGGAGAAGTTGTAAAATTTGCCATTTTATCTTTTTATTATAAATATTAATTTTTTTTCTAAAATATATTACTAAGCAGGAAATGTTGCACCTGTAGGTAATATGTTAAAGTCTAATATGATAAATTCAGCAGTTCTAGTAGGTTGTAAATAAATTTGACCTATAAGTTGGTTTTGGTCTACTACTGAAGGTGGATTATTTGATTCATCCATTACTACTCTAAAGGCTGTTAAACCTTGTTGTTGTTGAACAGAAGCTAAATATGGGTTAATAGCTGCTACAAAATTGTTTCTAGTAACAGCATCATTTTGTTCAAATACAAATGTATCACCTATTTGAGAAATGTAGTTTTTAAGTTCAATTAATAAACGTCTCACATTCACACGATCTAAAGCACTTTTTTTCTTTTGTAATGTTTTTTGTCCAAATACGGTTATTCCAGATCCAGGAAATGTAGCAATTGGGTTTACATTGCCTTGATAAAGTAAATCTCTGTTTCCTTGAGTTAATACTCTTTCAGTTTGAGTAACGGTTGGCATAAGACCTCTATTAATACCTGCAGGTGCAAACCAAGGATAAGCTACATTATCGTTAAAAGCATATACTCCAGGAACCATTGTAGAAGCAGGTGCCCATACTTGTTGTCCTGAATTAGGATCAATTGTTTTAAGCCAAGGCCAATAAGTTGCTGCATAAGAAGTATCAAAAGCACTTGCTGCAGTAGTTACAGGGATTAAATTTGAATTATATCCAACAACATCTACTATCGCCATAGCATCTCCTCTATTTTGAACCATAGTAATTAATTGTTGAACTGTACTAAAATGGTATGAAGAATTTCCTATTAATCCTGGGGCTGTTATAAAATTATAACTATAAGCATCTTTATTTGCTAATAAAGAAATAGATTCAACATAAGATGCTGAAGTTAATCCTTGAATATTGGTTTGTGAAATATTTTCATAATATGCCCCAGCAACACCTGTAGGGATATTACTTCCTTTACCATCTCCAAACGATCCACTAGCCGCTAAAGGTAAAGAGCCTGTAAATTGGTTTTGAGGGTTACCATTATTGTCAAAATAATTTGGAGTAGTTTGGTTTACTTGTTTAACTCTAACATATGCTGATTGATTTGGATAACTTCCTGAAAATTGGACATAATACTCACCAGTTGTTGGGTCATTTGCAATAGTTTCAACCTGGTTGCCTATTATTTTTTCAATATAATTGCTAGCAAATGGGTCTAAAGATACAGGACCCCATGTTTCTAAAATAGATGGAGCATTTGTAGTATCATTTCCTTGTCTAATCAATACAGTAAATGTACCTGAATTAATATCTGGGGATACTACTTGCCATCTAAAGTTATTTGCTGAGCCACTTAATAAAGTTCCATTAGACCCTGTAGGGCCTGTACTATTCGTTATTTCTCCTTCGGATATTGTTTCTAAAACAAACACATCTGTATTATAAGGAGCACCTGCAGCATGGGCAGATGATGAGATGAATGAAGATGTTGCAGAAGTCCAAGCAGTTACTGTACTACCACTTACAACGCGAGTAACTAATAGTGATGTTCCTCCACTGTTAAAATAATTAAAAGCGGAAATTGATGTAAGGTATGTGTAGGTTTGGCTTCCACTTAAAAATGTAGTTCCAAATTTATTTTGGTATTCTCCAAATGTGGTTACTAATGTAGGGATACCTACTTTACCTTTAACTGTTGGTCCTATAATAGCAGCACCTGCTTGTACAGGAGCTTGTGTGATAAAGGATTGGTCATTTTCTATTGCTAATACACCAGGTGATACAATTGTTTCTGCCATTGTAATATATTATTTTATTATAAATATGGTGTATTTCAAATTAAATTACCCTAATACAGTGATTTCACCAGTTTCTGGGTTGATATTAGATTTGCCATATTTTTCAACAATTAATTGATTAAAATTTTCTTCTTTTAGTGACAATTCATTTAAAAATGCTTTAGCAGTTTGATGTCTGTTTTCAATTTGAATTTTAATCAATTCAATTTCACCTAATTCAAGTATTAAAACTTGGGTTTTTTGTTGAATTTCTTTTAATGTATTTTTTTCTTCGTCTGTCAAAAACTTTTTTTCCGAAACTATTCCCATAAATTTATTTTATTATAAATATGTTATTTTCCTTGAGAAATATACATTTTTACATAATTTTTGCTAGTTTTACTTTTACTAGCTTTTGATTTTGCATGAACTCCTGGTCTTCTTTTTTTAGGTTTACGTACAAATGAAATTACTGCTTGTCCTTTTGCTTTTGCTGCCATTTTATTTACTATTTAAATTATTAACTACTTCTGCTGTAATGATAACCTGAGCTTTACTATTATATTTTTTAATAGCTGTAATCTCTTTTTGAATAGTGTCAGGAACAATGTATCCAAATAATTTAATTGAAAATGTTCCTTTAATAATGCGATTTGTTGAATCTGATATTTCTATTGCTGTAGAATATGAATCAATAGATGCTTTAAATTTAAAACGTTCTGGGTCTCCCCAATATGAATCTGAAGCATAGTTGATTGCTTCAATGATTTTATTCATTTGTTCAACGTAGTATGTTTGAATAGCACAAGAATATGTTAAAGTAACATAATCAGGTACTACATTAACTACATATTGTTGTACAGGGATTCGATTAGTTAATACACTAAAATTTGAATATGCGTTTTTTGGATTATATGTTTTCATCCAAGACGCATATAAATGGGGTGTATTAGCGTCTAATTTATTTGTTAAAGAGCGGTTTTTATCAATTGTATCTCTTTTAAACATAATTAACGGAGCCATAATAGCACCATTTTTGTCTTTATAGTATCCGTCTTTTTGAACTGATTTCCATTTTTCAGGTGAACCATATATTACAGGTACTGCTAATCTATTCCCATTTTGATAAACAGTTGGGCGAATAACATTCTGGAAGTAATACATTATAGATTCGTCAATATCTTGAAGACCTACTGTAAATGGTTTTGTTGTGTCATTTTTAAATGACATTTGTTCGGAACGATTAAAATCTACTCCGCTTTGATTTTTATCTGTAAATTGATTAAATTGAGATGGTGTGTTAGGATTACCATAAGACTCACCCGTTTCAGGGAACACATATGGTTCTATCTGGCTATTTTGTATCTCTAATTGAGATTTCGGATTAGGTTTTCTAGCTGATGGCATATTATATTCTTTCTCTAGTAATTTGTACTTTATCTGCAGGTACGTAATGTGCTGTACAAATAACGGATAAATTTGTACCGAAATTATCTAATCCTGGGTTTAATGGGTTTTCATTATATGGGTATGCTGGGTCTTTTCCAACAAATAATTGATTATCGTTTACATTATCGATTTCCCAATATGAATCATTCCACATTATGATATCTCCTACTTCAGGAAGAATATCAGCACCATAAGGTGTACCATTATAATTACCTATATCAGGACCTCCACCAGAATTGACAGGATTTTTACCACGTAAATCGTCACGTAAAAATTTAAATGTCATTGGTCTATCAGTAGTTACACCAAAGTCATCAACTGGGCTGGAGAAGTCACCTCTATCGATTAACACGTTTAAAAGCACAGGTTCTTCATAGTATCTAGCACCTGCTGCTTCACCATAAATGTTAACTTTAGTTTCAGCTGTTCTTAATTGATAAAATACACATTGTTGTGTAATAATATCCCATAACAACTCACGATTAAGGTGTCTAAATAAAGAAACATCACGTTGTGTACCAAATAATGCCATGTTATCCTATAAAAATTGTCATTGGAACGTCGTTTAATATATTTTTTTGGCTAGCTGCTTCTTCTGCTTTATTAGCAAGTAATGTTTTACGAGAAGTAGTATCAAAATATGTTCTTAAACGTTCTACTAGTGCCGTTTTATCTGTTGTAGCTGAGGAAATTAAGTCTCCTTGGTTTAAGGTAACTTCAGACCCTGGGATTGGGAGGGTAGAATATTTTCCTCTAACATATCCTAAAATTTCTTTTACTATAGCTAATCCATATTCAAATATCCATTGACGACCAATTGAATTAATTTGTCTATAAGTAGGGTTTTGATATGGTACATTTGAAGCATTAGTAATCATGTCTTGTCCAGTACTAGGAACATATGGTATATTTCTATCAGATTCTAAAATATATTCAAATCGTAATTTTTGTCTACCTCCTCCTAATGGAATAGGAAAAATACGTAAGTTATTGTTTACAAGTTCAAATGTAAATTGAGATTTTCTAATTTGGTCGTTAAGTTCTATTGCTTGTATTTTCTGTAAGTCATAGTTAATAGGCATTAACATAAAGTTAATTGCAGGTGAATATGAACCCCATCCAAAACTATCAAGCATTTGCATCATACCAGTACCAGTTCCAGCATATGGGTCAAAATAACGTGTAATTGCAGGTGGTGCTTCATAAAACACACGTTTAATTTCAATACGGCCTTGAATTCCATTATCTAAAGCCCATTGGTTCATATCATAATTTTGTTGCCCTGCTGTTAAATCAAGAGAACCTGTATGATAATCTATTGTACCCCCAACACCTGCTTCTTCTCCATATTGTTGAGATAAGCGAATAACAGATGCCATATTTTCTTGAATAATTCTATCATTTGCAGAACCTATTACTTGAGGATTACCTTGAAAAGATAATAGATTTTCTGCTACTTGATAAGCATACAATTCGTTTCCATAAGTTGTTACAGCTTCCTCGAATGCTGTATAAAAGTTAAGATCTTGCAATTCAACTTCAACTAAAGGATATCCTAAACGTTGAGAAGCAAATTTTGCAAATTTATCTGCGTCTTGTTGAAATTGAAAATCATTATCGTAAAATCCAAATGGTGTATCTCCTGGTTGGAATGAACTTGAGCCGGGCCAAATAGGAATGTTCATGTTGCTATTTTGTTATAAATATGAAAAAAAAGGGCCTCATTTAGAGGCCCTACTTTGTTAAATATTTGTTTTTTAAAAAATTAATCTCCTATATAATTAATTCCTATATCAATGGTACATACCCCTTGAATAACTGAGTCTGATAGGGTAAAGGTTGATGGATCAAAAGTAGTTTTTAAACTTGCTGTACTATCATTAGCTATAGAGAATATTATGCTTCCTGTATCATTTGAAGAAGAAGGAGCATAAGTTAAATAAGCCCCTATACTTCCTGTATAACTTCCAGAAAGTCCTGTAAATGAACCAGATGATAAAAAATAAAAGGATCCAGTATCTGCTTTTTCCCATGTTCCGTCTATAGTATTTCTAGAATCAGATCCAGTATTAGGAATAATATTAGTTGGGACTTGTTCTAAAATTGCGCTGTATAAAGATATAAATGGCATGATGTTTTATTTTTAATTAAAGTGATACGTTGTAAGATACTTGAAGTTTAGCATTAGGAACATTATTAACATTGTTAAATAAATTATCAAAAACACTTAAACTAAAAATAGGACAAAATTCAGCAACATAATATGCGTCAAGTAATCCTTGATTAGAATTATTAAATGATCCTATATAATTTCTTCCTAGCATTTTAAATCCACCACCAGCAGCAGTATATGTTGGTAAAGATGGGATATTAATTATTAAAGTTCCTGGGTCTCCAACATTATCTGAGGTATATGGGCTTTGAGAAGAAGAAACAAATGTTCCAGGAACAACAGAGGTTGTTTGTAGTGGGAGTTGAATTGCTGTAGACATCCATGAATTTGTTGTTCCCGGATGGTTATCAATCCATGGAGTTACTACATTTGTATTAAAAGCATTATATTGTCCAAGAGGGTAATATGGAGTAACTGGTCCTGTTGGGCTTGAATTTTGATAATATTCAATAGTAGTTCCTAATGTAAGTCTTAAATATGCTTGTACATTACTAGCGGAAAGATTTGTTAAAACTTGAATACTATCAATAGATTTCCATACGTTTTGTCCAATAGTAGTATCAGGATAAATACTTCCAAAAATATTTTCTCCCCCAAAAGCATTTATAGAACTACCTATAACATATTGTGGGGTATTTAGTCCATCATATGCATTAGTACCACTTAAATTACTTCCACTTACTTTAATTGAATCATTTACAAAGGCAATATTACCCGCTGATGAAGTATAATTATAATTAATAACCCCAGAAGTAATTGTTGTTGATGGTGCGTTAACATTTGTTACTGCCCATCCACCGGGGAGTGGATTTTCATAGCAATCAAATGAATATGATTTACCATCAGATGGTATAACTAAATATCCATCAATTACTCCATTAATATCTCCACCTATTACGCTTGGAAAAACAAGAACATTTATACCACTTTTATTAATAAGTGTAACTGTTTTACCTTGAGTAGGTGTTTGAGGTAATCTTAAACAATATGATTGAGAAGATGCTGTGGAAATTACGTTAATTCCGTAATTTGAATATGTAGTAGTATTTGTTGAATTTGGGTCAAATGAAGCAGTTCCAGTAGGTACTAAATTAATTATAGGACGAACAACAGCACTTCCTGAGGTGGTAAGTCTAATGTCTCCACTTGCTGTTACATTTCCGTTTATTGTTACGTTTTGATTTAATGGATTAACGTATGAAGCAGTTAAAGAACTTGTAGCAATTGTAGCAGTTGTAACAGTTGCGTTTAATATATTTGTAGCAGCATTGTATGTTAAACCAGAGTCAATAAATGGTGATTGGCAACCTACAGCTTGATCGTTTACTAAAACTACGGAAGTTGTTGTGTCACCAGGAACAATGGTAGAAATGTTAATATTGCTAGCGCATCCTGCTGTGGCAGCATATGAAGCTGAAAGGTCAGAAGATCCAGTTCCTCCTATTATTATATTTCCGTCTTTACCTTCAATTAATACTTCACCCTTTAAAGTGATAATATCTCCAGAGGTAGGGAGAAGTTCGTTTACTCTTAATGTACTCATTGATTATTTTGTTTATAAATATTAGAAGAAAAATAAAAGGCACCTAAATGGTGCCTTAAATTTTAAATATTTTTTTATTTTTTTAAGCAAATGAACCTGATCTCCAAGCTCCGTTCATCCACATGTAAAGAAAATATTGACCTCCTACTGTTGCGGGAACAATTTCTCCATCAGTTCCTGTCCAAAATGGAGCAGCTGATTGGGTTTGTGGGATGACTATTGAGTTGTTGTTGCTTACTTTAAAAGCATCTAAACGGGTGCTATTTCCAGATCCATTACCAACGATAAATCGTGAACTATCATCTCCTTGAGTATTAAAAGTACCTATTACGTGTTGATATGAACCAGAAGCAATTGTTCCCCAACCTTCAGCATGGGAAGATTGTCCTAAAGCGGTTGTTTGATTACCTTCAGCGTGGGAATTAACTCCTATTGCTGATGTTTGATTTCCTTCAGCGTGTGAATAATCACCTTGAGCAACTGTTTCATTCCCTTCAGCGTGTGAACCTGTTCCTTGAGATTCTGTTTGAGTTCCTTCAGCATGTGAAACATATCCACTTGCTTGAGTTCCATCACCTTCAGCATGTGAATAATTACCAATAGAAAATGTAGTTTTTCCTTCAGCATGTGAACCTGTTCCTTGAGCAGAAGTACTTTCTCCTTCAGCATGTGAATAAGTTCCTATAGCGAATGTTTCTTTTCCTTCAGCATGTGAATAGTTACCTGAAGCAGAAGTGTAATATCCTTCAGCATGTGAGCCTGACCCATCAGTTCTTGTATTAGTGCCTTCAGCATGTGAACCATATCCAGCTGTTCTTGAGTTAATACCTTCAGCATGTGAATACCAACCTGTTGAAAGTGTTCTTGTGTCAGCGCCTTCAGCATGAGAACCATTAGCATCTGTTCTACCACCGTTAGCTATAAGAACTGTAAGTGTGTTGGTGTTTGCATCAAAAGATGCAGTAACATACCCACCTTCAGCATGAGAGTTGTCTCCATTTGCAGTAGTACCTCCACCTTCAGCATGTGAGCCTATTCCATAAGCATGTGTATAAACTCCTTCAGCATGAGAACCCATACCAATAGCATTTCCACCTATAGTAGCATTGTACCATAATCCAACATTAGGATTATAATAAAAGTATCCTCCTTCGGCATGTGAAATCATCCCATTAGCAATAGATGCTCCACCTTCAGCATGTGAACCAGTTCCATTTGCAGTAGTATACCAACCTTGAGCCATTGCATCACTTCCAGAAGCAACAACATTGCTAAAACCAGTTGTCATTGCCCCAATATTGTGGAATGTATTTCCTCCGGATACAATTAAAGATCCTGAAACTGTCATTGTTTGATTAGCGCCTCCAGCAATACTTATAAAGCCACCAATTTCTATGGATCCGCTAATATTTCCATTAATATTTCCAGTTACTGTTAAATCTCCTGGGATTGTGACTGTACTACTTGAAATTATTAAAGAATTTCCTGAGGTAGGTTCAATATTATTAACTTTTAAAGTACTCATTTTTTTATGATTTTATCTTATTATATAATTACTAATGTTCCAGAAACAATTATTGAACTAGAATTGTATAATGGACCAACTAATAATGCATTGTATCCTGTAGGTATAGTTAATGGTACTGATTGAGTAGTAAAGTTCATGAATGCTCCACCATTAATAGTTAAAGATCCAGTAAGTTGAACATCTTGTTCTAAAGGATTTACATAAGATGCTGTAGCAATACTTCCTGTAAAAGATCCACTAAATCCTTGAGCGGTGATAATTCCTGTATTGGTAAATGAGCCAGTAAAATACTCAAAATTACCATCCATTTCAGAGATGGTAAGAGGAGAACCTTTTACTTGTCTTAAAGTTAAATTTGCCATTTTTTTTTATTTATAAATATTAAGTGGATGCTACAAAATATTCTAATTGTGTAGTTCCTCCGATTGCTTTTGCTTTTATAGAACTTAAATATATAAACTCACTATAATAAGCTTCATCAACATATCCATCTACTACATAATCGTTAATTGATGGAGTATTTATTTCAGTATCCCCTAACATTATAGATTTTCCAGGGCCTAAATCAAATATAGCACTTTCGGTATTATCGTTTGCAACTAGATATACTGAGGTATTATATTGGGTTGATAGGTTAGTAATTCGAATATACTGTACATCTTGTTTTACAAATGCTCCACCAGTTTGTTCTTCTTCACTATTACAAAAGCGAATAATTTCAATGCCTGAGCCACTAAAAGTTGTAGCAATGGTATCTACACGGCGAACTATTTGATTAATTCCCTGTATATTTTTAAAGACATACGTTTTTTCAGTAGTATTATTTGGAAGAGTAATTTCCTCAGTAATGGTTACATACAAATTGGCCATTTATATTTTATTTATAAATATGGCTAGCCTCTGAAAGATTTGTATACTTCTAAAATATCGTCTACTATTGGATGTCTATGGTTTTTTTCTAATGTAATTACGTTAAATCCAGGCACTTCTTTCATATGTTTACATACAACATCAAACCCAGATGTTTTTTTATCTCGTAAGTCAACTTGAGCAGCATCACCACAAAATATCATTTTACTACCGGAACAAATACGGGTTAAAAGTAGTTCAGTTTGATTGTCTGTTAAGTTTTGTGCTTCATCTACTACAACTAAACAATTTGTAAAGTTTCTACCTCGCATAAATGATACAGGTACAATTTCTATTTCACCCTCCGCTATACATTTTTCAATTTTTTCTTTATTGTATAAACGATGCATGTTTTCATACACAGGAGCTGTAAATGGAGCTAATTTTTCATTAACGTCACCTGGTAGGAATCCAATATCTTGTCCTGCTACTACAGTTGGTCGGGTAATGATAATCTTTTCTATTTCCTTATTAAATAGTAAATCAAGAGCAATGTTTGCTGCAAGTAAAGATTTACCAGATCCTGCTTTGCCACGTAATATAGTTACAGTATTGGTTAAAATTTTAGATTTAGCCGATTTTTGTTCTTCATTCAGTTGAATGTTAAATTTTATAGGTCCTTTTGGTTTGCGTTTTGCTTTGAAAACTTCCTGCGCTTCGGCAGTTCTATTAAAATCATTCATATAACTATATTTGTTGATAAATATTGGAAAAAATAAAAAAAAGCCTGGCTTTCGCCAGGCTCTTCATATTCGATCTATTTGCTACTTATTAAAGTACGTTCAAATCATTAATAAAGATACGACCGAAGAATTCAGGACGGATCATTTTCTTAGCATAACGAGTTAATAGACCTTTTCTTGGTGTGAAAGTGTCTGGATCGTATACTAATGGAGTCATGATTAGAGGTACATATGGAGCAAATACCGCACCAGTTTCAAGGAATTGAGATCCTCTATAACCCATTAACATTAAGTTTTCAGTCATGTAAGGGTTTTTGTAAATTGTGTAACGGTTGTTCATTTGACCAGCTTTTTGGATACCAAATGCATAGTTAGCTTTTGTTACATCACCATCAGAAGATGCAGCAAATCCTGGGATTGATTCAAGGATTGTAGCAACTGTTGGAGAACATACAACGAAGTTTGCACCACCACGTAATGTCTTTTGGTGAATTTTGTTACTAACTTTTTGCATTTTCGTTCCTAAAGTTTGGAACCACTGACCTTGTGTGTTAAAGTAACCAGCATTTTGACCCCAAGCAGTTTTATTAGCATCTAATATGTTATTTGATTGAGCTGACCAGTATTCATCTGCAGCAGATGCATCTTGGATCAACATGTCAATTACTTCAAGATCAATTTCTAATGCAATGTATTCACTCATGATTGAAGTCAATTCAGCTTCAGCATCCAAAGATTGATATGCGTTCAAATCTTGAGCGAATTCTGGTGTCCATTGTGCTTTTAACTTACGTGTTTTAGCAACAATAGCCTCAGATTTCATTTGGATGTTGATTTGAGGAATAGCTAATTGATCAGCAGCTGTAGATTCAGCGTTTGGATAACCAGCACCGCTGTTATCTTCGAAATCACCACGGAAGTTGTCAGCCGGTTGATAGTTGTAGAAAATTGAAGATGTAGTAGCATTAGTTGGTACATCAGCACTTGCTACTGCAGCATTGTAAACAAAGGTAATAGTAGTACCCGCAGCATTTACTCTAGTGTATTCAGGTAATAATAAATTTGCAGTTGCAGCAGTATAAGTTGAACCTGAAGCTAATACAAATGCACGAACACCTTTAAGATCTGGGCGAGTTAAAGCATTAGTGTTGATAGTTACAGATGTTAAAGACTGAGTAGTTGTTTGATATTGCGAATCATAATTTACATCAGCCCAAGAAGAGGTTGCTACAGTAGTACCTACAGAAGCTGAAAATTGGTTGATTGAATAAGCAAATCTACCAGCACCATAAAGACCTTGTGAAGGATCTACACCAGCACCTGGGTTAGTGTTACCATACATAGATGAGCTAGCTGCATAAGTATCTCCAGCAGGACCAAAGTTTCCAGCAGGAGCATTTTTGTCTTGTCCATATTGGAAGTCTAAGAAGAATACAAGACCAGAAGGCAAATTCATTGGTTGTACAGAAACGAATTCTTTAGATGATAAAGAACCGAATACTTTACGTACCAATGGAAGAGCTACTCCAGCCCATTGCTCACCTTGTCCTACTGTAAATGAACCACCATTAATGTTTGTAGATGATTGCTCAACAACAAGTTGTTTTGCTTGGTTTTCGAGGATCATAGCCATGTTGTTTTTATCAACTTCGCTATTTAATCCTTCTAATAATCCCGTTTTACCCCATTTAGAGGCCATACGAGCAGCATCGTTCTGCATGTTTTTCCATCCAGAAGCCGAGCTTTCTAATAAAGAATTAATACTTGACATTTTGTTTGTTTTTGTTTTAAATTGTTAATTAAATTATTCCAGCCAATTTTTGCATACGTAAGAATGCATCGTTTGACTCAACGATTGGTTTTTTAACACTTGGTGTAATTGTCGATTTTGAAGCACTACCTAAGTTTTCTTTAATTAAATTTGATTTTACTTTAATACCCTCGTTTAAAGTTTCAAATACTAATTTTACTTCACCTACTGTAGTAGCTTTGTCAAACGAACTTAACACTTTTACTTTTTGACTTTCGTTCAAATTTTTAGCTTTGAAGATTTTGTTAGTGTAAAGAAGTTTAGCATTTAACAAGTTAATCTCGTTTAATTCAGACTTAAGAGATTTAATCACAGAATAAGCTTCGTCAAGTTCTTTTTTCATTTTTTTCTTGTCTTCGTCTTCTTTCTCTTCTTTTTTCTCTTCTTTCTT
>Ga0307377_10001652_pt1 | contig 27617 bp, 38 predicted proteins | sample TR3MG_FD_202535 | JGI IMG/M metagenome (GOLD analysis project Ga0307377, IMG submission 202535) | Soil microbial communities from Risofladan, Vaasa, Finland - TR-3 | ecosystem: Environmental > Terrestrial > Soil > Coastal area > Acid sulfate soil | place: Finland: Risofladan, Vaasa | collected... | reverse complement strand
CGGCGGGGTCATTGCGAACCTCCCGGCCGGCCTCCAGGGCAGCTAACACGGCCTCGCGCGAATCGAGTCGGCCATGGTCAACGCATCGCTGAATGTAGCAGTCAACATAATCGGGAGCAATGTCGATCCATTCGCCAGTGCTCAGCATATGTTGCAGTGTTTGGTCGCTCATTGTTCGGCCCTTTCGGTTAGCGTTTGCCATATTCTATGCTCCACTGATTACATTATAGCTTATCGGCTATATGTTGCAACATAATTCACGGATTTTGGAAAGTTTTTTGCTGCTTGTAAGGCCTGGGAATAGTGTAAGTTATATGTACCTACCAAATAAAAAAACGGGGGCGCCCCGAAGGGTACCCCCGCTAACAACAGGCAGGCTATAGCGCCGCCCGTCGCCCCCTGTTTACACCTCGCCTTTTTTTACCCCCGCCCGCAGGAAGCCCAGGCCGATTGCGCCCAAGATAATCCAGGCCCATTCCGGCACGACAAAACCGGGCCAGATCACCTGAGCCGCGGCCAGTGCGGCAGCGGCAATGGCTATGATGTACGTCTTTTTGCCCTCAAAAAACTCTTGTAATTTCTGAAACATGATTTACCCCTTATCTTTATGGGCCTGCCGTTTCAGCCACCAGCCCGTTATCACACCTAGAAGTGCCGCCACAATCCCGCCACCGGGCAGGCCGAGGTAGAGCCAAAGATTCCTCACTCCGACGCCGACTCCGGCTGCGTAGATGTCGATGGCGGGCTCGCCGGGCTCTCCGGCGCTACCGCCGGGGGGACGGAGAGCATCCCTCCGTCAGTCTGCACAACAACAATGCCGCCGCTGGCCGTAACATCCTCGGTCTCGACTTGGGCCGCCTCTTTGATGGGCGAGCCGCAGCCGATGATTAGGGAGATGTTCCCCGCATTGCAGCCCGCCAGAACAACCAGCAGCATGATAATTGCATATCTCATTTGCCTACCCTCCGAATATGATCGTGGCCAACTGCGCCGCAATAGCTATAACAATCACCCGCAACAGCCATTTCCGCCGGGCATCGCCCTGTTCCAATCTATCAACCCGCACCTTCAGCCCGTCTTTGCCATTGCCATCGATGAATACATCGAGTTTACCCCGCCATTCTTTTACATCCTCTGTCTCTTTCACCAGTAGCGCAACGGCGATTTTCGTTTCAGCGGTATCGGCCCTGATCGCGGCGATGTCGTCGGCGAGGCTCATATTCCGTAGACCCTATCTTTCAAGTATTCAGGCACCCAATCCCAACCAAAATGTTTCTTGACATGCTGCCCCACGTTGTCTATAATTCCAGTTGACACTTACCGGGTAACAAGGGTACGAAGGGATGGTGAACCATGAAAGTGCCAAGGACTATCTACCTTGCAATCGCATTCGTTATCTTTGCGGCCCTGCCCGCGATGGCAGAGGTCGTAACCTTTGAGGACGGGGCCTACCATCAGTTGAACGGCATCTATACTGAGGTCGCTGTCTACGATACCGCCGAGAACCAGCCGACAAGGGTTGAGCTCATCACCGGCGGCGTAGTCAGCAACGCCTTGACTGTTTGGCAGACCAGCAGCGCCGTCATTTCCGGCGGCACGGTCGCGGGCGATCTGGCTACTTATGACACCGCCAGCCTTGCCATTACCGGCGGCTATGTGGCCCGCCTCTGGCCCGTCCACTACAGTACGGTTGACATCTCCGGTGGCCTTGTGCTTTATTCCATGGCCTTCCACTCAAGCGTCGTCGATATGTCCGGCGGTGAAATCAGCTTCTTAGAGACTAAGCAGGGCAGCAGAGTCAATGTCTCCGGCGGGGACATCGGCGAAATCTGTGCCTGGGATAGCAGCATCATTACGCTCCACGGCTACGACTTTGTGACAACCGATGGCCTGAGCCTGTCTGGCGATCAGGTACTAGGGAGATCAGGTACACTGGGTGGCAAATGGCTGGACGGCACGCCGTGGACGATGAGGATTCTTCGACGTGATGTTGGCACGACGATCAGCACAACGATATCGCCCGAACCCACTACGCTAGGACTGTTTGTTCTCGGCGGATCGGCCATGCTGATGCGCCGACAAGGAAAAGCCTCAGCAACGTCGTAACCCCCGCACCCGATCTCTTAGGTGTTCCGGCACGCCCGCCCAAGTCAAGGCCGAGCGTTCGGCTTGAATGATGCCATACTCGCCAAGGACGAGCGATTCGGGGACGCTCGCGATGGCCGTGCCGTCGATGTTGAGCACGCCATAATGCGGCGTTATCCGGGTCTCGCCTTCTGGAATGTACGTGCCGAAGCCGTCCACTGTGACATTCTCCGCGACCTCTGTCATCGGAGTGCCCCGCAGGTCCAGCCCGCCGCCGAACCAGGAACCTTCCGTCAAGTGCTCGATGGCCGAGTACCGGAGGCTGGTGTTGTCCCTCACCCAAACGCGGGGGAGGGTCGTTTCGGTGCAACCCTTCATCCGCAGCGGACAGTTGATAACGATTGGGTCGCCCTTCAGTATCGCCTCGACAGCCGCCCGCATTTCGGCCGCGGCGTCAGCCCATAACTTATCATCTAACCATGCCGGGCAGTTCCGCTTGGCCGCGCGCATGGCAACTTCATCGCCGTGAACGAGTCGGGCGTCTCGGTGAAAGAGCGAGTATCGATCAAGCTTGAAGATGTCACATTCATTGACCGGCATGTAGTAGGCAGAGACACAATCCGATTCGTCCAGGCCCCAGTATCGTCGGACCCGGTCATGGGAACTGGTAGCGTGCAGCAAATGGCGTACTTTTCCGCCCTGCGTGATAATACAGCATCCCTGCATTCCCATCAGTTGAACCTTTCGAGTGTTTTTGCGGCATTGCCCCACATACGCAGCATACCCTCGCCGGCTTCCTCCGACGTAAATAATATAATGCCAACTTCGCCGTGTTCCAAGTCCAACGGCCGGTCATGGCCGGCGACGTTGACGCCCCATTCAATATCTACCGTCTGCTCGATGTCGATGCCCGCTACCCCTACCGCCGGAACCGTATCAACATCTATGCAGGGCCCATATCGCACCGTTGTGTCGTCTTTCCAGAACCATCCGCGCCCTTCGGTGATGCCGAAGCCGGGATTTTGTATTCGGCGAGTATCCCCGATCCGCCCATCATACCACGACCCCGGGCCGATCCAGAGCTTGCCGTCGGACAGATAATAGGTGATCTTGTCGCCATCGCGGATATTCGGTTCTTGCCCCCCTGAGCCGGGGAGGTATATTTTCAAAAAATCCGCTGCGAACGTACTGGATAACGGCCCCGGGGGCGCCCCCGCCCCGCTGGAATTGCTCATGTAAGCATAGACATAGGGCGTACCGGTCGGAACACCATATTGATTTTCGGGCCGTATCCATGCGCAATCATCCATTGTCCGAACGGATGGCTTCGTCGCAATCGCCCAATGAATCCCGAACTTCGGCATCCTGGCGGCAAGGGTATTGACATTCACGCCAATAGTGGTCCCGTGTTGCGTCTGCCCTATGCGGATCGTCTCATCGCCGATGATAGCAACAAGGCGCTTGCCGACATCCACAATGGCGTTAAGTTTCTCCCTGCTGGACTTTCGCCCGCCCTTGAACCGTTGGATAGCCACTAATCAGCATCCTCGCGCACGGTAACGGTGACGATAAGGCCCTGCCCCTGCGTGCCCTCTGAGCCGGTGACGGCGACCTGAACGAGAAGGGTATCTAGGGCGGCCAAAGATGCGCTTGCAATCGTACCGGACTCGACCTCACAATCGGTTTGTGTCGCCGAATAAGCCACAGGCGCGCTTAAGACCGTCGCCGGTGTTGGGGCGACAACATCGGCCACAAGCAAATCGACGCTGAAGGCCAAGTCCCCGCCCGACGGCGCATCGACACAGACAACATCTATTCCGACGACGGTCGCCGTAGTGCCGCGCACCGTATGGATTGGCACAATCGCGGCCACGATTGCAGTACCGTCCACCTGCCAGTAGTGTATCGCGTGTTGGTGCTCAAGTTTTGTCGCTTCAATGCCGGCGGCGGCGGCCACATCTTCTTTTTGAACCGTCCCCGCCGGTATCTGCATCGACGTGCAACTAAAAGCCCCGGCAACGTGAACATTGCCTTGGAGATAACTCGGTGTCGCCATTGATTCCCCCCTATAATTGCAGCCCGCCGAACGATACCGTCGGGTAGATTCCTGTTACTGTTCTCATGCCGTTTGAACTTGTCACGTCAACAGGCGGGCGGCCCGTTTCCGGGTCCATGTAAACAATATCCTGTGTATTCCACCCATCGGAGTTGTATTGGAATGTATAAGTATGCTCCCAGGTCGCGCCCCAATCGGTAGAACGTGATGTTATGCCTGTGCAGAGCCACTTCCCGGTATTGCCCTCGCCCATATCCTCGCCGTAGACCCACTCATCATCATTTACCTTGCCGACAAAACTCAATTCCAGTGATTCGAGTTTGGCGCTCGAACGCTTCGAGAACGACTTTGTTAACTGAGGAAGATAACGATTGACATATCCGCTCTGCTGATGAATTACCCCATCTGGATCAGTATATGTAGTACCGAAAACCTTGCCGTCTCGATCCGTATTGACCTCTTCTGAAATAAGAGAGGCCCCGATTTCAATGCTATCACCCGTACCCGAAGTGCCGAAGCCGAAGTCATTATCCAGCCCGGCGCGGCCCGTATAGATGAACTCAAACTCGATATGCTTCTCATCTATCGCCTTTAACTGCACGCTGGAGACGGATAGATTCGTAAGTTCGCTATGCGCATCACCCATTGAGGGGATGGTTGCAAGCGCAAACGCCTCGGTGAGCCGCGCCCAGCCGGATGAAGAAAGGCCGGTTATTTTGTACGGGATTCGAAGCTCGTCGCCGTCCTCACCCCGTGTAAACGTTGCCCCTAATTGATCTGCATAAACTGTTGCCATCAGTAAGGCATGCCCCCGGATTGCGCGGCCATGGCTATCCGTTCGTTGCTGGCCGCTATCCGTTCCAATTCGGCAAGCTGCTTGTTTTCTACGCGGTCAGTTGTCCCCATAGTCAGGCCGGCTACCGACACTCCCCGTGCAAGCGCCATGAACTGACCCGGGTCTGCGAATGCTGGCTGGCTTGCCTTGACCTCTTCCATGGCCCGGCCGTAGGCGGCCGCCGCGGCCTCACCCGCCTTGCCCGCGCTGAGGAATCCAAAGCGCTGCGCATCGGCGATCCTGAGGAGTTCTTCGCGGAGTTTTTCCGCCGGAGTCTTGAGGCTTTCAATCGTGCTTATTGCGAATTGGAGTATGTCGGTCCGCCGTTTGGCCGCATATTGGGCCAGTTCATCTAATTTCCCGCGCACCATATCAATGCCGCGGCCGATTCCCTCGCCCAGCCCGCCGAGAAAACCTTTAATGCCCTCCGTAAATCGGGTGCTGATGCCGATCTTGGAGGCCGCCTGCCTCATCTTCTCGGCCTCCTGAGCGGCCTTGGCGGCAGATGCGGCCACATCATCGAGCCACTGTACGAACCCGCCGTGTTCTAATTTCCACTCCATTTGATACAACGAAGAAGCGGCAATTGAGAGGTCGACCGCTGCCTCCTCCGCCGCTTTTCCGGCGCGCCCTGGAAGAATACCCGCAGCCAATATCGCCATTTCTGTGCCAAGCTTCACAATAAACCGCGTTACTTTGACAAGGTTCAAGAGCATTATTTCCAAGCCCTTGGCAATCTGCCTCACGGCGGCAGTTACCTTCGCGCCTACCCCTTCGCCGGACATCGCCCAGTCATTGAACATCTTTACCAGGCGTTCCACGAATGGCGCAATCTCGACGGCCAAGGTTCGGCCAATGCCGACAAAGACTTTCTTCATCCGAGTTATCGCGTCATTGGCCACCTCGACCTTCCCCGCGTCAATGCGGGATAGCGTGAGCCCCAGCTTGTCGGCCTCCGCCGCCATGGTCCGAAACTCCGATGCGGACATTTTCAGCATGTTCAATAATTGTGTGCCTTGTCTGCCGAATAGCTGATATGCCGTCGCCGCCTTATCCGCATCGGTTCGCAATCGTCGCATTCGGTCGCTGATAAGAGCTATCGCATCGGACGGGCTCATTCGCGCGAGGTCGTCAGCGCTTAAACCCAATCGTGTCAGCGCATCTTTTGCCTCACCTATCCCCTGCCGTGCCTCGCCCAATCGCCGGACAAACATTTCCAGCGATTTATTAAGGGCTGCCTGATCCACGCCCATGATCTCGGCCACGTGGCCGAGCCGCGCGATATCTTCGGTGGAAATGCCGAGGCGGTCAGACATCTTGGCCATCGTGTCGATGGCCTCCATCTGCTTCTTGATGAGGATCGTTAGCCCCGCAGCGGCCGCGGCCACGGCGACCGCGCCGATCTGTGCGAGCCGTTTGGCAAGATGCCCTATGCCCGACGCGAATTTATTGAGCACGCCCCCCGCTTCGCGCATCTTGCGTGTGAATATCGAGGTTTTCGCCCCGAGCACAACTTGAAGGCTTCTAATCGTTGCCACATTTCCCCCTGGAAAAAGTCGCCAGCGTATCCAATGCCATCTTCATTTCAGCTTCTGATTGCTGATAGTACGGCCTGTCAGAGAACATCATAAAATCTCCGACCTTATTCGGCGGCTCGTTCTCGGCGCGCCAGCGATTGCTGAGCGTGCACGTGGTTATCGCCTGCCGGAGATCGGCCCGCTCTTCGCCGAACGGCTCGATATTGTAGTAGGCCACCCATTCCGAAAGTTCGGGGCTGTCGATCTCCGATAGCAACCGGCGCACCGTCATTCCGAGGGCCAGAGCTAGGCGGAAGATGAATCGGCGCTCTGGCCGCCGTCGGAGTTTTTTTCCAATTCCTCAACGTCCGCCGCGGTCATGAAGTTGATCTTCATCGCGGCCTCAAACACCCGGCTGAGCGCCGCCCCGGATTTTTCCCCTAGCGCCGCGATATCATTATCTGAAAAGACCCGCTTGCCGTCCTGGCCACAGATAACCCGCGCGGCGAGTTTGGCGCGGAAGTTTGGGTTTCCGGTGTTCTGCGCATCGATCCAGTTTTTTTCAAATGCATCGCGCTCGGCTCCGGTAAGCGTGCGGATATAAAGGCTGCCGCCCCATTCCGGCACCTGGACTTCTTGAATTGTCTGATCCTTCGCCTCTAAAATCGCCTGCCGTGTAAGCATCTGTTATCTCCTATGAATGTGTGCCCACAACAATTGCGCCCGTGGCCTTGAGCGTCACCGAACACGTCAACTCCCCGTCAACAGCGGCCCCGGGCGAAAAGTTAGTCGGGAATGCGGTGAATTGGTAATCCGTACTTGTCGCGTCGGGCCATTCGATGTGATAGACCGCCGGAGTGCCCGCACATAGATCAGTAAGTATCTGGTTATGATTCGTGTCATCCGGCTCAAATCGCAGTTCCAGCGTCACCTCGCCCGCGTCATACGGCCCGGCGATAAACGTCTTTGCCGCCGCGTCCAGGTCCGTTGTCTCGATAGCCGTCGCCGAGACCGACACCCCGTTGATCGAAGCGATTTTGCCTATCGCGGTTGAAACCTTTTTAAGCACTGTCCCCTTTGCTGTATCCGCCATTTGTTTACCCCCTGAGCGGCGCTAAGTCGTAACCGCGCCCGAAATCTTGAATGTGATTGAACCCGTTATTTTGTCGTCCACGTTTGCCGTCGGCGACACCCCCGTGACAATTGCCGAGAAGTCGTATCTTGACGGCTTGGCCACCGTATGCGTGCCGGAACCGGCATCCGTAAGATTCACCGGGACCGCCCCCGCGATAGCGAGGGCATTGGTCGTATACGCCTTGAAGGTGTCGGCGGCGACGTACTCGGCAAAATACGTTGTCCCCGCAACCAAGGGGTCCGGCAATACGCCGGTCGTCGTGAACCGGATCGGCTGGCCCGTTGTCAGGCCATGGGCCGTGGTCGTCGTGATGACTTCGGAGGTTGTGTTGACGCTATCGACGGTCTTTGTGGTGTCGCCGAAGTCGGGGTAGCAAATCTGATAGTTATCCGCCGTTCCCGCCTTGATCTTTGTCACCAACCCGTTATGCGTCGCGTTGTCGGGCTCATAGTTGACCTCAATGGTCACTTCCCCACCGTCATACACGGCGGAAGCCAAGAACGTCTTGGCGTCGTCGTCAAGGGTCGTGGTCTCAACAGCGGCCATCGAAAAACTTGGTCCGGGTATGCTTAGGACCTCGGCGATATTTGTGAACTCTTCGGTTCCGGCCCCGTCGCCGGCCTGAATGAGCGTGTGTTTACTCTCCTGAGCCATAAGCTCCCCCTATTCCTATTCATTGACAAAGCATTCGATGTCGATTCGCCGCCCGAATCGCGGTGTCTCGGGGTCCGGCGAGGCCTCGAACGCGTCGCTGTCCCCTATGACTGTTATCCACTGGAAAACCGTACTATCCGATGTGCCGTGATAATCCTTCAGCGCCGCCATCGCCGCCGCTGCCGTTGTGACCGCCTGCGTATAGTTGCCGGCCCAACATGAGATCTCATAGGTCGGCGCGGCGTTGCCGGTCTCCCCGGTGAGCTGGTGCAGTTTGCCCCCGGAAATCTTCTGATAAACAATCGCCGGAAGCGTGGTCCCCGCCGGTATCACGCGCGGGTAAATGCGCGAACTCACAATCGCGGCGTTGACCAGGATTGTCCGAATGCCCCCCTCGATGCTCATTCCGCCTCAGCTATCCCCGCCCATAAGGCGCCTTCAATATCCCGGGCCATGCGATTAACATCGCGGTCAAACGGCCTGCGAATAAACGGGTCTTCCGGCACTATCGCGGAGCCCGTCATGTGGCCCGTTTCCACGGGAAAGGCCGGCGTCGTGGTCTCATCCTCGCTTAACGTAACTACCCGCATCGAGTATTGCCCCGCCCGCCGCCTGCCCGCCCTAATGCGGATGCTCTGCACAAGCGAGCCGGTCAACCGCGGGGCCATGGCTTTCGCCTCATTGGCAAGGGCCTTCGCCTGCGGGCGCAGCGCCTTTCTGATCACGGCCTTTGCCGCCTTAGGCTCCATGCGCTTAAGCGCTTTTTCGAGCTCCACCGCCCCCTCAAGCCGCATCGTTATCACGTCAGCACTTCCTTGCAGGACAGTTCCATTTCGCGGTCGCGCTCGTAGAGATTGGCCGCGAACTGAATCTCAAAGACCCGGGCGCCGTAGAGAATCCGCATCTTGGGAGTCAGCCCGGCCAGATACCGGATTCTGATGGTGTGGGTCATGTCGGCGACAACCTGGTCGCCCGCTAGGCCCTCCCCGCCCCTTATGGGCCGGATCTCGGCCCACACCGTAGCGAACGTGGTCCAGGTCCGCGTGACAGTGCCGATGGCATCCTGCGAGTCGGACGCCTGCTGCACGATAACCCGCTCTCTAAGAGCTCCCGCCCTCATACGTATTGCACCTTGTACTGCGCAATGAGCGCATCAACGGCCATTGGCACAGTCTTCAATTCGACAATCGATGTCGCCTCGCGGTTTTCATAGAGGTGCCCCACGAGGAGGTAAATAATCTGCTTGAGGCCCGCGGGAACTTCAGCCGCGGTCGCCTCCCCGCATGTAAATGTGATTGTGACCGATTTCGATATGCCGCGCGTGGCCGGCCAGGATTGCCCGTAGGCCAGGTATATCCGACCGGGGATGCTGTCTATATCGACAGTGTAGACGCTACTGGCGAGTATCTGTAATGCCCCGTCGGTATCCAGGTATTTGATCGATGCCGTCTTCAGCGGCGCGCGGGGGATCTCAAGGGCGCCGGTCCAGAAGCCGTCCAATATGAGGCTGCGCGTCGCCAGGACACATTGGCGATCAGTCATCTCCTCGACGTACTGCCGGGCCACCCCTATCATCTCGTCAATGGGCGTATCATCGGTAACGTGGTCGATGCGGAGGCGCAATTTCACCTCAGTTGCCGATATTGGCTCGACCGCAGGGGCACTCGAGAGCGTTAGGATGCTCATTTGTCGGCCTGTTCACGCGGTGCCTTGACCGCCTTGCGTTTAGGTATATTGCGAACCGGGACGGCGATACCGGCGCGGATCAGGTCTTTGGCAATCTTCGGATCCAGATCGCGCGTCTCGCCCTCATAGACGGCGAAGTTTATACCGACTGCATTTTGTAAGATTTCAACTTTCATTAAATCGTCACCATCGCCCATCGGGCGTATGCCTGCGGCATTGTTCACACGCTCGTATCGGTGCTTGTGCCTCCACCGGCCATTATTAGTTCCAAATAAGATGCGCTGGTGCGCAGTTTGAAGTCGGTCGTGGGGTCATCTCCTGCCCCCGCCGCGTTATCCGCGTCCCAATTCGACATCACGGCGAAATACGTCTCTGCGCCGGGGACCACCGTCCCCCTATCCAATGCAACTGAGAAAGCGGTCTCAGGCGATACCAAAGGATCATTTAGATCGCGCCTGCCGACTTCCGCCGTCGAAGGGTCTATGGCCAGATTGAACCTAAGAAGTCCCGTCACCGGCCAGGATGTCATTTTGCCAATGACGTAATCCGATGTTGCCGCTGCGGTCCAGCCGATGGCAGTGGCGGCTGTAAAACGCAACCTAGCGACCAGTATCTTGCCGCAAACGGCTGCTGTCCCCCCAAAGTTCATAAATCCTCTACTGCACTGGAAGTCCCCCGGCGTCTGGACCTGTCCGGCACACCATACCAAAGTGCCGCTAGCTATCGCTGCGGCGACCTGAACGCCGGTTGCGAGATCCCAGTCCGCATGGCCGCTTGAGTAAAACGATCCTTGTACGGTCGCCGAGATTGTTAAAGGATCAAGGTTGATCCGACCATCGGCATCCGGAGTTATCCCCCGCATGTCCAGACTTGCCGAATCGGCTTGAATCGTCGTCTTGCCCGGCCACTTCGCCTGCCAGTCATCAAAGAACACGCCCAATTTCACATCAGGCACGTTCTGGAATTGCCAGCCGTTCTCGACGAGTTGGACGTTCGGCGAGTGCGCGACCGTGTAACCTATAACGTCATCGTAGCCGCTATCGGCCCTCAACACATCGCCGAAGCGCCTCATACGCACAACGGCTTCGACAAGCTCGCCCTTGCGCACCTGCGGCGTCATCGTTATCCATTCGTCGCCGCACTGCACACGATACGCAGCGGTCTTGGCGTCGCGCATCACGCTCAGCAAGCCCTCAATGGGCTGGAGAATGCCGTTGTGCGTGCAGAACTTCGGCGCGGAGTGAATCCGCAGCGTCCTGCCGAACCGCTCAGTTGTCGCGTTGACTATTTGGCCCGTCGCCATTATGCAATAGCTCCGTACACGGATACAAAGATCGTGCCGTCAGCCGTTCCGACGCGCTTGTGATGAACATGCGTCTTCCCCCGGCACGGAATCCGATGTGTCAGCCCGCCCGCGTACCATGCGCCGGTCGTACCGGCGAATTGCGTCGCCGCCGTGTCCAGGGCGATATAGGTATCAACCGACAGGGCGACGTCAATGAAATACGGCAGGGTTACAACCCCATTGAAGGCTATCCCATTGTCCCCGCCATTATCCCATGTAGTCGCAACCGTGCCTGTGCCGACAGTCGCCTGCGCCGGAGGTGACAAGGCCGCCAATAGTGTGGCCAGGTTTCCGCCCGTCTCTTTGGCTATCGTCGCGGTCGAATCTTGCCGAACATAACCGCCACCGCCACCAGTCACCAAGGAATCGGTGTTGGTCTTGATAGTCCCCGTATCTCCGTCGATGGTCCCCAGAAGCGTATTCGCGGCGGCCTGAACGATCTCCCCCAGGTCCGTTTCGGTGTCGTCAAAGGCAATGCTTACAAGGTGTATCGCACCCGTGACCGTATTGAGTCGCTGGCCGTAGACGCCGCTGAGTGGTACTAATGCCATTTTAAGCCTCCCCTAGCGGGGCGAGCCGAAGCCCGCCCTGCATGATCGCTCTCTTGCGATTGATTCGCCGCTATTCCAGAAACTTCTCGCACAGCGGCAGGTGCGCCTCGGTCAATTTCTTCTGCTTGTCCAGAGCCTTCAGAGCGTCAGCCAGCAGCCTCTCGGACGCCTTGGGCAAGTCAATGTCAGTGCCATAATCGACCTCCCATTTGATCGTCATGGCTCCGCCGTCGCCCTCTTTGGCCATGCGCCCATCGGCCACGTCGTCATCGAACGCCAACGCTTCCCGTGTCTGTCTAATTGTCTTGACCGTCGTAAAATCGCCTTCTGCCGGCAAGACCTTCAGCAGCAATAGTCGCTCTGTCACTGTCAATAACATTGTGCCTGCCCTTTCTCTGTTAAATCCAGGCCCCCGCCACGCGACGGGGGCCATGCCCATTCAATCATAAAGCACACAACTATAAGGTATACAGGGGAACCCAGTACGGAGTCCCTTGCACGAGCATCCTGAATCCGTATGCGGATGCACCACCGGCACCAGTCACGTCGGCGTTGGAAACAAGAAGCTGTGCGGCCTTATTGCCCACAATGCCAGCATCGCCGGAGATTTCTCCAAAATTAAGGAACAAGGCTTGTCCGGTAGTGTCGCCGCCAAGGGCAAGCCGGAAGCCACTATGCACCGCCGGAGGTCCATTGACATCCGTGAACCACGGATTAGCCTCAACGCAGGCAACCGTACCAGTTGAGAAAGCCGCCGTACCTAAGAACAACGTTCCCGTTATGGCGGTTCCCAAACCACTGACTGCGCCATCGCCGCTCGATTCCAGTGTCAAGTGAGCGCCCCGAACCGTACCGCAAGCAGCCGTCAAAACCGTCCTGGCCCGTAAGCATTCACCGCCAGCGGAAGCGTTAGCCCCGCTCATCGTGTAAGACGCATACAGCAGTCGGTTGTCGCCGGATGTTGCGGATGTTTCGCAGTAGAACTGGAGGAATCGCTTGTCGGCGACGGCGTTCGTGATGTTCGTGCCGTCGGCTCCAGCTCCGGCCAGCAGGCCGGTCGTTGCCGTGGCCCCCAACTGTAGCGCTGAGGAGACACCAACCGATAGCACGCCAGCCGTAGCGGTGATATTCGTCCCGGCCAGGAACGTAGCGAGATCGTCAACAGTCTCTTGTTTCGCCACGCCACCTGTAACCGACAGGAAGGTCGTGCCACTGGCGACCGTATCGGCAGCCAGACTACCTGCGGCGTCGAACAGGTATTGCACCGTCAGCTTCTCGGCTACCCCGGCATCGTCCAACAGAAGACTGTCCGTCAGATCCGGTGCCGCAGCGAGCGCGGTCAAATCGTCCACACCGTCCATAAATACTTGGTAAGTTGCCGACTTGTTCACGCCGTCATCTTCAAACAACACCTTGTCGGCTGTCGGGTCTACAGCGCCAGTAAACGCCGTCGCACCAGTGACATTGACCCTCATCACGCTGCTGGCGGCCGACAGGCCGCTCGTGGCGTTCGTCCCCGCGAACAGCGTTGCCAGATCAGCCACGGCTTCCTTCGCCGCTGTTCCAGTTGCCCCGCCGTCAAGAAAGGCGAAGTAATCTCCGTCGGCAACAGCAGCTTCGGGCGCGTCCTTGAGGTTCAGGCCGCTTTCGCCGGTCAGGTCAAAGTGCACAACGCCGGTTGAGGCGTGCTTCACGGCAACTGTGCCGACTTCTACCACATGATCCGCCGCGCCGCTGGGCGCAGTCAGAGTCCATCCGCCGGCGGTTTCAGAAAGATATACCGGATCTCCCACAGCGCTTGCCGAGTCGGTATTTTGGGCGGTAAGCGCGCCGGTCTTATAGCCTACGCCGTCGGTAGCCGTATCGAGAATGGCGGTCGGCACAAAATACAAATCTCGCGCGGAGGCCGCCGCATCGGCATCAGCCACTTTCAACTTGAATCGGGTATTGGTGGAATCGTAGCCACTCACGTACACCAACTGCCCGGCGGTGATATTCCCATCAGCCGTGAACGGGATCGCTCCCCCGCCGCCGGCATTAGTGAATGTCGCGCCTGGTTGGATTTCGACCTCGCCGCCGGATTCGACGCTGATTTTGCCCCCGTCGGCGACGACAATTACATCACCGCCGTTCGTGCGATAGGTCTTTGGTTGATATGTTGTATCTGCCATTATTATTCCCCCGTTGGTTACAGTGCGGGCGGGGCGGCAAAACCCCGCCCGCACCTAGTCATTCAAGACACGGTTATGCCTTTTGAATTAGATGCCTGATCGGATATGTCCCGGCGTCAAGCAGATCGCCGTCCGCGCGCTGGAAAGCCAGGAACGTCGCTTCCAGGTAATCGAGCCTGCGGGAATCGTCCCGCACGACCGCCACGTCGCCCACAAGGCGCGCGAAATACTTCTTGACGTCGCCGAACAGCATTGTCTTGGCGGACCCGGTGATAGTGGCCATGGCCGTATTCGTCAGGATCGGCTTGCCATACAGGCTGTCCGGGATGCCGGCCTGAAGCCCCGGCTGCCAGAGATACTGCCCTTCACCATCCTTGAGTTTGCGAATTGCCTTCACGGTGCTGTCAGCACACATGAAGCTCGCCCCGGGTCGGTAAGACGGTTCGAGCGAATGGTACAGATCTATGATCTCATCCGCCGTTATCGCGCTGGCGCCCGCTGTCGTTACGCCCAGCGTCGAGGCCGTCACAATGCCGTTGGGCTGATCTGAGCCGTTACCCGTGGTGAACTGGGTATTGAAGATCCGCCCAAGCCGCTCGCCCAAAGCACCGGCGAGGTAGGAATCCAGCGGAAACGCCGAATCCTGAAGAAGCTGGAAGCTGATGTACACGAACTTCGACGTATACATATAGCTCTCCAGCGTGACTCGCCCGAATGTTGGGTCCGCCGTATCCGTGAGCTGGCTGCTCTCGGCCAGCAGGGCGCCGGTGTTGCTGGTGTCATTGCTGGTCGGCATGTACATCGTGGCGCCGTCGCCGGTGCGAAGGACCGTCGCCGCCCAGGGCATTGGCCCGTAGGCCAACATCGCCTCTTCCAACTGCCTGCGGAAGCCGGTCGGTATGGTATAGCCGGCATAGGGCGTACTGGTAATCGTGGATAGGACGCGATGCTCAAGGTGCTGACGATCTTCAGGCGTCAGGCCCCTCTCGCCGCCGCGCAGCCACTTGCTGAACGCCTTTTCGCGCTTCTCTTCGGTGTCCTCGCCCTTGGCCTGAGTCTCGCTGCTGTCGGGCCTGCTGATGCGGTTTTCGTCCGCAACTTTCAGGCCAGCCTCAGATACGGCCTGTTTTTCCAGCCGGTCGATCTGGCCGACCAGTTTATCGGCGTCATTATGCATCTTGTCAAAACGTTCCTGGTCCTCCGCCCCGAGTTCCCCCTCGGCTGCGTCCAGGATCGCGCGGGCGTCGGCAATCAGCTTTGCCCGCTGCTCTTTGAGTGTGGTAATCTCCATGAGATGACCCCTTTTGAATCAGTAGAAATGGTGTTGAAATGCAGCCCCCGTTGGCGGTCTCAGCCCCGGTCGGCACGCGCCCCGCATCCCCGCGCGGGACGTTTACGACATCTCCGCAAGTCTTTGCCTGCGGCAGTTTTTCTCAGGTGTGGGTTTCTTCGCCTGCCAGTTATCCCGACTGCGAAGGGCGACGCTGGTATCTTCATAGGCTGGATAGGTCACAGGCCCGACATCAAACAGTTCGACATCCAGGATCGTCCGCAGATCGCCCTCGTCCTGTTCATCCCATTGCTCGCTTTTGACTGTAAAGGCAAATGAGCAGCCGTCGATATCGCCCCGGTCTATGCTGGTGGATATGTCCCGGGCAATCTGCGTCTCCGGCAGGTCGATGTCAAACTTCAAGCCCTTGTCATCCTGAGCGAGCCTAAGAGTTTCGTTTTTCGTCCGGCCAAGGACATAATTCGCATCATGATTGAACAACCCCCGCACGTCATCGGGCCTTTCAAGGGCGCTTGTAAATGCGCCCTTGGCGATCCGCTCTATCAGGCCCGGCATAAGTTCGGTCGGTGAATCGAAGATCGCGGCATAGCCTTCAAGCCCCGTTGGAACGCCATCGGCATTGCGTGCAACCCTTACCTCCGCGGCCTCCACTGCAAGAACTCTCATTTCCTTATTGTTCATGGATTTTTTATCCTCCCAGATGCTCTGGCATATCGCATAGCGTGCCCTCTCATCGGGCCATTCATCCTGCATAACATTATTGGCCATGCACCGATCCAGCCAATCATCATGCGATTCGTCCTTCTTGGGTTTGGGTAGCGGCATATCTATTTGCCCTTGGCAAGTAGTTGCTGGTATAAATATCGCGCTTCCGTCGCTCTGCGATCGTCATGCGGAAACTTGGCAAAAGTGTTCATGCGGTATGCTTCCGCCAGTTCAGCCTTCGAGGCTGTGATATATTCATCAACATGGGCCTCCACGACCTGCCGCGGGTCACCAAGACCATGCGAAGCGGCCACGACCGCGGCCGGAACCATCAATCCCTCGATCATGCGTTCGCGTTCGGCCACAAAGTATTCATCAACCCACTTATCGAACTCCCCTTCGCCCGCGAGTTTTTTGCCCGCCCGCTGCGCCCGGTCGGCCTCTTTGGCCAGCAATCGCCCGATTACATCTTCCAGCATCTTCTCGTGGGCGCTCGCCATCTGGCCTTCATCTCCTTCCGCCTGTGAACCATCGCCCATGTTCAGGGGCACAAGGGGCTCATCGAGGCCCGGGAGGGGGTTTAAGTTCTCTTTCGCCCTGACTTCATTGCGGGTTAGCCAGCCATTTTGTATCGCGCTGGCATAGCCTTCGACGCGGGTCTTGAAATCGCCCCGCAGGAACTCTTCGTACAGGAACTCGCAGAAGTATTTGCCCCGTGTTTTCGGGCTGAACAGCTTGCGGGTACATTCCTGCTCCCATTTTGTTAACCAGATCTTGAGCGTGTACTTTACAAACTCAAGCGACAGGTGCTCGATGTTGCTGAACGTGGCCCTGTCCAGGTCCGCCATCATGTGCGGGGGGATTCGGAAGAATCTTGCAATCTCCGTGGCCTGGAATTTGCGAAGCTCAAGAAACTGAGCATCCCGCGGGGGAATGCCCACAGACATCCAATCCATGCCCTCTTCGAGAATCGCGGGCTTCCACGCATTGCCCGCCCCGCCGTATTTGGCATTCCAACTATCAGTAAGCCGCTTATGCGCTTCAGGGGAAAGCGTTTGGGGATGCTTAAGTATGCCACCTAACTGCGTGGCATTGGCGAAAAACTTGGAGCCGAATTCATCCGATGACATTCCCATGCCGACGGCATTGCGGACCATCGCCACAATGGAATAGCCCACTATCCCGTCAAAGCCCAGCCCCGGGATATGCAGCACGTTCTCGGCCGGCAGTTTGCCGATCTCTTTGCCGCTCCCGTCCCTGACCTCATAGAACTTAATCCCGTTCTTGCGGATCGGGGTAGTCCTATCGGGAAGTAGCGGCCATAATTCAACCGGCCTACCCGCCCCGTCGCGCATGATATGGGCATAGCCGTTGCCCCAGGTCACGACATGGCCCTGCAAGACCTCCTTGAATACCGCCGCGGTCATCTCAGAGTTGGGCGAATCGTGAAGGAGGCTATATGCCGGATGGGTTAGCGCCCGCTCCTTGCCCCCTTCGATCCGTTCATAGACGATCAGGGGCAGGCTTGCGACGGATTCGGCAAGTATTCTTACGCCCGTATAGAACGGCACATATTCGAGCGCGGTTGTCTCTGAGACCTTCTTGCCCGACGTGGAACCTGGACCGTCAAGGGACGCAAGCAGCGTCGCCAACGTCACGGGTTCGGTGCGGTTTTCTTTTCGGAGCCATTTTAAAAGCCCCATGCGGCTCCCCCTATAGCGTCAACAGGCCGCGCTCTTCATACACGCTGCCGGAATTATCCTCGGTTGAAATCATCGCCCTGCCTGTCGCCATAATCGCCGCCACTATGCCGTCTATGCGCTCTGTCGATTTCTTCTTGTTCGGCTTGATGTTCCCCGCCGCATCTTCCTGAACGGCCACGTTCCCCGCGTTCCACTTCAGGACGGGATGGCCGCCGTGAATGAGCCTTCGGCTTAACACGAGGGCCTCAAAATCCTTCGTCGGCCCGGACATCGATACAAAGCCTTGCCGAAACTCCACCATATTCAAGCCTTCATTGGCGAGCCGGTTGGCCGTAGCCTGGGCATTCCAAGGGTCAAAGGCGATCTCTCTAATTTGATATTGGCCCGCTAACTCGCATATCTTGGCCTCGATAGCCTCATAGTCGATGACGTTCCCCTCGGTAAGTGCCAAGAAGCCATCCCGCGCCCATTGCAGATAGGGCACGCGATCCCGCTTTTCCCGATTGTGGGCGTTGTCGTGCGGGATCCACAGAAATGGAACAAGGGCGAACTCGCGGCCCTCCAGTGGGAAGGCCAGCACAAGGGCGGATAAATCAACCTTGGTAGATAGGTCCAGGCCCGCCCAGCACTCCCGGCCCTTCAGCGATTCAATATCGAGCGGCTTATCACAGGCGTTCCAGGCATCAATAGATAGCCAGCGGACATCCTGCTCCGTCCAGATATTCAGCCTGTACCGCTTGAAAGTATTCTCTTTCCGCGGCGAGACTTTGGCCTCATTGCAGGCGTGATGAAACTCCTCCAGATCAAGCATTGCCCCGAGGCTGGGATTGGCCCGTATCCATACCGCGGGATCTGTCCAATCATCATCTTCCCCGGCTCGATAAATCACGGGCAGGAAAGACATATCCTCAATCAGCCCATCGCGGACCTGCTCGGCATAACCCCTCTGCTCATAGCAGATTGATTGCCTGTCATATCCCGCGGTTGTGATGCTGATAAGCAGCGGTTGCCGCCTGGCGATGCCGGCATAATACAGCGTATCCCACAACTCGCGCCCCCGCTGGGCGTGCAGCTCGTCGAAGATCACTGCCGAGGCATTAAGGCCCTCTTTCGTCGGGACATCGGCCGATAATGCCCGGAGTACGCTATTGCTGCGAGGATAGATTATCCGTTTGGTGGACCGGATAACTTGCAGGTGCTTGGCGAGTTCCGGCGAGGCATCAACCATCCGCGCGGCTTCATCATAGACAATGCCTGCCTGGTCCCTATCGGCGGCGGCGGTATAGACCTCGGCGCCCTGCTCATCATCGCCGACAAGCAAGTACAGCTCCACGGCGGACATCAGAGAGGACTTGCCGTTTTTCTTGGGGATCTCGATGTATGCCTGCCGGAACCGCCTTGTGCCATCGGCGCGTTTCCAGCCGAATAGCGGCCCGATTACATCAAACCATTCCCAGTCCAGCAGCTCAAATGGCTTGCCCGCCCATTGACCCTTGGAATGCCGAAGGAACTCTTTGCAGAAGTTTCGCACCCTCACGGCAGCCGCCAGGTCAAACTTACACCCCGCCGCTATCGCCGTTTCATCGGCCTCACAGCGAATCCACTCATGCACTGTGCACCTTCAGAAACGTATGCAGCTTGTCCTCTTCCGGCGGGGCCAGATTGATAGATGCCTTACTTGAAGGCGTAAAGCCGAACTCGGCGGCAAATGCCTTGACAATCTTAATCGCATCACTGCGCATGGCCACGGCTGGATGCGGCTTTGCCCCATCAATTCCGCATTTAATTGTAAGGCCCCGCCTCTTAATAATTTCCGTGGCCTGACGTATCTGTCCCGCGGCCTCGCAATATCCCGCGAGGACGGTTGTGCAGACTGTGTCCAACATCCCCAGGGTCGCAAGCTCGCCGGCGACAAGATCCCATTCTTCCCGCGCGTACTTGCTCAACCATTTGGGCGGCTGCGCGCCGGAAGTAAACGCGGGCGCCACGCCTAAGCGCTTGCGCTTGCCGGGATTGCCCCGCAATGCGTTAATTCCGTCCGGTACTTTCTTGCGGCCTTTCGGCATCCAACTTTTGCCTGTCTATTTTGCGAAAAAATGTGCACGTGGAGAGTGTCGGTCTAGGCGATTTCGGGCTCTAGCTTTTTGATCCCCCTAGCCCCTGCCCGCGCCTGTGGCCTTACTATGACAAGACTTACATAATGATTCAAGATTGTCCAGATCATAAGCTAGCGCAGGACACTGCTTCCTGTCCCTGATATGATGCACTTCCGTGGCCGGCACAATATAACCTGCCCTATCGCACTCAGCACACAAGGGATGTCGTGCCAGTTGCATGCTCCGCACCTTCTGCCATCGTCTGCCGTAACCACGTTGGCATGCCGTACCCCGCCGCCTGTCGTAGTCCTTGTCCTTAACAGCCCGCGTCGTGTTGCCTTGCCTTAGCCTTATATGATCAGGCTGGTGGATTGGTGCTTTGGTTGGCATTAAATCTTTAATTGATCCTGGGCCAACGTCGTGCGTTCCAGGCCATGCGTAGAGCCCAGAATGATTACGGCTAAGCGCGACAGTTTGTGAGTAAAGGCGCGCCTGCCGCCAACCTTGCCCTTGCTATCTCGCAATACTCACCGCTCAGCTCTATGCCGATGTACGGCCTGCCGGTGTTGCGTGCAGCCACAAGCGTTGTCCCTGAACCTGCAAAGGGGTCGAATACCATCCCGCCCGTGGGCGTTGCCGTGAGCTTGCAGAGGTATTCCATGAGGGCAAGGGGTTTGACAGTGGGATGGGCATTACCTTCGCCGCGTTCACGTCGGCTCGCCTTGGCGCAGTAGAAGAATCGGGATGCGCCGCCGGTGTCATTGTGTCCGCTGATTTTGTTTCCGTCTGTCCTATCCTGGCCCCACGACATAGGATTCGGAGATGTGCCGCCTCTTGCACCCTTCTGGCTGATGCTCTCCCCGCTCTGCTCGTCCAGCATCGCCGCCGCCTGGTCGTCTAGTATCAGGTTGGCGGGCCAGCGACCTAGCGCGTTTTCCTTTTGCGTACCGTCATATCCTCCACCAGCATAGTTAACTGTGTGCTTGGCCTGATTCGCGCTCTTTGCCCCGCCAACACACTTGTCCGCAATCGGTATCCCCACACGCCCCCCGTCGATATTCAGTCCAGCCACGCCGTGCGTGAGGGCATTCGCCGCCGCATTGGATAAGCACCATGGCTTATATTCAACGACCTCTATGCGCGCCGGCAGTTTCGATTCGCCACCCGTCTGCCATAAAAGCAAGGTATCACTTTCAACGCCAGCGTGTAATGAGTGGCGGCGCACCCGCTCTATCTTCTCACAGCCTTCATCTTCAGTTGGCAGGTCAATGGCATATCGCCGCTTGTATTCGGCGCGAACCGCAGCATCATTTTTGATCGTAGACGACGTGTGCCACCAGTCCCAGCCCGTCATCCGGCGTATCGTCTCACTATTGACAGAATCTAAGGGCTTCATCGCTACGATGATCGGCTCCCATGCGGGCTTGAGTGCCGTTCCCCAGCCATCCCATAGCTTGGCGGCGTCTGTTGCGGGGGCGGTCAATGGCACATCGTGGGGCATCTCTTTTTCGCCTTGGCTGTAGATGCTCTTGGCTGGCGCATTATGTTGCCCCACAACTTCCCGCTCGGCCCCGGCCGCCTTATCGATGGCCTTGGAGATGTCCAGCGATTTCGGGAAGCCCTGGCCGTACAGCCACATCATGCAATCGCGCACTTCCCAGCCCGCATCTTCGATTGCGCACGCGAGCCGGTGATAGGTCCGCGTGCCGCCGAAAGCGAGCAGCATCGCGCCCGGCTTGGCCACGCGCAGGGCCTCTTTCCAGAACGGCACGCCCGGAACGCCGTGGTCCCATTCCTTGCCCATGAAGCCCAGGCCGTAGGGCGGGTCAGTGATGATCGTATCCACCGACCCAGCCGCCATTGTGGGCATGACCTGGAGGCAATCGCCTTCGATGACTATGTTATGCCAGTTATCCAAATCGCTTGCCTGTCGTTAAGCCCCCGGTTCCGCGCGCCGACCTGCCCGTAGCCGAGAATGGCTGATTTGTGGTTGCAGTGGCGCGCGGCCCGGAAGTTCCCCCTCAGCGCCCGCCCATCCCCCCGGAAGGCGCGGCGGCTTAGATTGTGATTGGAGCCGGTGGGCGTTAACCTATTGCGGCGATGTCCCATGTGCAGCGTAGTCAACCAGCTTCCAGACCAGCCAGCCAATGCCGATCAGGAATACCGCCGCGCCGATCAACACCTTAACCCATGTTTGCTTGCCACTGGTCGCCCACGCCCCAAGTTCTAAAATAGCCTTGGCTGTTGGGTTGCTCTTGTTTTCGGTATCATCTTCCATATTGGAGCCGGTGGGAGTCGAGCCCACGTTACCGCTAAACCGCTCACGGGCATGCATAACCCAGTCATATTGCGATTCAGCAGTCCTGGCCCGGCGGCCCCCAATGCTTAGACTACTTCGATTTCTTCCACCGCTATTTCAGAAACCAGCATCCGGGCGTCGACTGTTACGAAATCGTCGCAGGATACATTGAGCGTGAATTGCTGGATATTGGGAATAAGTTCACCCGTAGCCATATTAACCAAGGCCGCCCCGTCATAGCCGCTGACAAATTTCCCGCCTCCACCTTTGGGCAGGATAACCTTAATGCCGCGTTTGGGCTCATCCATCAGAATACCGCCTTTATGTCATCAGGGCCGAGGGCGTCCATGTTGATGTTCGTTTGTAGCAAGGGCGTGAACTCAAGCTCCATGCGCTTAGGCGTCATGCCGCATTGGGCGAGTTTGGCAAGGCCGGCGTTTATATGGTATGCAACAGCCCGTTGCCCAATTCCTAATCGTTCAGCAATTTCCCGCTGATTCATGCCATCGAAGTAATATAGGGCAAGACAAGCGAGTTGACGATCCGTGAGCTTGGCCTGGGCCAACTGAGAACGAATATCTTCCATAGGGTTTGCAGACTCCCCCGCCGTATAACCCGCATTTTTTAGAAGTACTTTCACCGAATTTTCCCCCTACACACAAGCATCGTCTCGCGTAGGCGCGGCCCGGACGGGCAGTCAAGTACAAAAATCCCCATCTTTGGGCACTTTCTCGCGTTCGCGCCCGCCCCCTCGCCCCAATCAAGATTTTTTGCCCAATTCGGTAATAATTTCGCCAAGTGGCATGAATAGCATAGGCCATCATCCCCGAGCCAGCCGGGGGGCGTGATCGCTTCCCCCTCAACATTCACCACCACGCCACACTTACTGCAAACACATGGGCCGTCCTTGGCCTTCATAAACTTATCTTTCTACGCGGCCTGCTCTGCCACGAGCGCCTCAATTTCCCAATCCATGAACTCGCCGGGTCGCACGATCTTCGCCTCCACGATGACAAGGCCGCGCTCCGTGGCCTTGAGATATTCCTCCGCCGCCCCCACCGAGCCCTCCATTTCACCATCGGGGTACCACATGGGCCGAAAGTCGGTCAGGCCTAGCGGGCGCCAGCCCGGCCGGAAGAATACGGCGGCCTCCTCGGGCAATAATCGGGCGAGCATCGCCAAGTCGCCCCTGATGTAGGCCTCGGGCGGGATGGTCGACCTTACGCGCTCGACATGAACTGAATTGTGGAGCGGGCAGATCGGGAACCACCCCATATCGTATAGGATCGCTGCCCACCGCGTCTCATCGGCCAGTTCCATCCGCTGCCGCGGCTCATGAATTATGCCCTCGCGGTTTTTGTGCCTGTAACGCCCCGCGATGTAGCCTATTCGCATATCATTCTCCTACACTTCGCATCGCCGGTAGCCCAACCTCCACAAGAGGCGGGCTATGTCGCAGGCGGTTTCATTAATGGCCTCTTCCGCCGCATCGGGCAGGCAGGCATGGAGGGTTTCATGCACTACCGTGTCCAGATGTGCCCGGTGGGTGAGCCGCTCATTGACGGCCAAGACCTTGGCATCGGCGTCAAACTCGCCGTCCACGCTCCGCGGCAGCTTGCAATGCCGGACGGTATATCGTTTACCGCGAAGATTTATCCGTAGCGGCTTCATTTCTCACCTGTTCAATCAGCCATTTCATCGCCCGTAGCAGCGCCCCACTTCGGTGCGACTGAGGCACCATGTGCCTGTTCAGGGCGGCTTCTATCAGCACGCCGTCACGGTACTGGGGCAGGATGTCAGGCTTTACCGGCATAGGTCCAATATCTCTTCCAACACCCGCGCTGTGCGGCTCATGTACCACAGCGCCACAAGGCACGTGGCGATGATCAACCCGCCGAGGGCAATGTCCAAGGCGGCGTCGAGCTTGGCGCGGATGCTCATCAGATTTCCCCTCTCAGTTCCCGGGTATAGGGTTTGATCTTCACGAAGGCGGCGCCAAGTGTGACGGGCGCATAGCCGCGCTGTTCCGCGTACGTTGTTATGCCCTGGCTATAGGTTTTCAGGTATGAGCCCGAGATGACGCCCAGCCTCACCCGCTCCTGGAGCTTCGTGCAATCGTCATTGGCTGTCACATCGACCTGCCGCCTGCCGACCTGATCGTGGACGTGGCCGCAGAAGTACATATCCGCGTCAAAGCTGTTCATAAACTGAATGAGCTTGTTGAGCTTGCCGCCAGGGGTAGTAGCGAAGCCCGCGCCATGGTGGCAGAACACGCGGAAGGTCCTGGAGTCCGCCCGGCCCTCCGTCGGCTCAAATCGCAACTTGGGCTGCCGAGCGCCCGTCCGCCGCGCAAATATCAGATCGAACATCGCGCAGTATCTCAGGTTCGGCACGCCAAGCTCATTACACAGCCATATCGTCCGATCCGACTGCTGGGTGTGCAGCTCAAGCGTCTTTTCGTGGTTCCCCATCAGCAGGCCCAGGCACTTGTGTTTAATCGGGGCGAATAAATCCCTCACCCGCTCATAGCCCGCCTTGGCGATCTCTCCAAGCTCCTGCACGGTGACTTTTCTGTCCACGCTATCGGGGTCAAAGCGCTTATCCTTGTAGCTGATGCACTCTGCATAATCACCACCGCCCAACCAGAATGAGTGCGGATCATCATGGATGGCATCAATATCCGCCTGCAGCTTTTCTTCCGCACATGCCGCCGACATCAAATGGAGATCGGCGAGGTTCCAAATACGAAACTCATCAGTCTTGCTTCCGTGCACTATGTACCGTTTACCGGAGGCTTCCATGCCGCTGCCCTTTCATTGTTGTTCTCATCCAGCCCATAGCGCTGGCGGAGGTCAGTTGCCACCGCACGCATTATTGCATTAAACCGCTCAACACTTTCGCCCTCGACCGCGATTTGGTGTGAATCTAGCCGGGCCGCGCAGTCCTCAGCCACAAGGCGGGCGACATCAATGCACATTCTCCTGACATAATCGCCTCGCGCGTCCTTAGCCCAGAGCGCTTCGTATTTCGTCCACCACAAATCGGTAATTCTGTCGCTAATCTCTTTCGGCAGTTCCATCGTCAGTTCCTTTTGCTCAACCGTATCGTCCACAAGCTCAATGTCGGGGTGGAGGCGGTAGGTATATCTCAGCGGGCGACAGCCGGCCAACGATGTGGTTTCACGCCATCCCTCATTGTCCAACTCCTGCACGCATTCAATCGGCGCCTTCTGGAGGATGGCGTACATATTGCAAAGATGTTGAATAAGACCAAGTGGCCTCTCGTTCTCTTTGCACGCCATAATGCAATCAAGCGCCGTTTCTATGCGGCCAACACGGCCATCCGTCCACTCCCGCACGTCACTCAGTGTTATCTGCTCGCTCATCGCTCTTTCCTTTCTCGCCGCACTTGGGGCGGGGCTGGTTTGGAAAATGTCTCTGGCCGGATTCGTCGATCACGGGCTCGTCGCCGAGAACCTCGCCCGTATCGCCGCACACATCGCATAGAACGCCGCTGTCTATCCCCTTGTCGCCAACTTCGCAGGCCGTCGCCTTCGCGGCGATCAGTTCGACAATGTGCTGAATTAGATCGTTGAGCCTTCTTCGCTCTTTACGGACAATAAGCGGAATCTGTTCAAAGGGTAGATTGGAAGAATCCAATATCGCCTTTGCCATGCAGTATTCCAACATCTGCGTCGATTGTTGAATAGTAGAGTCAAGAGCCTGTACGCAAGCCAGACATAGTCTGGCATGGTATGCTCCCGCAATCAGATACTCCTTGCCTAACGAACCGCAACACTCACACTTCTCCCGCTCTTTCCAGGTCGTCATTTGCCAGGTATCAGTCATCACTCTTTCCTTTCATTTGCTCTCACTCTTCCAAACTCGCGTATTCAATAGGCCGATAAGCAGCGCCCATAAACAAGCCGCTCTATGCGTCGCCAACAAGCCAACAGCAACCGCCCCACCAATAGCTACCCACATCAAACCCTCCGAAATCCCTATCCATATCCAAACACCATTATTATTGCTCATCGCTCTTTCCTTTCTCCCCGCACTTGGGCGGGAGATAGTCATGTGTCAACACCTCTCGACCGTCGCATTTGGGACATTGTAATTCATATCGTTTGCACGATTCGCCACAGTCTGCGCAAATCCAAGGTATTGCCAGCCCTGCACCGGCATCCCGATCCGCACAAATCGCCTTACAATACTTGCCAGCGGCATCAACTAAAACGCCAGATGGGAGGGCGCTCTCCTCCCCGCTCACCTTGGTGCCGCACACATCGCAGGGCTCGTCGGCGGGAGACATGCAGCCGAGCACTTTCGCCGCATCGAGAACGCTTTGGGGCGTCCGGCCTATATGCACTGCCGGGGGTTCGTCGGCAAGGGCGGCTTCGAGGGCGTCCATCTCAGCCTGTGGTATCATGGGTATCGGTGGCATAAACCCTAGCATCGTGCGCGCCGCGAACACGGCCTTCGCCGCCGTCTCTATCCGCTCCAGCCTCGCCGCCAGCGCTTCGGCTATCGCAAACAGCCGCCCGGCATCGAAGTGCTGGCCCAGTGCCGCGCCCGGCCCTTCGCAGAACTTGAACCGCTCACGCAGCATGTCTATCTCATCGCAGTAGTTCATGCCTGTCTCCAGCCTGGGTGGTTTTTTTTAATGCTGCGGTCGTGATGTCGGCAGACGCATATATGGCCTCTATTCTCCCAGCGCCATAATGCGATAGCGGGCCTCCCACATTCAACTCCATCGAGATCGCGTGGACTGTCAATCCTACAGCCACAGCGCGGCATTGCATGGCGAACGGCAATCGGCTCTATCTCATCCCAGTAGTTCATCACTCGCCGCCTTTCTGTTGTTCTTGCCACCATGCCGCTATTGCCGCCGTCTTGACGCCGACCGGCCCGTGGGCTTCACGATACGCTTCCAGGACCGCCCGCTGCTCTGCCGGCGTGAGCTTGCCCCACGCCGCATCCATTGCCGCTCGCTCGTCAACCGCCGCCTTCTGCGCCGCCAGGTCAACGGCGAGCTTGTTTTTGTCGGCCTCGGCCCTGTCAGCCCGCTTGTCCTTGGCACGCATAGCCTCACACTGGTCGATCCACCCGCTTGCCAGATAGCCCAAACCCCAGCGGTATCTTTTGGCCGTCGGGTTGCTCTGCGCCTGTTCGGCCTGGTGGGCGCGCCAATGGGTCATTGAGCGCCGCATCGTCTCGGCGTCGAATCTCAGGATGTCGGCCAAGGGAATGCCCGCCTCAATAATCTTCTGAGCAATCAGTCTGCCCAACCGATCCCCTTCGGGCATGAAGATTATGTCATCGCCCTTCTTGGCCCTCTGGGCATCGTTCCACGCCTTGCCAAGCGCTGTCAGGTGTTCGGCGGTCTCGGACACCAAGACAACCGGCCTGCGGTCAGGCGGCGGACCGGCACCGCCAATTCCCAAAGGCGGGTCTTCAAGAAGGTCCGAAGGGGGACTATAGGGGGTAGT
>Ga0307377_10001651_pt1 | contig 27633 bp, 25 predicted proteins | sample TR3MG_FD_202535 | JGI IMG/M metagenome (GOLD analysis project Ga0307377, IMG submission 202535) | Soil microbial communities from Risofladan, Vaasa, Finland - TR-3 | ecosystem: Environmental > Terrestrial > Soil > Coastal area > Acid sulfate soil | place: Finland: Risofladan, Vaasa | collected... | reverse complement strand
TTGCCACGGCCCTCTGCAACGACGTTCCCGTGCTCCAAGCGCTCACCCTTGCCATCGCGGGCTCGCCTTTCATTCCGAAAACTGGCTAAAAAGGCCGAACTCAGCGATTAGCCTGCTGAATAGTTACTTTAGGGGAAAGATGCGTGCAGGAGGAATTCGCGATTTCCCCTGCTGCCCCTGACACCCTACGCCGCTCCTCGGCCTGTGGGCCTCGTCGGGCCTCGCTGGAATCCTTTGTGTAATACATAGAGTTGCCGTCCTTCCCGGATTGGCTCAATCGAAAGGAACCACCCAGTGCCCTCCCTCATCTTCTCATGGATCATTCGAATGAAGGATTTGAAACGCCCGTGAACCTCTCCCCCATCGTACTCTTCGCCTACCGCCGGGCCGATCACACGAGTCGGGCCTTGGCCGCCCTCTCTTCCAATCCCGAGGCTCGGGACAGCGACCTCTATGTCTTCGCGGACGGCGCGAAGGGCGAGGCCGACCGGGCCGGGGTGGAGGCCACGCGGGCCCTCTTCGGGCGCGACTGGGGCTTCAAGTCCCTGCGCGTGGCGGAGCGCGAGCGGAACTGGGGCCTGGCGCGCAACGTCGTGGATGGGCTGGAAAGGGTGATCGGCGAGCGGGGGAGGGCGATAGTCCTCGAGGACGACATCGAGGTCTCGCCCGCCTTCCTCGAGTACATGAACCGGGGCCTCGAGCTCTACGCGGACGACCCCTCCGTGGCCTCGATCCACGGCTATGTCTATCCCCACGACGGCAAGCTGCCCGAGACCTTCTTCCTCCGCGGCGCCGACTGCTGGGGCTGGGCCACTTGGGAACGCTCCTGGAGGCACTACGAGGCCGACGCTGCCCTCCTGGAGTCCCGCCTGCGCTCCTGCCCCTGGGGAAATGAGTTCGACTTCGACCGCTCCTATCCCTACCGGAGGATGCTGCGCGAGGCCGGAGCCGGCAGGGTCGACTCCTGGGCCGTGCGCTGGTACGCCTCGGCCTTCCTCGCGGGCATGTACACCCTGTACCCCGGGAGCTCCCTGGCGCGCAACATCGGCCACGACGGCTCGGGCACCCACGGAGGCGCCTCGGGAGCCTACGAGGTTCCGCTCGCCTCATCCTGTCCCCCGATGGACCGCCTCGAACCCCGGACCGATCCCGATGGCTACCGGGCCTTCCGCGGCTACTTCCTGAGCCTCCGACCGAGCCTCTGGACCCGCGTCGGCCGGCGCCTGGGCTGGCGAGCATGATGACTGAAGCGGGATGGGATTCGGATCGCCTCCCCGGCCGACTGCAGGAGCAGTGCTATATTATCCTTATAAACTATGCTGAGAGATATACTCGATCGCGGCGGCTGCCAATAATCCAGACCTCGTTTCCCCTTCCCTTTCGGCAAATGAATCTATCTTCGATAGTATGTTCTCGGGTATGGTGATGTTGACGCGCTTAACCTCTTTCGATAGCTTCGCCAGATCCACATTGACAATGCCCCACAGGATATCGGGCTTTTCTATCTCTGCTTTCAGCTTCTCGATTGGAGATGGATTCGGAATGACTTCGTCATCCATCATAAGCCCTTCGACGTGCGTCAGAATCGCCTCTTGGGCATTTTCCAGCGCTTCTTCTACGGTTGTTCCCGCAGAGAAGCATCCAGGAAGATCCGGAACCGTTATTCCATAATCGCTCGTGCTGTCTTTCTCGAGAAATACCGGGTACTTCATGTCACCTCTCCCATCTCAAGCCGGCCTGCTTGAAAATGCTCTTGGCTGTCCCGACTGGAATATCCGCTTTTGGATGCGGGGCAGTTACCTTGCCTGGTTTTGAAGGGTGCTTGAATTGATGGTGGCTGCCACGGATGTTGAAGACATACCATCCATCAGCTTTTAGCAACTTTATTACTTCTGCACTCTTCATGTGTGTATTGTACACATTCCTGGTATCATCGACAAGCATGTATAAAAGAGTGAGGCTATGTCGCGTGCCCCCTCGCGCTACCTATACGCATTGCCGGGGCCGACTACGGCGCGTCTTTAGAAGCCCTTCACCTTGCTGCCGCAGAGCATATTCTGGTAGCAGCGGACGCAGCCGGGGAAGATGCCGTCGGGGCTCGCCTTCAGGACCTCGCGGAAGCGCCGCGCCCGCTCGCCGTTGTAGATCTCGAAGAAGCCTTGGTCCTTGATGTTCCCGAGCTTGTAGTCGGGGTAGTCGGCGCAGAAATGCACCGCGCCGTCGTAGTCGATGTTGGCCTGGCTCCAGGGCACGGCGCAGCGATTGCGGACGGGCAGCTCGAGCCGGCCGTAGTAGACCTGGGTCTTTTCGGGATTGAGGGCGGGGACGGTGATGATGGGGTGCTTCGAGTCCATCGCGTGGATGCGGCTCAATATCCCGTGGAGTTCCCGGCCGTCGATGCCCTCGTTGTAGCCGGTGTCGAAGGCCTCGAGGCAGCGGATCTCCGTGCCCAGCCGCTCGCGCATGAACGCGCGCTGGCGCTCGACGATGGCCGCGTTCGTGTAGGTCCCCAGGTTGAAGATGTGCCAGGAGAGGCCGAAGCCCTGGGCGGCCTCGGCCAGGCGGTAGAGGTCCTTGTAGTTGAGGTTGTTGACCGTGCTCACGATGCCCAGGTGGGGCAGGTGCGAGCCCTGCTTTTCCTTCTCGCGGCCGATGGCCGCGAAGCCTTCGACGACCCTTCGATACGAGCCCTCGCCGCGGATGCGGTCGTTCGTCTCCTCGAAGCCGTCGAGCGACACGAAGAGGGCGTGCCACTTCCTGCGGACGATCTCCTCGGCCTTGTCCGCGAGGTAGGTGCCGTTCGTGTTGACGCTCACCGCCAGGCCCGCGTCCTTCATGTAGTCGACCAGGGGAAAGAGCTCGGGATAGAGGAAAGGTTCGCCTCCCCAGAGATAGATGGTCGGGTGCCGGCTCTTGATCTCGTCCACGAGGCGCCGGTAGGTCTCCAGGCCCACGATCTTCCTGGACTCCGCGGCCGCGAAGGCGCCCTTGAGCACGCCCTTCGTGCCCCTCTGGCCGCACATGAGGCAGCGCAGGTTGCACAGGGGCGTCAGGCGGAAGTAGAGGAGGCTGAGCTCGCGGCTCCTGCCCGCGTGCAATCGGCGGTCCACCAGCATGGACTTTTTCTGGGCCGCGAAGGACCTGGCCAGCTTGAGGGCGATCGCGGGATCGTTCTTCAGCAGCCTCGTCACCAGGGCGAAATTGGTCTTCATCGGGCTAGCGTCTATACACGCGATGCGAAGCGCCACGTTTCGAATCGGGACGCTCTCCACCAGTGGCATGCCGGCTGGCGTGGCTGGGAATTCCCCTGGATACAGAAACCGATGCCTTGACTCTCATTCATCGATCGTACCACCCCGGTGGTCGGAAATCAAACCGATTCCAAGGCCTGCGAGGCATGCTGCCGCGAGGACCTTGGTATCGGCTGTAGCTAAGGATTATTCACCCATGAGTCCACGCGTGTACTTCTTTCTCCGGCCCCAGGGCGCGCCCGAGGCCGCGGGCTACCAGCACTGCCTCGTGGCGCTGGCTGAGGGCCTCGAGGAGCTCGGCATCCCCTTCGGCGCCAACCGGGATTACTGGAAGGAAGACGGCCGCGTTCTCTTCCGGCGCGACGAGGCCCTGCGCCCCGAGGACTGCGAGGTCCTCATGACGAGCGACGAGTACACGGGCTCGGGCGGCGAGATGCCCGCCTCGCTTCTGGACGGCAGACGGCGTACGGTCTATGTGGACTCCTCCGACGGCTGGAGGACGAGGGCCGAGGCTCCGGAGTATCGGCGCTTCGATCTCGTGCTCCGCACCCACTACAACCGGCGCTACCGCTATCCCGGCAATGTGAAGCCCTGGGCCTTCGGCCTGACCCGGCGCATCATCGGCGCCTGCGGCGGAGCGGGGGGCTCCGTCCCCGGCTTCGCCGGGCGCGAGCCGCGCGTCCTCGTCAACTTCCGCGTGGGGCACCCCGTGCGGCAGGCCGCCGAGCTCCTCCTCGCGCCCGCTCTCGCCGAGCGCTTCGCGATCGACCGGAGCGTGGACGAGCCCCCCGCCTCGGGGCCCGACCGCGGGCTCTGGGAGGCCACGGGCCGGCGCCACTATCCCTCTTTCTACGCCAGGCTTGTCTCGAGCCGGGCCTGCGCGGCCTTCGGCGGCTACTTCGCGCCCGGCCTGTTCGGCAGCACGGAGGCCCTGCCTGAGCGCGCGCTCTACGCGGCCTTCTGGAGGCTGGGGCGCAGGACGAGGACGGTCATGCAGTTCGACAGCTGGCGCTTCTGGGAGTCCCTGGCCGCGGGCTGCCTCACCCTCCACGTCGACCTCGCCGCCTACGGCTGCGCCCTCCCCGTCGAGCCGCGCCCGGGCGAAGAGTACCTGGGCTTCGACTTCGACCGCAGAGACTGCGCCGCGCCCCTCCGCGAGTCCTCGGACGAGGAACTCGGCCGCATCGCCGCGGCGGGGCGCTCCTGGGCCCTGGAGCACTACTCGCCCCGGGCTCAGGCGGCGCGCCTGCTCCAACTCCTGGATGCCGAGGCTTTCGGTCTCCGGCATCTCCGCTGAGCGAGCCGCTCAGCCGAGCAGCCGGTGGAGCTGTTCCGCGAGGTAGAGGGGCAAGGACAGGAGCGTAAAAGGACGCGGCTCCTTTCCCGCTACCGCGGTCCTGGTCTCGCATACCGAGGGCAGACCGCTGTTGAATCGGACTCCGACGGGAGCGCCTTTTTCCTGGATGAAGGTTTGCAGCGACTTTAGTCTGCCGGTGCTGCCGGCTTTGACTTCCACGGGGATTATGCGGCCCTGGCTTTGAATGAGGTAGTCCAATTCCGCCGTGGATCCTCGCTCGGGTCGATTCCAGTAATACAGAGAAGGTTCCGCATAGGGGTTTCCGCCGCCGAGCAAGGCGTGTCCCACCAATTGTTCGGCCACGGCGCCGGAATGAATCAGGACTATATCCTTCTCGAGCAACAGATCGGTCTCCCTGATTCCGAGCAGGGTAGTGAGAAGCCCTACGTCCAAGAACACGAGCTTGAAGTACCGCTCATTGACCTCTGAACCCAGGGGTATTCCATTGGCGTCCGAGATGAATGCAGGAAGAAACCTCGGAGAATCGCCGTTGTTCTTATAGTGTCCTGTTCCTATCTGGAGTGATCCGAGGTGCGGCCGTGTATCGAAAGCTGAGTCTGGTCGTCGCTCTGTTTTTCGCGGGAGTTCTGCTCTTCGCCCAGGCATCGGGGGGCGGCGGGACTTTGAGTCCGGCCGCGCGGCAGCTCGTCGCCATGGCCCACGCCGGCGTCGACGAGTCCGTGCTCCTGACCTATGTGAAGACGAGCGCGACGCCCTTCGGCATCACGGCCGAGGATGTGGTGGCCCTCTCGTCCGAGGGGGTTCCGCAGAGCGTGATCGCCGCCGCCCTCCGGCGCGACGCCGAGCTGCGCGCCGCTTCGGGGGCTGCCGGCGCGGGCGCCGCGGCCGTCTCGCCCTTCTCCGCCGGCTCGGCCCTGACCGAGAGCCGGCTTTTCAGGATGCGCTTCGGCTACATCTTCTACGGCGGCAAGGTCTACTCCAGCCTCGACCCGTACCTCAAGGGCGTCCTCTGGAGCGACCCGGCCGCCCGCCCGTACCTCGGTTCCTACGACAGGCAGAGGAAGGCCGGGGCCATCTTTTCCTGGTCGGGTCTGGGGGCCGTCCTGGGCGGCAGCGTGTACGGGGTGGCGATGGGCTCCCAGTCCTCGACGAACACGAATCTCAACGCGGGCATTGCCATGGGCGCTGTGGGCGCCGGGGTGCTTTCGCTCATGATCGGCGCGATCACGCAGTCGGAGTCCTGGCGGAGCCTGTACGACGGCATGGCCCAGTACAACGAGGATCTGATCGCGGGCGCGGGGAGGTAGGCCATGTCGTCTCGAAGGAATGGACTGGTCGGTCTCGGCTCGGCGCTTCTCTTCGCGCTGCTCCTGCTCGTCCTGGGAGCGCAGGCGACCGCGCAGACGGCTCCCGGCGCGGCCACGGCCGACGTCCTCCGGATGGCCGCGGCCGGGGTCGGTCCGGACGTCCTCCTCGCCTACGTCCGGGGCTCGAAGGCTCCCTTCGATCTCTCGGCCGACGACATCATCGCCCTCACCCGGGCCAAGGTCGAGCCCCAGGTCATCCAGGCCATGCTCGAACGCGACGCGGCCCTGCGGCCCTCGGCCGACCAGGCCGCGACTGCCCGGGCGGGCGGCGCTCCCGCAGCCGGCGCCTCGTCGTCGGCTGCGGCTTCGTCCGCGCTCAATCCCGACCCTGCGGCCATGCCCGCGCCCCGGGCGCAGTACGTGCCGGCGAGCCCGGGACCCGGGTACCTCTGGGCTCCCGGCTACTGGTCCTGGAACGGCGACGGCTGGGTCTGGGTCTACGGCTACTGGCACCGCCCCCATTTCTGGTGGGGCTGGGGCTGGCACCATAGGCATTGGCGTTAATTGAAAGAGCTACTTGCAATTTGCATACTTACATCCTAGAATCCGCTTATGGTTCCCCGGACCCTCGGGACATGGATCACGGAGCTCGGTCGTCAGTTCCCGGTACTGGCTCTCTACGGGCCGCGTCAGTCGGGAAAGACGACGCTCTGCCGCTCGCTTTTTCCCGACAAGCCGTACGTCAACCTCGAGCGACCCGATATCCGAGAGCGCATTGTCGGCGATCCGGGCTCGTTCCTTAGAACCTACGGCGAATCGGGGGTGCTCATCGACGAGGCCCAGAACTTTCCCGAGCTGCCTTCCTGGCTCCAGGCCTACGTCGACGAGCATCCGGGACCCGGGCGCTTCATCCTGACGGGAAGCAATCAGAGCCTGCTGCGGGCGCAGGTATCCCAGTCCCTGGCCGGACGGGCTGCGCTCATCCGGCTTTTCCCCTTCACGGTCGATGAGCTCCTTCCGGTCGGTCAGCTCCGGGAGTCTACGGACGATCTTCTGTTCAAGGGCTTCTACCCGCCCCTGTACGACAAGCCCTTTCGTCCTTCGGATTGGTTCTCGCAGTACGTGCAGACCTATCTTGAGCGCGACCTCGTCCAGCTTGCCCGGCTCAAGGACTGGTCGGCCTTCCATCGCTTCCTTCTCCTCTGCGCCGGCAGGACCGGCCAGGTTCTCAATCTCTCGAGCCTCGCCCGGGACGCCGATGTGTCCCACACCACGGCGAGGCAGTGGCTCTCCTTGCTCGAGGCAGGTTTCCTCGTCTTTCTCCTGCAGCCCTGGCATGAGAACTACCGGAAACGCCTCGTCAAGAGTCCCAAGCTCTATTTCTACGATGTCGGGCTTGCCGGCCATCTGGCCGGTATCCGCGAACCGGCTCAGTGGGCGGCCCATCCCCTCCGGGGCGCCTTCTTCGAGACCATGGTCGTCGCCGATCTCGTGAAATCTTCCCAGGCCGCCGCACCCGATACCGAGTGGTTCTTCTGGTCCTCGCCCTCCGGCTTGGAGGTCGACCTCGTGGAGCGCCGCGGAGCTGAGGTTCGGGCCCACGAGATCAAGTCGGGCGCCACCTTCCGCCCCGAGCAGCTCAAGAATCTGCTGGCCTGGTCCGCTCTCTCCGGCCTGCCGCCCGAAAATATGATCCTGCACTACGACGGCGATGAGGAATTCGTTTATAGAGGGGTGCGGGTGAGGCCCTGGCGCCTCGGCCGAGGCGGAACGTCGTGATGCACATGCGTCGAAAGGATAGAGCATGATCTGGATCGTGGGCTCGGGCGGGATGCTGGGCCGGGAGCTGGTCGAGGTTTTCGCCGCCCGGGGCATCGAGGCCCTGGGGAGCGGTCGGGAGCTGGACTTCACCGACCTTCCGGCTCTGGAGGCTTTCGCCGTGTCGCGGTGGCCGGCCGAGGAGCCGCGCGGGGCTGAACCGAGCGCGGGCGAACCGAGCGCGGGCGAACCGAGCGCGGGCGAACCGAGCGCGGGCGAACCGAGCGCGGCCGCGCCGCGCCGGGGCGGGCGAGCTCTCTCGTGGATAGTCAACTGTGCCGCCTACACCGCCGTCGACAAGGCCGAGTCCGAGCCCGAGGCGGCCCGCTCTCTCAACGTCGAGGGGCCGGCTAACCTGGCCCGCCTCGCGTCGCGGCGGGGCGCCCGGCTCCTGCACATCTCCACCGATTACGTCTTCGACGGAAAGGGGACGAGGCCCTACCTCGAGTCCGACGAGCTCGGGCCGACGGGGGTCTACGGCGCGACCAAGGCCGAGGGAGAGCGGGTCGTCTTCGAAGAGTGCCCCTCGGCCCTCGTCCTCCGCACGGCCTGGCTCTACGGCAGGCACGGCCCGAACTTCGTGCGCAGCATGCTCCGCCTCATGGCCGAGCGCGAGAGCCTCGGCGTGGTGGCCGACCAGCGGGGCACGCCCACCTGGGCAGCCGACCTGGCGGGCGCGATAGCCGACATCGTCTCGCGCGGCGAGCCCGGGCCCGAGGCCGGGATCTACCACTACACCGATGCGGGCGAGACCAGCTGGTACGACTTCGCCCGCGAGATCCTGCGGCTGGGCCGCGAGGCCGGCCTCTTGGAGCGCGGCTGCGAGCTGAAGCCGCTGAGCACGGCGGAGTACCCCACGCCCGCACGGCGCCCCGCCTACTCGGTCCTCTCCAAGGACAAGATCGAGCGGGTCTTCGGCATCGTCCCGCCGCGGTGGGAGGAAAGCCTGGCGAAGTATATTGCCGGAATTAAATGAAAGCGAAAGGAATCCGCATAGCATGAACCGCAAGCTGTCGAACATCCTCGTGACCGGCGGGGCCGGCTTCATCGGCGTCAACTTCATCCGCTACCTCTTCGGGAAAACTCACTTCTCGGGCAGGCTGGTAAACTTCGACGCCCTCACCTACGCGGGCAACCCGGCGAGCCTATCGGACATCGCGGAGCGCTTCGGGAGCGGCCGCTACGTCTTCGTGCGCGGCGACATCCGCGACCGGGCCGCGGTGGAGGCGGTCTTCGCCGACTACGGCATCGACGCGGTGGTGCACTTCGCGGCCGAGAGCCACGTGGACCGCTCGATCCTCGGCCCCGAGGCCTTCATCACGACCAACGTGATGGGCAGCTTCACCCTGCTGGAGGCCGCCCGCTCCGCGTGGCGGCTGGCCGACGGGAGCCTGCGGGACGATGTCCTCTTCCATCACGTGAGCACGGACGAGGTCTTCGGCTCCCTGGGCGAGACGGGCTACTTCACCGAGACCACGGCCTACGATCCGCGCTCGCCCTATTCGGCGAGCAAGGCCGGGAGCGACCACCTCGTGCGGGCCTATCACCACACCTACGGACTGCCGGTCACCCTCTCGAACTGTTCGAACAACTACGGGCCCTACCAGTTCCCCGAGAAGCTCATCCCCCTCATGGTCCTCAACATGCTCGAGGGCAGGAGCCTCCCGGTCTACGGCGACGGGAAGAACGTGCGCGACTGGCTCTACGTCGAGGACCACGCCTCGGCCATCTGGACGATCATGAACAAGGCGGCCGACGGCGAATCGTACAACGTGGGCGGCGAGAACGAGTGGGAGAACATCGAGCTCCTGGGGCGGCTCATCGAGATCGTGGCGAAGAAGACGGGGAAGAGCGCCCAGGCCATCCGCGACACCATCACGTACGTGAGAGACCGGCCGGGCCACGACCGGCGTTATGCGATCGACTGTTCGCTCCTGAAGCGCGAGCTCGGCTGGAAGCAGAGCGTGGACTTCGAGGGCGGTCTCGAGCGCACCGTCGACTGGTACCTCGCGAACATGGCCTGGGTGGACGGGATCCGCTCGGGCGAGTACCAGAAGTGGATCGAGGCGAACTACGGCCGGCGGGGCTGAAGCGCTTGCGGTAGGTCGGGCTTGGCGGTAGTATTCTTCCCATGAGTGCCCGGGACGCCGCCGACGTCATCGCCCAGGTCCGTTCGTATTTCGCGCAGCGAGACGACTTCAAGCTCGTGCTGGTCTACGGCTCCGCCGCGAGGGGAGCCCTGACAGCCGCGAGCGATGCGCGATGCGCGTCTAGCGAGGTTCATACATGGATCCGGATATAGTAAAAGCTAAACTCGAATCCTTGAGTCGCTGTATCGCGCGCATCGAGAGCAAAGCGCCGGAGTCGGCCCGGGATTTGATGGGCGACCCTGACGCTCAGGATATCATCGCGCTCAACCTCGAGCGAAGCCTGGAGCCGCCGCGCCGAGTTTCCATGAATGCACCGAGGGATACATAGGATGCTGGTTCAAACATGAGCGCCGCATTCGGAGAATCGGCGCTGCGCCTTCCGGGCGAGCGCGTCCTGCGCACGCTGCCCGAGAATCTCGATCCGGCCGACGAGGCTCTCTTCGCCCACGAGTTCGTGAAGGACTTCGCCTCGGTCGAGGCGCGCTCGCTCTCGGACCTTCGGGTGCTGCCCAACGGCTTTCTCGTGCGGAACTTCTGGCCGCTCGCCGAGTCTTTCGTCAACGCGCCCTCGGGGCTGCGCCGCGCCAAGGTGGCGGTCCGGGCGCTGCAGTACGGCCTCTCGGCTCGGCCGGGGCCCGGGCTCGGCCGGGCTCTCTTCGCCACGGACGAGTTCTCCAACGGCTTCTTCCACTGGATCGGCGACGTGCTGCCGCGGCTGGAGGCCCTGGCCGCCTCCGCGCCCGGCGAGCTCGCCGAGCTGACCCTGGTCGTGCCGGCTATGGCCGACTTCCCCTATGTCGCTCCGAGCCTCGCCCCCTACGGCCTCAGCCCGCCGCGCATCCTGGGGCCTGACGAGAGCGTGCGCTGCGCCGAACTCGTCGTCATGCCCGCTGTGGCGCCGACCGGCAACTATCGCCCGGCCCTCATGCGCGCCCTGCGCGAGCGCTTCAGGAACTTCTTCGGGGCAGTCAGGCCCGTCGGCTCCGCCGGATCCAGTGGAGCCGACGGATCGGGGAGGCCGGCCGGAAGCGGGCGCAGGCTCTTCATCAGCCGCGCCGAGGCTCCCTGGCGGCGCATCGCCGACGAGGAGGAGCTCCTGCCAATCCTCGAGCGCCACGGCTTCGAGCGCGTGGTCATGGAGAGCCTCCCCTTCGAGGAGGAGGTCAGGCTCGTCGCCCAGGCCGAGGTCGTCGTGGGCAACCACGGGGCCGGCCTCACCCACCTGGCCTGGATGGCACCGGGCGCGAAGGTCCTCGAACTGAGGCGGCGCGGCGACGCGGCGAACAACTGCTACTTTTCCTTGGCTTCCGCCCTCGACATCGCCTACTACTACCTCCAGTGCGATCCGGTGTACCCGGCCGCCGACACCCATGTCGCCGACCTCGTGGTCGACGTCGCGGCCTTCGAGCGCACCCTAGCCCTCGTATGCTCCGGCGCCTGACGCGCCTTCGCGCCTCTCTCCCTATTCTCTCGCTATGATTGATATGCTAAGTTGCACCGAGTCTTCTCCAGCTATTCCCGTGCCCCGATATCTCGAAACCATCGATCCCCGAGGAGTCAGCATGTACGACAATCTCCCCCGCTCCCTCTCCACCCGCGTCCTCGTCACCGGCGGGGCCGGCTTCCTGGGCAGCCATCTCTGCGAGCGCCTCGTGAAGGACGGGCAGGACGTGATCTGCCTGGACAACTTCTTCACGGGCCAGAAGCGCAATATCGCGCATCTCGTCGGGAACCCTTACTTCGAGGTGGTGCGCCACGACGTCACCTTCCCCTACTACGCCGAAGTGGACCGCATCTTCAACCTGGCCTGCCCCGCGAGCCCGCCGCACTACCAGTTCGATCCGGTGCAGACCACGAAGACCTCGGTGCACGGCGCGATCAACATGCTCGGGCTCGCCAAGCGCGTGCGCGCCCGCATCCTCCAGGCCTCGACGAGCGAGGTCTACGGCGACCCCGAGGTCCATCCCCAGACCGAGGACTACTGGGGGAAGGTGAATCCCATCGGCATCCGCTCCTGCTACGACGAGGGCAAGCGCTGCGCCGAGACCCTCTTCTTCGACTACTGGCGCCAGAACCAGGTGCCCATCAAGGTTGTGCGCATCTTCAACACCTACGGCCCGCGCATGCACCCCTACGACGGACGCGTGGTGAGCAACTTCATCGTCCAGGCCCTGAAAGGGGAGGACCTGACGATCTACGGCGACGGCTCGCAGACGCGCTCCTTCTGCTACGTGGACGATCTCATCGAGGCCATGGTCCGCATGATGGACTCGCCCGAGGGCTTCACGGGGCCGGTGAACATCGGCAACCCGGGCGAGTTCACCATGCTCGAGCTGGCCGAGCTCGTGATCAAGCTTTCGGGCGCGCGCTCCAGGATTGTGCATCGCCCCCTGCCCCAGGACGATCCGCGCCAGCGGCGGCCGGACATCGGGCTGGCCAAGGAGAAGCTGGGATGGGAGCCCAAGGTTCCTCTCGACGAGGGCCTTAGGCGCACCATCGCCTATTTCAAGGAACTGCTCGGGCTGTAAGATAGGGAACGGCGCACGATACGGAAGGCCCTTACTGACCCGGCAATCTGACAATAGAATGCCGAATTGCGAAAACCTTCCGATTTCCTATAAGATATCGATGGTTGGTGTAGTACTATGTGCATCGGGAGGCCCGTATGCACACCAACCTTGTCGTCCTTTTCGGATCGCGGGCGCGCCGAACCGCTTCTCCGGCGAGCGACATCGATATCGGCGTCCTCGAAAAGGCGCGGGCTGAGCTCGATCCGCGCATCGACGCGGACAATTTCGGGAGACCCGTCCATGCTTGAACGTCTGGCGCAGCTGGAGCAGAATATCGCGGCCCTCGATGAACTGGATGTCTTTCGCAGGTACGCCGCCGCGATTAGCAAAGCTTTGGAATAGGCTCGGAATCAAATATGTCGACTGAAGCGCCTAACGTCAAAGCCGTTTCCCTCTCCGTCGTCACCGTCGTGCGCAACGACCCGAGCGGCCTGGAGCGGACCATCGAGTCCGTGGCGGCCCAGACCTTCCGGGATTGCGAGTACATCGTCGTCGACGGGGCCTCGACCGACGGCACCCTCGACGTGATCCGGCGCCACATCGCCGAGATCGACGCCTGGCTGAGCGAGAGCGACTCCGGCATCTACGCGGCCATGAACAAGGGCGCCCGCCTGGCCTCGGGCGAGTATGTCCTCTTCCTGAACGCGGGCGACCGCTTCCACTCGGCCGATACCCTGGAGCGCTTCTTCGAACCCGAGCCCTCGGCGGAGCTCCTCTGGGGCGACTGCGTCATCGAGAAGGCCGGGGGCGGCGAGGAGTACGACTGCGCCAAGGATGTGCTCGCGCACCTGCACCGGCAGATGACGGTCAGCCACCAGAGCCTCTTCACCCGCCGCGCCGCTCTCCTGGCGAGGCCCTACGACGAGTCCCTGCGGATCGCGGCCGACTACGACTTCCTCTGCGAGCGACTGCTGGCCGGCGCCTCCTGGGAGTACCGGCCCCTGCCCGTGAGCCGCATCGACGACCGCGGCCTGTCGGCCCGCGCCTTCGAGACGAGCATACGGGAGAAGCGCCGGATCTCGCTCGCCCGCTTTCCTGCGAAGCGCGCCCAGGTGCTCGCGTACTACGCCGCCTTGAGCGCCTACATGCGCGCCAAGCTGATTCTGGGAGGCATCCATGGGCGCTAGGTACCTCGTGCGGCTCGACGACGCCTGTCCCGCCATGGACAAGGAGCGCTGGGACGCGGTGGAGGCCGTGCTCCGGGAGCGGGACGTGTCGCCCATCGTGGCCGTGGTGCCGGCCAACGTCGATCCCGAGCTCGTGCGCGGCCCGGCCGACGAAGGCTTCTGGGACCGGGCGCGCTCCTGGGCCGCCGCCGGCTGGGCGATCGGCTTGCACGGCTTTTCCCACGCCCTGCGGCCCTCGCCGCGCGGCCTCGTGCCGGTCAATGCCTACAGCGAGTTCGCGGGCCTGGCCGAGGAGGAACAGCGCCGCCGCATCCGCGAGGGCGTCGCCGTGCTCGCCGCGCGGGGGCTCGAGCCCGCGGTCTGGGTGGCTCCGGCCCACGGCTTCGACCCGGGCACCCTCGCGGCCCTGGCCGGCGAGAGCCGCATCCGCATCGTGAGCGACGGCTTCGCGCGGCGGGCCGTGCTCCGCGGCGGTTTCGTCTGGCTGCCCCAGCAGCTCTGGCGGCCGCGGAAAATGGGCGGGGGGCTCTGGACCATCTGCCTCCATCCCAATACTCTCTCCGAGCCCGCCTTGGACAGGCTCGCGCGCTTCATCGACGGGCACAGGGCCGCCTTCGTGCGGCCCCTCGAAGCGGCGCGCGGCGCGGTGCCCTACGGCCCCGCCGACGCGGCGCACGAGCGGGTCTTCGCGGCCGCCCTGGCCCTGCGCCGGGCGGCGGCGGCGGCGGCGCGGGCGGCGAAAGGCAAGACAGGATGAGCGATCGCAATTTCGACATTTTCGTGCCGGGGCGGATCTGCCTCTTCGGCGAGCACTCCGACTGGGCGGGCGGGCACCGGCGCGTCAACTCTTCCATCACGCCGGGTCGCGCCATCATCTGCGGCACGAACCAGGGCATCTACGCCCAGGTGCGGCCCCATCCCGACAAGCTCATCTTCCGCTCCTCCCTGGGAGACGGCGGCAGGCGCCAGGAGTTCGAGCTGCCCATGCGCACGGACGTCCTCCTCGAAGAGGCGCGCAAGGGCGGGTTCTTCAGCTACGTGGCCGGCGTGGCCTACCAGGTGCTCACCAACAACGCGGTGAAGGGTCTCGAGATCGACAATTACCGGACCGACCTGCCGGTCAAGAAGGGCCTCTCGTCGAGCGCCGCCGTCTGCGTCCTGACCGCGCGGGCCTTCAATCTCGTCTACGACCTCAAGATGACGGTGCGCGGCGAGATGGAGTACGCCTACCGCGGCGAGATCGCCACGCCCTCGCGCTGCGGCAGGCTCGACCAGGGCTGCGCCTACGGCGGCAGACCCGTCGCCATGGTCTTCGACGGCGACACCCTCGAGGTGGACGAACTCGCCTGCGGGGCGGACTTCCATTTCATCGTCGCGGACCTGAAAGCCTCGAAGGACACGGTCAGGATCCTCGCCGATCTCAACAAGGCCTTTCCCTTCGCCGAGAACGAGGTCGAGCGCGGCGTGCAGGAGCTGCTGGGCCCCCTGAACGACAGTCTCACGGCCGAGGCCGCCGAGGCGCTCCGCCTGGGCGACGCGCCCCGCCTGGGCTCGCTCATGACGAAGGCGCAGGAGCTCTTCGATCGCTACGCGAGGCCGGCCTGCCCCGAGCAGCTGGCCGCCCCGGCGCTCCACCGCGCGCTCGGCCACGAGGCGCTCACTCCCTTCGTGCACGGAGGCAAGGGCGTGGGCAGCCAGGGCGACGGCTCGGTGCAGTTCCTGGCCAGGGACGAAGCGTCGCGGGAGCGCGCCATAGAGATCCTCGAGCGCGACCTGGGCCTCTCCTGCCTGAGGCTCACGCTTCCGCGGAGCCAGAAGGTCAGCAAGGCCGTGATCACCGCCGCCGGCTACGGCACCCGGCTCTTTCCCATGACCTCGGCGGTGCGCAAGGAATTCCTCCCCGTGGTGGACCGCCGGGGGCGCATGCTGCCCCTCATCCTCGCGAACGCGGAGGAGGTCTTCGAGGCCGGCATCGAGGAGGTCTGCATCGTCATCCAGGAGCAGGACCGGCGCCTCTTCGAGGATTTCTTCGGCCAGAACCTGCCGGAAGAGCACTACGCCAAGCTCTCGGCCCAGGCCCGCGAGAGCCTCGTGGCCATCCGCGAGAAGGGGAAGCGCATAACCTTCAGGACGCAGACCGAGCAGCGGGGCCTGGGGCACGCCATCTACGGCGTGCGCGACTGGGTGGGCGGCGAGAGCTTCCTCCTCGTCCTGGGCGACCACCTCTTCGTGGAGCGCGGCGAGCGTCGTTGCGCGAAACAGCTTGTCGAGAAATTCCAGGAGCTCGAGACGAACCTCATCGGCCTGCAGCCGACGGCCGAGGCCGAGATCGGCAAGTTCGGCACGGTGGGCGGCTCCTGGGTGGAGGGCTCCGGAAACCTGCTCGAGATCTCCCGGTTCAGGGAAAAGCCCGACGCCGAGTACGCCGCCGAGTTCCTCGCGGTCGAGGGACTCGATCCCGGGACCTACCTCACGGTCTTCGGCCTGTACATCCTGGGGCCGCGGCTCTTCGAGGAACTGGAGCGCCGCGTCGCCGAGTGCGGAGGCGAGGCCGAGGTCCAGCTCACCGACGCGCTGGAGGAGCTGCGGCGCGAAGAGCATTTCCTCGGGCTCGTGATCGAGGGCGAGAAGATCGACATCGGCACCCCCGCGGGTTTCCTCGACGGCTTGCGGAAATATCACCAGGGCCTGGAACCGTAGCGGCGATCGCGGGCGGCCGAAGCCGCCGCCCGCGGAAAAAAACGAGAGCAAGGACAGTAGATGGTAACGGTCTGCAGGAAAAAGCGCGGAATCTCCTATACGCAGAAGTGGTTCGCGCGCGAGGCGGGGCGGGGCGGCTTTGCGCGGATCCTCGCCTACTATCAGTATCTGGGCGAGCGCCCGCCGGGGCTGTTTCTGAGGAAGCCTTTCTCGACGCTGCTCGTGGACATCGGGCGGCAGCCGGAACTCGTCTTGGCGGATATGCACAAGGTGAATCGCGTGCAGATTCAGAAGGCCGAGCGCGAAGGACTTTCCTGGCGGAACGACGTGCGGGTCGAGGAGTTTGTCGAGCGGTACAATGCCTTCGCGGCCGAGAAAAGCATAGCGCCCATCAGCGCGGAACGGGTGGCGAGTTTCAAGGACTCGGCCTTCCTGAGCCTCGTCGAACTGGATGGCGTCGTCCTGGCCCAGCATTTCCACATCGTCGATGCGGCCGAATCGCGCGCGCGGTTCGTATACGGTTCGTCGGGGCGATTCTCCGAAGGATCCGATCCTGCCCTGATCGGCCGCGCCAACCGCTGGTGCCACTGGCGGGACATGCTCCATTTTCGGGAATCGGGCATCGCGACCTACGACTTCGGCGGCTACGCGCCTGATACCGAGGATCCAGTGCTCCGCGGGATCAACGAGTTCAAGTCCCGCTTCGGCGGCGCGATCGTCCGCGAGGACCACTGGCTCTCGCCCCTGTACGCCCTCGCCGGGCGCCTGGGACTGCAGTGAGCGCGGGAGCGGGGGAGGGCGGCTCGGGCGATCCCGGCAGCCCGTCCTGCCGTCCGGCCGTGCTGCTCATCAACGCGATGGGCACGGGCGGGGCCGAGCGCGCCGTGGCGGCCGTGGCCGCGGCTCTCCGCGCCCGCGGGCGCGATCTGCGCGTGCTCTGCCTGGAGCGCGCCGCGCCCGGCTCGGCGATCGAGCTCGACCCTCCCGCCGTCTCGCTCTCGAAGCTGGACAGCGGCGGCGGCGCGGCGCTCAAGCTGGCCGCGCTGCCCTTCCTCGCGAGAGCCCTCGCGGACTATGTGCGGCGCGAGAATGTCGGGACGGTGATGAGCCACCTCTTCCGGGCCAACTTCGTCAACGTCCTGGCCGCGGGCGGCGGAGGCTCGGCGCGCGGCGGCCAGGAGGCGCACGGCGGCCGGGAGGCCCGCCGCGGCGCGTCCGGCGGAGTCGCCCACCGCACGATTCTGGTGAACCACACGCGGGTGAGCCGCCTGGCCGAGGAGGGACTGTCGGGCCGCTTCACCGCGGCGCTCACGAAGCGGCTCTATCCCCGGGCCGGGCTCCTGGCGAGCGTGTCGCGAGGCTCGGCCGAGGAGTTGGCCGATTTCGTCGGTCTGCCGCATGAGCGCTCGATCGTGCTCTACAATCCCGTGGACATCGCGGCCGCCGCCGCCGCCGCGGTCGACGCGGTCGCCGCGGTCGCCGGCCGTTCGCCGCGTCCGGCCATCGTGGCCGTGGGCAGGCTGGTCGCCCTCAAGCGCTTCGGCGACCTTATAGAGGCTTTCTCTAGCCTCGCGCCGGACTACCCCGGGCTCGAGCTGCACATCGTCGGAGAAGGCCCCGATCGCCCGAGGCTCCAGGCCTTGGCCGAGGGCTCCGGGGCGGCCGAGCGGATACGCTTCCTGGGCCGCCTCGCCGATCCCTTTCCCGCCCTGGCGGGAGCGAGGGCCTTCGTCTCCTCCTCCGAGGTCGAGGGCTTCGGCATCGCCATCGTGGAGGCGCTGGCCGTCGGCCTGCCGGTCGTGGCCTCGGACTGCGCCTACGGGCCGCGCGAGATACTCGATCCGCGCGGCGGCGGCGCGCCCCGCCTGCGCCGGGACGAGGGTTTCGAAGCGGGAGAGTTCGGCCTCCTGTATCCGGTGGGCTCGGTAGAGGCGCTGAAAGCCGCGCTCCGGCGCGTACTGGACGACGACGCTCTCGCAGGGGCCCTCGCGGCGGGCGGACGGGCCCGGGCCGCCGACTTCGGCCTCGAGCGGGCCGCCGAGGCCTACGAGGCGCTGCTCTTTCCCTCCGAGGAGAGGGGCGCGTGAGCGCGCTGGTTATTTCGCACATCGTGAAGGAGATTCCATGCGGACCCTCGTGACCGGCGCGGCCGGCTTCATCGGCTTCCATCTCTGCCGCCGTCTCATCGAAGAGGGCGACGAAGTGGTCGGCCTCGACTCGATCAACGACTACTACGATCCCGAGCTCAAGTACGGCCGCCTCGCCGAGCTCGGCCTGGGGCGCGAGGAGGCCGAGGTCGAGGCCGCCGGCCGCAGTGTCGCCGCGCGGGGCCGCTTTCCCTCCTTCTCCTTCCGCCGGGCTGCGCTCGAAGACCGCTCCGCCATGGAGAGCCTCGCCTCCGAGGGCCGCTTCGACCGCGTGTGCAATCTCGCCGCCCAGGCGGGCGTGCGCTACAGCCTGGAGAATCCCCGCGCCTATGTCGAGGCGAACGTCGTCGGCTTCCTCAACGTGCTCGAGCTCTGCCGCGCCACCGGTGTCGGCCATCTCGTCTTCGCCTCGAGCTCGTCGGTGTACGGCCTCGACGAGTCCCTGCCCTTCAGCGTCCACGGAGGCGCCGACCATCCGGTGAGCCTCTACGCCGCGACGAAGAAGGCCGACGAGATGATGGCCCACGCCTACGCGCAGCTCTATGGCATTCCCGCGACCGGCTTGCGCTTCTTCACGGTCTACGGCCCCTGGGGAAGGCCGGACATGGCCTACTTCAAGTTCGCGAAGGCCATCAGCGAGGGGCGTCCCATAGATCTCTATAACGGCGGGGACATGCTCCGCGACTTCACCTACATCGACGACGTGGTCGAGGGCATCGTGCGCGTGCTCGGCTCTCCGGCCCGGGGCGATCCCGCCTGGAATCCGCGCTCGCCCGATCCCGCCTCCTCCTCGGCGCCCTATCGCCTGTACAACCTGGGCAACAGCTCCCCCGAGCGTCTCGAAACCTTCATCGCGGCGATCGAGAAGGCCCTGGGCGGGAAGGCCGAGCGCCGCCTCCTGCCCATGCAGAGCGGGGACGTGCGGGCCACGGCGGCCGACGTGTCGGACCTGGAACGCGACTTCGGCTGGAAGCCCTCGACCCCCCTGGAAGCGGGCATCGGACGCTTCGCCGCCTGGTTCAAGGAATACTACAGTGAAGAGAAGAGTGAAGCACTGAAGAGAGACCCAGAGGCGCAAAGGTAGATAGCGATGCCGATATTCGACACGTGCATAATCACGGCCTCGGGGGAAAAGCAGGCCCGGGTCTTCCGCCAGCTCATAGCGCGTCGGATCGAGCGGGGCCTGTATCCGCGCGAGATAGACTTCCGCGTGTATGCGGACCCTCCTGCGGGGAGGGTGGGCTCGGGTGGAGGGACTGTCTGGGCCCTCGCCTGCCTTCTGCGCGAGGAGGGCCTCGCCTCGGGCCGGGGCGGTCTCGGCGGCGCGCCCGGCGGCGGGCCCGGCGGCGGGCGGGCGCTCGCCGATCGCAGCATCCTTCTCATCCACGCAGGCGGCGAGTCGCGGAGACTGCCGGCCTACATGCCCGAGGGCAAGCTCTTCGCTCCGGTGAGCGTCGACTCGAGCTCGGCCCTCCCGCCCGTGGTGCTCGACCTCGAACTTTCGCTCTTCCTGAAGTACCCCTGGCGCCGCGGCGAGGTTCTCGTGGCCGCCGGAGACGCCCTCGTCGATTTCAATACCGAGTTCCTCGACCTGCCCGACTCTCCCCTCTGCGGTTTCGCCGCTCCCGCGAGCTTCGAGCAGGGCTCGCGTCACGGGGCCTTCGCCTTCGATCCGCTGACGGGCGCGGTGCGGGACTATTTCCAGAAGGCCGCGCCCGAGGTCCTCGCCGCGCACGGCCGCATCGCGGGCAGCGAGACCTGCGCCCTCGACCTGGGCCTGGTGTCGTTCAGGGACGGAGCGCTCGACGCTCTCGTGGACCTGGCAGGCGCGCGGCTGTCGGGCGGGAGCGTCGCCGAGCTCCTGGCGGCCTCGAAGCTTTCCTTCGATCTGTATCTCGAGCTGCTCACCGCCTGTCTCTCCGGCCTGGATCGCGAAGACTACCGCGCCCGGATCGCCGGGAGGAGCCAGGCGGGAAGAGAGCTCCTCGATGTCCTCTACGACCGCTTCCACCCCTTCGGCCTCGCGGGCGTCCTCGTGAAGCAGAGCGCCTTCATCCATTTCGGCAGCGTGGCCGAGTTTCCCGCGGCCTGCCGCGAACTCCGCTCGCGCGCCATCGCGCCCTTCTACGCCCAGGGCCGCGAGGAGCTTTCGCCCGAGCTGAGCGAGGCTTTGGTGCGCTTCGACTCGCTCGAGACCGAGGTCGCCTCGGGGCCGGGCGGGGTCTGCATCGAGAACTGCCGGCGGGTCAAGCTCGCCTGCGAGGGAGAGAACCTTCTCGTCGGGCTGCGGGACCTCGAACTGGGGCGCCCCCTGTCCCGAGGCCTCTGCCTGGACGAGCGCTCGGTCCCCGAGGGGAGGCTGCGCCTCGCCTACCACAAGGACGACAGCTTCAAGCCGCAACCTTCGCTCGATCTGCTGCGCTTCTGCGGAGAGCCCCTCGTCGACTGGCTCGCCGAGCGTCGCCTCGAAGCCGGCGACCTGTTTCCCGGCCGCGCGGCCGAGGCCCAGGCGGCCTTCGATCTGCAGGCGGCCGAGCTCTTCGTCCTGGACGCGGAGCCGGATTTCCTCGAAGGCTACTGGCGCCTTCCCGCCGATCCAGCCGCCTGGGCGCTGCGCTTCCGCTCCGGCAGGCGCCTTTCCATCGCCGCGGCCAACGCCTCCTCCGACGCCGCCGGCCGCGACGCCGAGCGCGAAGAGGCGCGGCGCGCCGAGCTGGCGGCCGCCCTGGGGCGCGGCGGCTTTTCCGCCCTGTCGGCGCTCGACTTCGCCGCGCTCGTCCCCCTGGGCCTCGATCTGCAGTCCTTGGCCGGGCGCTGCGCCGCGACCGACGAGCCCTTGCTCAAGGCCTACCGGAGCGCCCTCCTGCGCGCGGCGGGCGTGCAGGGCCTGCCCGCCTCGGACCGCATCGAGCTCAGCTTCGCGAGCTCGGCTCCCGCCGGGGAACTGCGCTGCGCGGTCAAGCTCGACCAGATCGTCTGGGCCCGCGCCCCCCTGCGCCTCGACCTCGCGGGAGGCTGGACGGACACGCCGCCCTACACCAACCGCTACGGCGGCGCCGTGGTCAACGTGGCCGTGGACCTGAACGGCCAGAGCCCGATCCAGGTGTTCGTCCGCAGGACGCACGAGAACGTCGTGCGGCTGCATTCGATCGACCTGGGCCTGGACGAGACGATAGCCGACACCGCTTCGCTCCGCGCCTACCGCGATCCTTCGCGGGCCTTCTCCCTTCCGCGGGCTGCCCTGACCCTCCTCGGCCTCGGCGCGGGTCTGCCCGACGGCGCCCCGCTGGGGCCGGTCCTCGCGGCCGCGGGCGGAGGGCTCGAAATCACCCTCCTGTGCGCCGTGCCCAAGGGCTCCGGCCTCGGCACCTCGTCCATCCTGGCCGGGACCATCCTCGCCGCGCTCGAACGCTTCTTCGGCAGGGCATCCCTGTCGGAGGAGCTCTTCCTGCAGGTGCTCGAGGTGGAGCAGATGCTGACCACGGGAGGGGGCTGGCAGGACCAGATCGGCGGTCTCGTCGGCGGCCTCAAGCTGCTCGAATCGCGTCCGGCGATCAAGCCGCGCCCCCTGGTCCGCCAGCTCGATCCCTGGCTCTTCGAGGACCCCGCGTGCGTCCGGCGCATGACATTGTACTACACGGGCGTCACGCGGCTGGCCAAGAACATCCTCAAGGACGTGGTGGACCGGGTGAACGGCATGGGCAGGTCCTATCTCTTCACCCACGCCAGGCTCGCCGGCCTGGCGCGCGAGGCGAGCGACGCGATCTCGCTGCGCGACCTGGATCGGCTGGGGCGCATCATCGGGGAGAGTTTCCGCGAGAACAAGCTCGTGCACGAGAGCACCACCAATCCCGAGATCGAGGCCATGGCGGCGGCCACCAGGCCCTTCTGCTCGGGCATGAAGCTCCTGGGCGCGGGGGGAGGGGGCTTCGCCTTCTTCATCTCGCCCACGCCCGAGGCGGCGCAAAGCCTGCGCAGTCTCCTCGCCTCGCGCTTCGAGGACGACCGGGCCAGGCTCGTGGACCTGTCGCTGAACAAGGTCGGTCTCGAAGTGACGGTCAGTTGAGCCGCATGGGGAGTCGCATGGAACACGGACGGATACTGATATTCGCGAACACCTTCTGGTACTTGTACAAGTTCCGGTCGAACCTGGCCGCGCGGCTCGGGGCCGAGGGCTTCGAGGTGGTGGCCTGCGCGCCGGACCGCGACGAATACCGGGAGAAGATGGCCTGCCGGACCGAGTCCTTCGCCCTGGACCGGCACAGCGTGAATCCCTTCAAGGAGCTGGCGAGCTTCGCGCGGATCTTCGCCCTGCTGCGCCGGGAGAAGCCGGTCTGCGTCCTCACCTTCACGCCCAAGATGAACCTCTACGCCGCCCTCGCCGCCAGGCTCCTGGGCATACCGAGCATCCCGAACATCTCGGGCGTGGGCAAATCCTTCGCCGCTTCGCCCCTCGTCAGGCTGCCGGTCGAGATCGCCTATCGCGCGAGCCTGGGAGGGGCGGCGCACGTCTTCTTCCAGAACGACGCGGACCGGGATTACTTCGTCTCGCGCGGCATGGTGAAAGGCGGCCACTCGCGCCTCTTCGGCTCGGGCGTGGACCTGGCGCGCTTCGCGCCCGATTCGCCTCCGGGGCGCGGCGAGCGCCGGACCTTCCTCTTCGCCGCGCGTCTCATCCGCGAGAAAGGCGCGCTCGACTATCTCGCCGCGGCGCGCGAGCTGTCGGCTACGCGCCGCGACCTGCGTTTCCTCTGCTGCGGAGCCTTCGAGGACGATGACGTCCGCGCCGAGCTCGAGGCCTGCGTCCGCTCGGGCCTCGTCGAGTATCTCGGCCTCGTCGACGACATGAAGAGCCTCCTCGAGAAGGTCGACTGCGTCGTCCTGCCGACCTACTACAACGAAGGGGTGCCGCGCATCCTCATCGAGGCGATAGCCATGGGGCGGGTCGTGATCTCGACCGCGATCCCGGGCTGCCGCGACGTCGTGGTGGAGGGCGAGACGGGCTTCTTCGTCTCCCCGCGCGACGGGCGCGGCCTGGCCGCGAAGATGGCCGCGGTCGCCGAGCTCGGCCGGGCGGAGCTGGAGAGGATGGGCGCCGCGGGCATGGAGCTCGCGAAGCGAAGGTTCGACGAGAGGACCATACTGGACGAATACGTCGAAAAGTTGCACAGTATCGGAGAGGCGGCCGCGAACGGGCGGCCGCGGCGGGAAGCAAAATGACCTATGTTATCATCATGGCTCTGTCGTTCTTCATCGCCGTCGTGGTCGTCCCCATGGTGGGGCGCAGGGCCCGGGCGGCGGGGATCTTCGACCGCATCGGCGAGCGGAAGATCCACACGGGGCAGATACCCCGCCTGGGCGGCGTGGGAATAGCCGGGGGGTTCTTCGTCGCGGCCCTCGTCGTGTTCGCCGTCATGCCGATCAGGAACGATGCGCTCGACGTGGATCTCAGGCTCTGGGTCGCCCTCATCGCCGCGGGCGGCTATTGGATCCTGGGGCTCGTCGACGACTTCCGGCCGCTCAAGGCCAGGCTGAAGTTCATCGTCCAGTTCGCGCTCGCGATCGCCGTCGTCGCGGCCGGGTCCTATTTCCGCGTCATCGAATTCCCCATCAAGCCCTATTCGGTCGATCTCGGCTGGGTCGGTCCGGCGCTCACCGTGTTCTGGATCGTCGGCATCACGAACGCGTTCAACCTCATCGACGGCATGGACGGCTTCGCCGGCGGCATGGCGCTCATAGGCGCGGTGGTCTGGACCCTCCTTTTCTTCAAGGAAGGGCAGTACCTGCCCGCCCTCGTGGCCGTGGCCATGGCCGGCTCGGTGTTCGGCTTCCTGTTCTACAACTTCCCGCCCGCCAGCATCTTCATGGGCGACTCGGGAAGCCTGCTCCTGGGCTACCTCCTCGCCGTGCTGCCCCTGCTCGGTTCGCAGGGCTCGATGACGGACGCCGGGCTCATCCCGGCCATCACCATCTGCTTCATTCCCATCCTGGATACCTTCGCGGCCATCCTGAGGCGCTGGAAGCAGGGCGTCTCCTTCTTCACCCCCGACCGCTACCACGTCCATCACAAGCTTCTCAACCTGGGCTTCTCGACGCGGCAGATCCTCGCGATCATCTACAGCCTCTGCGCCGCCCTGGGCGCGACCGTGCTCGCCTCGGTCTACCTGAACCCCCGCGTCAGCTTCATTCTCATGATGATCGGCTGGGCGGTCTGCGGCGCCATCTTCATCGCCTTGCACTACCTCAAGGAAAACAAGGTCCGCTTCTTCGACTCCGAGCGCTGAGCGGGAGAGCCAAGCATAGCAGGCACGGAGATTCGGCAGGAGGTTATGTGATAAGAATGGCAAGATCCATGGCATTCGTCGCCGGTCTCGCGGCATTCCTGGCCTGCGGCATCGCGGCGGGAGCCCAGGCGACTGCCGCCGCTTCGCCGGAGGTTCCCGCGGCTCCGACGGCGGCCGCCGCGTCGGCCGGCCCGAGCCGGCCGACGCTCACCGCCGGCGCCGAGGCGGGGTACATCACCGGCGGCGAGGCCGACTACTGGAACGGCCCGACCGGCCGGACCTATCTCGGGCTGGACTACACCACGAAGTACTTCGACCTGATCGCCGACCTTTCGATGTACGACAACGACAAGTACGCCCCGACGACGGCGAGCGTGCCGGGCGGCCACCTCGGGCACATGTACTTTCTCATGGACAACGGCGGCGTCGTCGCCCATGCGGGGCCGCTCAGGTTCGCGGCCGGCCGCTTCCAGCAGTACGACGTGATCAAGAGCCCCTACTCGCTCTTCGTGAACTCGGACGGCAACAGCGCGTTCTCCATGAAGCTCGACTACGAAGACGATGTCTTCTTCTACGAAAGCCGCTGGATCGAGCTGAACTCCCGTTCCGACGTGTCGACATCGACGTACCCGACCGGCTTCCCCGACCGCGGCGCCAACCTCAAGGTCTTCGGCTTCAAGCTGGCCCCGGGCATGCGCTTCGGCTTCCAGGACGCGGGGGTCTACACGGGGCGCAGCTTCGACGCCGAGTACTTCCTCAACCCCATCCCCCAGTACTTCATCCAGTACGTGAAGACGGTCGGCGGAAGCCCCTGGAGCACCGGCGGCAACGAGAACGAGATCGTGGGCATGTTCTGGGACTGGAAGCGGGACGACGGGATTTCCCTGAACGCGCAGCTCCTCATCGACGACTTCTCGGTCTTCGGGCTCGGCGGCACGCCCGACAATCCCTGGAAGCTGGCCTGGACCTTCGGGGGCCGCATGAAGACGAAGTACGGTACTTTCGGTCTCTTCCAGGCCGGAGCCACGAAGTACACCTTCGAGTCCGTGGGCAACGATTACCCCTACAGCTACACCTACTACCCCGACTCGCGCTTCAACAACGGCTCGAACTACTACGCCATCAGCATCGCGGACAACGCGATCGGCTACAGGAACGGCGAGAACAACCTCGCCCTCCTGGCCGACTGGTCCAAGAGCGTGGCGGGCTGCGATCTCTACGCCTCGCTCGAGTTCCTCCTGGCCGGCACGAACGGCTCGAACGATCCCTGGCTCGGGCAGAGCTATTACCCGGGCGGGACCGAGCTGCTCGACGATCCGACGGTGGAGAAGCGCGTGCTCGCCACGGTCTCGGCCTCCTGGCCCACGGGCAGATGGCGCTTCTACGGCAGCGTCGCGGGCGGCTTCGCCGTGGACCCCCTGGCCTCGGTGGCCGCTCCCAACAATTTGCCGACGGGCAGCTACATCTACGTGGCCCAGGCCGGTCAGGTCCAGCCCCTCATGCAGCTCACCATCGGCGCGGCCTACACCTGGGACTTGTGACCAAGAGCGCGACGACAGGGCTCATCGAATGATGCGAGCCTCGATGACCGACCGGGTTGTCGAGGCTGCGACAAGGCAGCCGGCGGGGATTCCCCGTCGGCTGCCTTTTTTTTGTGCGCCCGGCGGCGGGCGCGCCGTACCCGGCAGTCCGGCGGCTGCCCGGCTCGCGGAAGGATGGCTAGCCGGCCCAGTCTGACAGTATGCGCCGATAGCGCTCGGCGACCTCGCGGACGACATCCTCCCAGCTCCGGCAGAGCGTGCGCTGCGCGCCTGCTCCGGCGCGCTCGAGCGCCTCGGGGCTGCCGAGAACGGCGATGACGCGGCCGGCGAAGTCGTCGGGGTGGGCTTCCGCGAGAAAGCCGTTTTCGCCGTCACGAATGACCTCGGCCGCGGTGGAACCTTTCAGGAGGACGGCCGGCGTCTTGAAGGCGGCGGCCTCGCGCACGACCAGGGGCGCGTTGTCGTACAGCGAGGGGAAGAGGAAGAGGTCGCCCCGGGCGTAGATGTCCTGCAGGAGCCCGCGGTCGTGGACGACGTCGTGGAAGAGAATCCGGTCGCGGATGCCCAGGTCGCCGGCCAGCTCCTTCAGTCGAGGTTTCGCATAACCTTGGCCCACGAAGACCATGCGGAACTCCGGGACCGCGGCCATGACGGCGGGCAGGGAGCGGATGAGGAACTCGAGGTTTTTCTCGAGTATGTGCTGTCCGACATAGAGTCCCGCGACGATGCCCTCGGGCAGCCCGAGGTGCTCCGACCCGCGCCGCCTGAAAGGCTCGATGCTCTCGGGCGGCCTGAGGTCGATGCCGTTTTCGACGATGTCGACGGGGCCCTCGTAGCCGTACTCCCTGAGGGTGTCCGCCACCGCTCTCTGCGGCACCCAGACATGATCGACCGAATCGTAGAACTCGACGATCCGCCTGATCTGCCGGTCGACGATTCGCTCGATGGGAACCACGCGGAGCAGGTCGTCCCGGTACTTCGAGTGGAAGGTCGCGATCAGGGGTATCCGGCGGTCGCGGGCCGTGCGCGCGGCCGCGAGCCCCGCTCCGAAGGGAGTGTGGGCGTGCACGAGCGAGAAATCCCGGCTCTTGAGAAAGGCTTTGCACTTCCGGTCCAAGCCGGGCAGCCCGATGCGGTACGGGGGGCGCACTATGGTCGGGAGGGATCGGAAGCGGAAGACGGAAAAACTTTCTCGGTCGGTGTGGCCGGGCACGAAGGGCGCCACCACACAGGTCGGGCCCAGGTTCCTGTTGAGCCAATGGGCGTAGTTTCTCACCGTCAGGGTGACTCCGTCCATGATCGGGATGAAGGCGTCGCTGAACTGGCCGACGGTGATCTCTTTCATTTATTGAAGCCCGCTCCTGGTTTGCCGGATTGTGCGGGGAATCGCGCAGCGGTGCTGCGGCGGGGGACCCTCCCG
>Ga0307377_10001650_pt1 | contig 27636 bp, 25 predicted proteins | sample TR3MG_FD_202535 | JGI IMG/M metagenome (GOLD analysis project Ga0307377, IMG submission 202535) | Soil microbial communities from Risofladan, Vaasa, Finland - TR-3 | ecosystem: Environmental > Terrestrial > Soil > Coastal area > Acid sulfate soil | place: Finland: Risofladan, Vaasa | collected... | reverse complement strand
ATGAGATCGGCGTGAGAGCGAGTGGGCTCGCAGAACTCGCGGTGCCGGTAGCGCACGGAATCGAGATAGAAGCCGCAGATCCCGTCCAGGTCGTATCCCCGCGCGACGTTGCGTCTGATACGCCGGACGATCCGCTCGTCGGCCTCCGCATCGACGAACAGCTTCAGGTCCATCAGCGCGCGGAGGGAGGGGTCGTGCAGCACCAGGATGCCCTCCACAACGATGATGTCGGCCTTGCCTTCGCGGGCAGCCTGGAGGTCGCGGCGAAGGCTGGGGAAGTCGAACGAGTCCGGGTGGTTGTGATCGGGCCAGATTCGGCCTCCGCCGGGCGCCGCGTGCTGGGGAAGGCGCTCCCCGGTCAGGAAGTAGCGATCCTGGTTTATGAGGCACACGCGCAGCGGCTTGAGCAGGCTCTGGAGCTCCTCTGCGACGGCGGACTTGCCGGCGGCGCTGCCGCCTCCGATCCCTATGACAAAAGCGGGCACGTCGGAGCCCCTCATCGCCCCGTGTGTCCGAACCCGCCGCTGCCGCGGTCGGTGTCGTCGAGGTTCTCGGCAAGCTGAACCCTTGCCCGAGCGACGGGTGCAATCACGAGCTGGGCGATGCGATCTCCCCGGTTGACGACGAATGGCTCGCGCCCCTGGTTGATGAGCACGACGCAGACTTCGCCCCGGTAATCGGCGTCGATCGTGCCGGGGGAGTTGACGACGCTGATGCCGTGCTTCGCGGCCAATCCGCTGCGTGGGCGCACCTGCCCTTCAAAGCCGGCAGGGATCGCCACCCGGATGCCGGTGGGAACGACTGCGAAGGCGCCTGGAGTGAGCGTGACAGGCTCGGTAACAGCGGCGCGCAGGTCCATGCCGGCGGCCCGCTCTGTCATGTACTCCGGCGGCGGGAGATCCCGGGCTTCGAGGAGCTGTTCAACGCGCAGGATGATGTCGGACAATTGGCTACCAACTCGCCACAGAGTTGGGGATCACTTCTCTGCCGCGCGCCGCGAACCTCCCCCCACAGTGCCCACCTAGGGCTACCTGAGGCGGGGTCGAGTGCCTCCCAGCTACTCGACGCGGCGGGCGCCCACGTACTTGCGGTCGTAGTAGCCATCCGTGAGGCTGTCGACTCTGACCTGCCCCCGTCTGCTCGAAGCGTGGATGAACTTGCTCTCACCGATGTAGAGACCGACGTGGGAAATTCCGCGCCCCGTGGTGTTGAAGAACACCAGGTCGCCCGGCTGGAGACGGGCGCGAGAGACGGACTTGCCGATCTTGTAGAGTGCCCTGGAATTGTGGGGGGCATCGATGCCGTGAAGGTTGAGCACCCGCGCCACGAGCCCGGAGCAGTCCATGCCACGGGTGGTCATGCCGCCCCAGCGGTAGCGGACCCCGCGGTAATTCAGAGCCGTCTCGACGAGGCTGTCGCCGTCGCCATGAGATGCCGGTCCGCCGCCTTCGCCGGAGGGCACTTGCAAACGCAGGCCCACTGGAAGGATCGCTTTGAGACGAAGGCCGTTCATCTCCGCCAGAACCGGCGCCGTCGTGCCGTATCGGCGCCCGATCCGCCAGAGGCTGTCGCCCTTCCGGACGACGTAGAACTGCGGCTTCGGCTTCTCGGGGGCGGGAGCGGCTTTCGGGAGGGCCAGCTCCATGCCGATGTGAAGGAGGGAGTCAATGCGAAGGCCGTTCAACTCCGCCAGCGCACGCGCGGCGAGGCCATGGCTCTGGGCGATCCCTGAGAGGGTGTCTCCCGGTCGGACGACGTAGGTCGCCTCGGCTTCGTCCGTGGAGCCGCCGTCACCGGCGACGGGGTCCGGGTCCGCGGGTGCGCTCTGGTCGGCCGCCTCGTCCGAGCGAATGCACTGTTCGCCAGCGACACATGTTGGGTCGCTGTGAGCGAGAAACGCGGCCGAGATCAGAAGCGCGAAGAGAGCTGCGGTCGTTGGTACGAGCGTTTTCCTTGTCAGCGTCAACCCCTTGGCGCCGACTCCCGAAGCACGCGAGCGCTCCTAGAAGCCGAACGCAACTGGGCAGATGCGGATCCCCACCGCCATGGGGCGCGCTAAAACACCTGCCCGCCTCTAGAATGTACCCCCCGTCTCCCCCGCCGGAGACAGGTAACCCTACCAGATACCGAGGGGCATTGCAACCCCCGAGTCACCCCCCCGAAGCCAGCCCTGCCAGCGGCGTGGCGGCCAGCAGCCCAACCTGTGGGTAGAGGCCGAGGAGCACGACGGCGATGAGCAAGGCAACCGCCAGGACGGCGCGCAGGCCTCGAAGCGGCCCCGAGCGGTAGGAGCTGAGTGCCCAGAAGGCAGGGATGAGCGCGGCGGCGGTGCCCGCCACCGCGATCACGGCGAGCCATTCCCATCCCGCCGCCAGCAGGGCGCGGTAGACGAGGATCTTTCCGTGGAAGCCGACTGCCGGCGGCAGTCCCACGAGGCTGAGCCAGGCGGCGAAGACGGCGGCCGATGCCAGCGGACTCCGCCCGCCGTTCTCGTCGGGCGCGCCCGACATGGCGAGGCCGCCGAGGCCGGCCGCCAGAAGCACCGCCAGCAGCTGAAGGATGGAGGCGCGGAGTCCATCGGTCTCGGGCGCGCGCACGGCGGCCGCGAGTGCCAGCAGCGAGTAGGCCATGCCCGCGATGACGATCCAGGCGAAGCTTCGAGCGGCGGCCGCGCCCGGGGCCGCCTCCTCCGCCTTCTCGGAGCGCCTCCGCGGCCGGGCCGCCCAGGCGGTGGCCGCCACGAGGAGTATCGCCCCCCCGGCGGCAAGCCCGCTGGATACAATGGTGACCACTGAAGATGGCTCGCTCATGGCGAAACGAAGAGACCGCTCCTAGAGATGGAGAGAACGCTGCGCAGGACCGTCTGGGTCCACTCGCCCAGCGGCCCCGAGCTGAGGCCGACGGCGAGGAGGGCGGCGCTTCCGAGAAAGAGATTGGCCGAAAGCCAGGCCGATTGCCAGCGCGCAGTGGGCGGGGATTCGCGCCGCGGCCCGATGCGCCTGAGCGCATCGAGGACCGCCACGGCGATGAGGAGATCGGCCGCAACGATCACGATGGCGAACCAGAGGCGGCCGTCGTGGACGAGCCCGGACACGAGCAGCTTCTGGACCTGGAAGCCCGGCAGCATCGGCGCCCCGGCGAGAGAGAGACCGCCCAGAAACAGCGCGACGAGGGGAAGCAGCCCTGTCCGCAGGAGGCCGCTGAGATCGGCAATGGAGTCGGTGCCGAACCGCGCCCTGATGATACAGGCTCCGCTCCAGGCGGCGACGAGAGCGGCGGGAGCCGCCAGCAGGTGGAGGGCAGCCGCTCTGACGAGCTCGGGCGGGGCCGTCGGGCTGGCGGCGGCGCCGATGGCGATGAGCGAGAATCCCGACTGGGCGACGGTCAGCCAGGCGGCGAGCTGGAGCAAACTGGGGGCCATCCAGGCGCGGATCGCTCCCCACCAGAGGCTGGCGACGCCGAGCAACAGGGCGATCGCACCGAGCGCCGGCACGAGCGCCACGACGATGGTGCCGGGAAGCAGGCGGAGCAGCGAGGCGCCCCCTGCCAACGGCAGGAGAAGCGCCGGCGCCAGCGCCAGGCGGGGAGCCGCGCCGGCGAGATCGGGGAGCCATCCGTGGGCTGGGATGGACGTGATCTTGGGCAGCATCCCGAGGAGCAGGAGCAGGGCTATCGTGCGTAGCGCTTCGGGCTCTGCCGTCGTCAGGAGGAGGGGGAGCACAGCGGTCGAGGTGTCTCCCGACCGTTGCCACATGAGAAGCACGGCACCCAGCACGAGCAGGCCGCCAACGTGAGCCGCCGCCAGCAGCCCGTTCGCCGCCTCCCTGCTATCAATAAAGGTAAGGAGCCAGAGGGCGACGAGGGTGAGCTCCAAGAAGAAGAAAAGGACGATGATGTCGGCACTGAGGCAGGCGGCGGCGGCGCCTCCCTGTGCGGCGAGGAGGAGAGCCGCTCGGTAATGAGGGAGCGACAGTGCCGGCAGCCCGGCCAGGTAGAGGTGGATGAGCACGCCCAAGCCGCAGATCGCGATCACCAGGGGAGCCGAAAGGGCGTCTGCCTGGAACCGCAGATGGTACAGGTCTGTGGTCCACCAGTAGTCCACCGTGAGGGGACTGCCTCCCAGGACCGCAGGGAGAAGCGAGATCCCGAGTCCGACTCCCATGAGCGATGCGACCGCGCCGAGGAGGAACGGCCCCGTTCGCAGCGATTCGGCCTCCGCCTCCGAGTGGACCGGGAGGCTGAGACGAGGGAAAAGAGCGGCGCCCGCGCCGACGAAGAAGGGGAGCGCTATGAGCCAGTTCAGGACGACTGTGTCCGGGCGGATCCCGTCCATGCCGGCAGGTCCTTAGAGCGCATTTCACAACCCTCACTCGCCCGGCTGTCCGCTGGAGACGCTGGCATGAAATGCGCCTGCTGGAGCCTGGCGGCTTGTGCCACTGTTTCATAACCCGCCTCGGCGGGTTATGAAACAGCTTCTACTGTGTGCGACTTCCGATCGGAGCGCGGGCCGGTGCCGTGCTGCGCCTCACAGATCGTCGCTCGAGTCGACGGGGGATGATTCGGATTCGGTTGGGGAGACCATGAAGGCGGTCGTCTGGTCGGCGAGGACGGCGTCTTCATCCCCCAGGACTTGCACCCTCACCGTGTGCACGCCGGGTTCGAGGGTCGTGGTATCCCACCGATAGCCGTAGGGCGGGAAGTTCATCATGACTTCGACCTTCGTGTCGAAAACGAATATGACGAATCGCTCCTCAGGACCGGAGTAGCTGGCGATGACATCGACGAGGCCGCTCACTGTCGTCCCCGGCTCCGGGTAGACTATGAGCGTCGGCTCTCCCTGGTACACCGGCTCCTGAACGGGCCCGTACAGCGGCGCGCGGGGAGCGTATGCCTCTTCCTCGGAGAGGTCTTCCTCTTCCCAATACGTTTCCGAGTACGTCTCCGCCGGCGCTTCCTCGGCTTCTTCCGCCCACAGATCCTCTTCTCCCCACGCTGCCTCGGCGTAGTCGACCGGCTCGGCCTCTCCCACCCAGGACTGCGGAGGCGCGTAGAGGGGCAGGAAGATCGAGTCGTAGAGCTGGCCCTCCCAGTAGGCGTAGCTCATGCAGATGGCGAGGCCCGCCAGACATTCCGCGGCGGAGAGCCGCTGTCCGTCGACCCAGACGGCGGTGGGAACGACCTGGAGCCGATCGACCCACCGGACGACGGCGGGGCATTGCGCCAGGAACGCCTCCGTGGGAATCTCCCTGCCTGCCTCGGGATTGCGGGGCGGCACCACGACGTCTTCGGCGTCGAGGACAGGCAGGCTGACCTCGTCGGGGGCAATGGGAACCGTCTCGGGCAGATTCCCGTTGAACTGCCAGAGGTAGGTGGTACGCGCCAGCAAGACAAAGGCCTCGACGGCTGAGATCGTGCGCAGGGAGCCGGCCGCGGTTTCCACCTGCACGAAGTCCGGTATGGTGCCGGTTTCGCCCAGGTATTCGGCGACGAAGTCCGCCAGGTCAACGACGGCTTCGCCGGGCACGGTGCGCCCCGCGAAATCCGGCAGATCGGCGTCCGATGGGCTCGCCCCCGCCAGGTCAACCTGGGCGAGACACAGGGATGGGGTGATGAGAAGAAGCAGCGTCAGGCCCAACACATGCAGACGAGTCATGTCGGCTCACCCTCCAGGACCGAGGCCCGGATCGCGGGGCTGCGCCCCATCGAGATAGACGCGCTTCACGCGCCGGCCGATCACCGTCGGCACCTCGTGGACGACCGCAGCTGCCCATTGGGCTAGCTGGTTCGCTGTGATGGCCGAGTTTCCCTGTCGGCCGAGCAATATCACCTCGTCGTCGATTTCCGCGTCGGGAACGCCCGTCGCGTCGATCATCAGGTGGTCCATGCAGACGACACCGATGACAGGGCACATCGTGCCGCGAAGCAGGACGCAGGAGTGATTCGAGGCGTGCCGGGGATAGCCGTCGGCGTACCCCAGAGGGAGCACCCCGACCATGCTTTCCCGCTCAGTGACGTACGTGCGCCCGTAGGAGACGGACCAGCCGGCCGGCACGCGATGCAGAAAAGAAAGCCGAGTTTTCCAACTCATCGCCGCACGAAGGTCGAGAGGAGCGTGGTCGGGCCCGTCCGGAGGGATTCCGTACAGCAGCAGTCCCGCGCGGACACCGTCGAACAGCATCTCGGGGAAACGGAGGGTGGCGGCGCTGTTGGCGAGGTGCCGCATACCCGGCGCGATGCCGGCAGCGCTCAGCTCGCGGAGTGCTGTGTTGAAGCGCTCGAGCTGGAGCTGGGCATACGACGGGTCTTCGGACTCGGCCGTGGCCAGGTGGGAGAAGACGCCCTCCAACCGGACGCCGGGCGAGTCCGCGATGGAACGGGCGAACTCGGTCGCACGCTCGGGGCTCACCCCGAGCCGGCCCATGCCGGTGTCGATTTTGAGATGGACCTTGGCCGGCTTGTCCAGACGCTGGGCGGCCCGCGACAGAGCCTCCACCATGGGCTGGTAGCATGCGGTCTGCACGATGTCGAGGCGCACCATCCAGGCGGCCGCCCGCGGCTCGCCGGGGGCCAGGACGAGCAAGGGGGCCCTGATGCCGGCATCTACGCGCAGCTCGGCGGCCTCGTTGAGACAGGACACGGCGAGCCCGTCGGCGCCGGCCGCGAGGGCGGCGGAGGCGGTCTCGACAGCTCCGTGGCCGTAGGCGTTGGCCTTAACGACGGCCCAAAGGTGGCGCTTCGGGCCGAGGAACTGCTTGAGGGTGCGGGCGTTGTGGCGGACGGCGGCGAGGTCCACCTCCACCCAGGAGTGCGAAGAGGGGCGGCGCAGAGCCTGCTCTTCTATAGCGTGAGACTGGTTGTTATCTGTCATGCAATTGGCAGTGTGAAGCTGAAGGTGGATCCCTTTCCCAGTTCGCTCTCCACGGACACCATCCCTCCGTGTGCTTCAACAATCGAGCGGACGATAGCCAGGCCCAGCCCGGTGCCTCCGTCCAGCCGGGCGCGGGAGGAGTCGGCCCTGTGGAATCTCTCCCAGATGCGAGAGAGCTGCTCCGAAGGGATGCCCGGCCCGGAGTCCTCGATCGCGACCCTGACGAAGGAGTTCACGGGCCGAGCCGAGATGACGATCTCGCCGCCCGGCCTGGTGAATCGAAGTGCGTTCGAGAGGAGGTTGACCACAACCTGGTAGATTCTGTCCGGATCGACGGAGACGGCCGGGAGATCGCCGGGCAGGTCGAGTTCAACGCGGGAGTCGCTTTCTTGCGCCTGTGGATCGAATGATTCGATGGCGGCGTGGATGAGATCGGAGATGTCGACAGCCTCGCGGTTGAGAGTGACGGCGCCGGACTCTATCTTCGACAGGCTGAGAAGGTCGTTCACCAGGCGAGTGAGCCGCTCCACCTCCCGCACGATCAGAGCGGCGCTGTGGAGGCGCTCCTGCGGCGTGGCCGCCGTCCCGTCCGCGATGGCGGCGGCGAAGCCTCCGATGGAGGTGAGCGGCGTCCTGATCTCATGAGAGGCATCGCTGATGAACTGGCGGCGCATTTGCTCGATTCGGCGCTCCGCGGTAACGTCCCGTACGACGCCGACTGCCCCCCAGCCCTCCCCTTCCCCGGTTCGCACGGGAGCAACGTGAAGCGCGAGTTGGCGGCGCGGGTTGTCCAGTTCGAACTCCGTGCTGCACAGCTCATTCATCTTGAGACATTCGGCGAAGAGCTCGATCACTCTCCCCGGCAACGGGAGTTCGTCAACCAGCGACCCCACAACGTCTCCCTGTACGAGTCCCAGCAGCTCGCCGCCCTGTGGGTTGAGCAGGGCGACGCGCCCGGTGCCGTCCACCGCCACGATCCCTTCGGCGACGGAGGCCAGAATGCCCCGCAGGCGCGCCTGCTCGCGCTCGAGCTCCCCGAGGGTTCTCTCCAAGCTGTCCGCGAGCGAGTTGAAGGATGTCGCCAGCTCGGCCACTTCGGTGGGCTCTGCGATCTCCAGCCGACGGCTGAAATCGCCCTCTGCCATCCTTGAAACCAATCCCCTGATTCCCCTGAGTGGGCCGGCTATGCGCCCGGAGAGCGCATAGGCCGTCAGTAGAGAGATCCCTATCGCCGCCAGCACTGCCAACAGCACGAGCCGACGCAACTCGTAGACTGTCTCGTCCACAGCGCCGGCAAGGCTGGCGCGAACGTAGAGCGACCACATGGCGCCGCGCGAGTCGGGGAAGTTCCACTGGGCGAGGAGCACTTCGGGACCGCACGACCCCACCCCGCCTGACATGACGGCAGTCTCCCCCGCCTCCACCTTGCCTACGCCCGGGCCGGTCTTGTCACCCGGTTCGGCAAGTGGTCCCCTTCCATAGACTTGGTCCTGAGGTCCGCCGCGCTTGACCACGCAGATCTGGGTCTGGCTGCTGGACTCCAGCAGGTGGAGGCGTGTTTGGAGCTCTCTCTCGTAACCAGGGAGTCCCAGGATGGGCTGGAGTTCGGTCGCCGTCGTTGTGGCGAGGGTCAGAAGATGGCGCTTCGCGCGCTCCGTGTACAGGCTCTTGAAGGCGGCCGTGAGAAGGAGGCTTACCGTTCCCAAGGCGACGAGCAGGGTAAGCAGGTTGGCGAGGAAGACCTTCCAGAGAAGGCTCCGCATGGGCCTCAGGCGCCGGTGGCCCCTTCAGCCGACTCCGAGCCCGAAGGGGGTAGAGTTTCGAACTTGTATCCGAGACCCCAGACGGTGGTAATCGAGAACGATCCCGATTCAGAGGCCTTTGTCTTCTGCCGCAGCCGCTTGATGTGGACGTCGACGGTGCGCGCGTCGGACTCAGAGTCATAGCCCCAAATCCGATCCAGGAGCTCCGCCCGGCTGAAGACTCGCGCCGGCCGGCTGGCGAGGCACCACAGCAGTCGGAACTCTGTGGGCGTGAGATGGACCTCCTGACCGTTCACCTCGACCCGGTGCTGAATTCTGTCGATACGCAGCCCGGGGAAGGGGAGCACCTCCGACTCCTCGGAGGCCGACGTGCCGCGCCGGAGGATCGCCTTTGCCCTCGCAACGAGCTCGCGAGGGCTGAACGGTTTGACCACGTAGTCGTCGGCCCCCAGCTCCAGCCCGACGATGCGGTCGACTTCCTCGGCGCGCGCCGTCAGCATGATGATCGGCACCTTGGAGCTGGCGCGGATCTGGCGGCAGACCTCCCAGCCGTCGAGCCCCGGCAGCATCAGGTCGAGGATGACCAGGTCCGGGTGGTGCTCGCCGTTCAGCCGGAGGGCCTCCCTGCCATCCCTGGCGTGGACGACCTCGAATCCCTCTTTCTTCAGGTACAGCTCGATGAGCTCTCGGACGGCATCCTCATCGTCAACGACGAGGACTTTCCGTCCGTGTCCGTTGATCTGGCCGGTCTCTGATGTCACTGGTCTCCCCCCGCGTCTCCCTCGTTCTCGCCGCTGCCTGCAGCAACAAGCTCCTCTTCGATGGCCTGGCGAACGCGACTCCGCACGAGCACCCGCCCCATCATCTTGAGCTTTCCGTTCACGACGAGGGCGGGCGGGTTGACGACACCGTAATCGAGGAGCTCGTCCACGTCGTGGACCTGCTCGACCTTGGCATCGGAGATGCCTATGGCGGCCACGAGATCGTCAACGATTTTCCGCAGCTCGTTGCAGAAGAAGCACCCTTTGCCGATGATGCGAATCTCAAGGCTCATTGTGTGGAATCCAGCCTGATTATAGCACCGCCAGCAAGCTGATACAACGACAGGGGGGTGAACGAACTGTGAACCACATCGGAAGTATTGCCGGCCGAAGGCCGATCCATGCGCCCGGCGCTGCCCTTAAGCTGGAAAGGAGGTCGGCCATCTGCTCTCTCGGTCACGGCTTGCGCGCTACTGCCACGAGGGAAACTCCCACGGGGAGGTTGAAGCGCCGGAGCCATAGGCGTTCCAGCCTCAGTATCTCCGTCAGCAGCCAGTTGATAGGTCTGGGCGGGATGATGAAGGCGGTCTCGGGGGCGCCTTTCTTCCTCGGGATGATCCGCTGGGCAAGGCGGAGAGCGGCGATCGGCAGCAGGAGCGCGGTTATCGCCGGCGAGAGCTTCTGGATGTGGAATCCGGCGTCGACGAGTATGCGGCGGAGGCGCGCCGCCCGGTAACGGCGGAGGTGGTCGAGCGCCTCGTCGTGTTCGCTCCAGAGCTCGGGGCCTGCCGGCACCGTGACGAGCAGGACGCCCCCGGGACGGAGAACCCGCGCCAGCTCCCGGGCGGCCGCCGCGTCGTCTTGAATGTGCTCCAGGAGGTCGAGCGCGAGCACGACATCGACCGATCCCGAGGCCACGGGAAGCTCTTCAGCCGTCGCCTGGGCAAGTCTCGAAATCCCTCGAGTTTGACAGAACTGGAGCGCCTCCGGAGAGCGGTCGATGCCCAGCGCCGTGCCGAGGTCGTCGATGGCCTTGAGCGTTGCGCCGGTGCCGCAGCCCACATCGAGAACGGCGATCTCGTCGCGCGCCGGCCGGTACTGGAGGAGGAGCTCACGCACCAACTCGCGGCGGGCGACGAACCACCAGTAGGTGTCCTCCAGCTCGAACATCTTCGTCAGCTCGGCCGGCCTCATGCTCTTTCCTCGAGTCTCACAGGATCAACATGGCGTCGCCGAAGCTCAAGAAGCGATACTTCATTTCCACGGCCTGGCGGTAGGCTCGCATGACATGCTCCCGTGTGGCAAAGGCGGACACCAATGCCAGCAGGGTGGAACGGGGCATGTGGAAGTTCGTGAGCAGCGCGCCCACCGAGCGGAAGCGATAGCCGGGTGTGATGAACAGATTCGTTTCGCCCGCGCCGGCGCGCAGCGCGCCGCTCTCATCGGCGGCCGACTCCAGGGCGCGGGCGGTGCTGGTTCCCACGACGACGACTCGCCGCCCTTCATGCGCCGCCCGCGTCACCATTTCAGCAGTCTCCTCGGGGATGGAGTACCGCTCGGCGTGCATGGTGTGGTCCTCGACCGTCTCCGTGCGGATCGGCCTGAACGTGCCCAGCCCCACGTGGAGCGTGACGCGGACCACGGCCTGCGCTCTCCGGCGAACCGCTTCGACGATCTCGGGCGTGAAGTGCAGCCCCGCGGTGGGGGCCGCGCTCGCCCCCGGGACGCGGGCATACACGGTCTGGTAGTCGCTCTCGTCGTGGAGGGGGCGATGGACGTACGGCGGGATGGGCACCTCGGCGAGGCGAGAGAGTGCCGCGGAGACATCCTGCTCTCCGAAGAAGCGCACCAGCCTTCCCCCAGAGGGCGTGCGCTCCCCGACTTCGGCCCGCAGCTCGCCTTCGCCGAAGACCATCTCGCGCCCGGGCTGGAGGCGTCTGCCAGGGGTGACGAGCGCTTCCCAGAGCCCATCTTCCAGCTCGGAAAGCAGCAGGACTTCGGCTCTTCCGCCCCCGGGCTCCCGGCGCCCCTTCAGTCGACCGCGGATAACCCTCGTGTCGTTGAGCACGACGACGTCGTTGCGAGAGAGGGCGTCGGGGAAGTCTCTGAAGCGCCGGTGCTCCACCCGGCCGGTGTCCCTGTGGAGCACGATCATCCTGGAGGAGTCGCGGGGCCGAGCAGGCTCCTGGGCTATCAGTTCGGGTGGAAGATCGTAGTCCAGCTCCGCAATATGCATCGAGCCAGCCCGGTGGGAGCCGCTTTCACCGCGTCCGCCGCCGCAGGACGCGGGCCAGGGCGTCCATGGCGGCAGGGCTGTCGGAGTGGAGCGACCCGGCTCGAGATGAACGGCACGTGCATGGAAAGGCATCGCAGTCGTTGGCGCCGGTCATCTCTCGGTCCTCTGGAGAGCACTTCTGCGGGCGCCGTACTGCGTCCTGCCTGACGGATACCGAAAGCCGCTCTCCGATCCCGGCGGCAGGAGTCGAGTGGAGAGCAGTCTAATCGCCCTCGCCCTCTCCGAAGAGCGTGAGCGCTCGCTGGACGTAGTCTTCCTCTATCGTGGTGAAGTGCTGCTCGAAGGCCAGGAGCCACAGAAGAATGACTGCCTTCTCGGGTGCGTAGTCGAGCACGCGAGAGAAGAAATCAGCAATGATTTCCTCATAGCTGCGAACGCGCTGCTCTTCCTCGATCACGTAGGGCTCACCCTCGCCGCATTCCTCATGTATCTGCACTTGGATCCGGTCGAGGAAGTCTCGAACGGTGGCCGGCGTAGCGCGCTCGAGGCGCTCGCCGAACTCCTTTCGCACCATCTCCCGCAGCTCGGCCACCGTCAACATCGCCTGCTCCCTGTCACCGCACAAACTCAGAATTCGGGTTCGATGAGGCCGTAGTTGCCGTCCTTCCGTCGGTAGATCACGTTCACCTGGTTCGTCTCGGCATTGCGGAAGACGAAGAAGTCGTGCCCGACGAGCTCCATCTGAGCCGCGGCCTCTTCCGGGTTCATCGGTTTCACGGTGAAACGCTTGCTGCGCACCAGCGTCGGCTCGAGCTCGTCGCTCTCCTCCTCCGCCTCCCAGGCATCCCGGGTCTCGGGGAGATTGCGGTAGTGCTCCACCATCTTGCTGCGGGACTTCTTGATGCGACGTTCGAGCTTATCCATAAGGCTGTCGATCGCGGACCGAATGTCGATGGCCCGGTCCTCTCCCCGAACGAGCACGCCATTGGCGTTGATCATAATCTCCACGACCCGCCACTGCCGCTCGCGGGAGCAGATGATGTCGACCGTGTCGATGCTGCGAAGCAGCTTCCCGAGCTTCTCGATCTTCTTCTCTGCAACCTCCTTGAGGTCGGGTGGTACGGCAACGCCCTTTGCGGTGATGTTGATCTGCATAGCTACTCCTCGGAACTTGCGCCAGCGCGCGAGGTATCTCGGGGCCGAAGCGCAGCGATTGCCTCGCTGGCAATCCCTTCGCGCCGGCCGGTGAAGCCCATCTCCTCGGTGGTCTTGCCCTTCAGGTTGACGCGGGCTGCGTCGGTGCCCATGGCCTGCGCGAGGGCGCGTCGCATGTCGGCAAGGTGGGGGGCGATGCGCGGTTCCTCGGCCATGACCACGGCGTCCACATTCCCTATCTCCCACCCTTGCGCCCGCATCATCTCGGAGACCCGCCGTAGCAGCGACAGGCTGCTGACGCCCGCGTAGCTCGGATCGGAGTCAGGGAAATGCTGCCCGATATCCCCTGCCCCGATGGCTCCCAGGAGAGCATCGCAAATGGCGTGACACACGACATCCGCGTCTGAATGCCCCAGCAACCCCCGTTTCTCGCGAAGTCGCACCCCAGCGAGCACGAGCGGTCGGTCCTCCGCGAACCTATGAGCATCATACCCTATCCCTATTCTCATTGCATCCCTGCCAGACATCCCCTCCGGCTTCCACTCCATCATCTGTTCGCTTCGGCGCACATCCTCCGGCCAGGTTATCTTGACGTTGTCCGGATCGCCCATCACGAGCTGCACCTTATGACCCAGGTTCTCGACGAGAGACGCATCGTCGGTGCCGCAGAAGCCCGACCGAGCAGCGACCTCGTGGGCGCGTGCCAGAAGGTCCCGGCGGAAGACCTGCGGTGTTTGGACCAGCCAGATCCGCGAGCGATCCAGGGTGGACGTTACCAGCCTGTCGGGGCCGGCTTCCTTCACGGTGTCTGCCGCAGGGATGGCGGCAATCGCGCCCCCGTGCTCGGCGGCCGCCTCGATGCATCTGTGGATCACCTCCGGTCGCAGGAAGGGCCGGGCGCCGTCGTGAACGACAACGAGGTCACACGCCGGGCCGATCTCGCCGAGCGCGGCCGCCACCGATGCCTGCCGCTCCTCTCCCCCCGCGACGACTCGCTCGCTCTTTGTGCCGCCGGGCCGAAGCAGTTCCCCTCGCGCGCGCTCCACATCTTCCGGAGCGACGACGAGCAGTATCTCCTCCACCTCGCGGCAGGCGCGAAAAACGTCCAGCGCGTAGGAGACGAGCGGCCTCCCGGCGAGCGCGGCAAAGGCCTTGTTGTCGGGGCTACGAAGTCTTTCTCCGCGCCCCGCCGCCACTACCACCGCGGTTACGTCTATTGTACTGCTCCTGATACCCGCTCCGGGCGTCGTCCTGCGGGTGCCCGAAGATCATCTTCCCGGCCACTGTCTGAAGCACGCTGGTCACAACGACGGTCAGCGTCTCACCGATGCGATTCTTCCCATGCTCGACGACCACCATGGTGCCGTCGTCCAGATAGGCGACGCCCTGCTCCGGTTCCTTTCCCTCCCGGACGACGGTCACGGTCATTTCCTCGCCCGGCAGCACGACCGGCTTGACCGCGTTCGCCAGCTCGTTGACGTTCAGCACCTTCACGCCCTGGAGCTGCGCCACCTTGTTGAGGTTGAAGTCGTTCGTGACGATCGCTCCACCGATGCCCTTCGCCAACTGCACCAGCTTGGCATCGACCGGATCGCTCCCGCGGAACGATGTCTCGTAGTCGTCGAAGACGCGGATGTGGAGACCGGGCTCCTGCTGCATGCCGTTCAGGATATCGAGTCCGCGCCGGCCCCGGTTTCGCCTGAGAGTATCGGATGAATCGGCGATGAGATGGAGCTCTTCCAGTACGAAATCGGGCAGAAGGATGGGGCCCTCGATGAAGCCGGCGACGGCGATGTCGGCGATGCGGCCGTCGATGATGACGTTCGTGTCCAGCAGCTTGGGCTGGGATCCAACTCCAGCATCGTCGCCCGCAGTCTGCGGCGCCCTCGCCAGCCCGGGGAAGAAGAAGTACAGCTCCTCCTTCATGCTCAGCGTGATGGCGACGCCGAAGTAGATGCTCAGTATCCCCACCAGCAGCACGAGCTGCGGGCCGAACTTCTCGATTCGGATGAGCAGCATGCCGAGCAGAGCGGTCATTCCGAGGCCGATGAACACCCCAAGGACCACGGCAGCCTTGTCCCTGGCTGGAACGCGGCGCAGGTCCGATAGCAACCCGCCGGATAATTCAAGTCCTTGACGATAGATGAGGCTCGCGAGAGTGAACCCAAGCACCAGCCCCAGAGCGGCAAAGAGAACCGTATACACCTGCTCGAAGTACTGGAACGGCGTCGAGTCCTTGAACTCCTGCACGTACAGGCTGGACCACTGCACGGCAACATAGGCCGCCGTGATCGCGACTGCAAGGCTGAACAGGAGTCCGACTAGTCGTGTGATCAATGAGCTCACCTCCTTTCTGTCAAAGTCGTGGGAAACGACGCATCTGCTGAACGTCCTCCCACGGTCATATACACTTTAGACAGATGACCGAACTGACCTGCCGCGGTCACCTCGCAAAAGCCTCCTCGAACGCCTCGAGCAAGCTATCAACTGAAATCAGCTCTATCTTCGCCGACGTTCCCGACTCCGCCTGTCGGGGCGCCAAACAGCGCCGGAATCCCTGCCTCGCCAGCTCCCCCAGCCGGCGCCCGAGCTGGGGCACCGATCTGATTTCGCCGGTCAGGCCCACCTCGCCGACGCAGGCCATGTCGGGAGCAATGGGCGTCTCCCGGTGGCTGCTTGCCAGAGCCAGGGCCACCGCCAAGTCGGCCGCCGGTTCGCTCACGCGGACGCCGCCGGGAACATTCACGAAAACGTCCGCGGAGGCCAGTGGAATCCCTGCCCGCTTCTCCAACACCGCCATGATGAGACAGGCGCGGGCATAGTCGCACCCAGTCACGCTCCGGCGCGGATTCCCGCCCGAGGGCGCCCGCGTCGCCAGCGCCTGGATCTCCAGCAGGAGGGGGCGGCTCCCCTCGAGCGCCGGCACGATGACGGAGCCGGGAGTGCCGCTGCGCCTCCCCGCAAGGAGAGCGGCGCTCGCGTCCGGGATGCCAACCAGACCTTCAGCCGTCATCTGAAAGAGGCCCAGTTCGTCGGTCGAGCCGTACCGGTTCTTCGTCGATCGCAGTATGCGATACTCGCTGTGTCGATCCCCCTCCAGGGCGAGAACGGCGTCGACCATGTGCTCGAGCAGCCGAGGGCCGGCCAGGACGCCTTCCTTAGTCACATGCCCAACCAGGATCGTCGGGACGCCCTGGTCCTTTGCCAGGCGCAGCAGCCTTGCGGCGCAGTCGCGGACCTGGCTCACGCTCCCCGGCGGGGCCGCGACCTCGAGCGAAGACATCGCCTGGATGGAATCGACGACCAAGAGCTGGGGGGCAGCCTTCCCGACCTCCAGCGCGACCGCCTCCACGTCGTTCTCGGCCAGGAGCAAGAGGTGATCGCAGACCGCCTGAAGCCGACGGGTCCGCAGCCCCACCTGCGATATCGACTCTTCGCCAGAGACGTAGAGGCAGGTGCCGTGGGCCGCCGCAAAGCCGTTGGCCGCCTGCAGCAGGAGCGTGGACTTGCCGATTCCGGGATCGCCGGCAAGCAGGACCAGAACGCCTGGCACGAGCCCCCCGCCCAGCACGCGGTCGAACTCGCCCACCCCTGTCTCTCGGCGCGCCTCCGGCGGACGAGCCGCCTCCTGCGCCGACACCGGCGCGGCCCCAGCCGCGCGCCGGCTTCCGGCGGCGGAGGTCTGGGGAAGGCGGTACTCGACGAGCGTGTTCCATTCGGCGCAGGCCGGGCACTTGCCGTGCCACTGGGCCGACTCCGCCCCGCACTGCTCGCACATGAACCTGGTCCGCGATTTCGCCATAGATCGTCCAAGAACGCTCAGAGACCCCCGCGCACTGCCGGGGGCCTACGTGCAGTCTGTGCTGCCGAAACTGGCGGTGCAGCCGGAATCAGCCAGTGAGCGAAGCGAACTCTTCTGCTCGGCGGAAGGCGATTGCGCCCTCCTGCAGCACGGCCTCGATCGAGACCCCCTCGCTAAACTCGCCGTGCAGCAACGCATCCGACAGTGGATCCTCGACCAGCCGCTGGATGGCGCGGCGCAACGGTCGGGCGCCCAGGTTCTTGTCGAACCCCTCCTTCGCAAGCAGTTCCTTCACGTCGTCGGAGATCACGAGTTTCATTCCCTGACCCTCGATCCTCTCCGCCACGTCGCCGAGCAGCAGGTCCACGATCAGCTTGACCTGCGCCCGGGTCAACGCGTGGAACACGATCACCTCGTCCACGCGGTTCAGGAACTCGGGCCGGAACGTCTGCTTCAGCTTATCGAGGACGACGTCCTTCATGCGCTCGTAGGAGTCGGCCTCCGCCTCCTCGCCCTCCACCCGGAATCCCATTCCCACACCAATATCGACGGAACTCGTGCCCACATTGCTGGTCATGATCAACACGGCATTGCGGAAGTCCACGACGCGTCCCTGCGCGTCAGTCAGCCGACCGTCCTCCATGACCTGAAGCAGAATGTTGAATACCTCGTTGTGGGCCTTCTCCACCTCGTCGAGCAGGACGACCGAGTAGGGCTTCCGCCGGACGGCTTCGGTGAGCTGCCCGCCTTCCTCGTAGCCGACGTATCCGGGGGGGGCTCCGATCAGCCGGGACACCGTGTGGCGCTCCCGATATTCGGACATATCGATGCGGATCATCGCCTCTTCGTGATCGAAGAGGAACTCCGCCAGCGCCCGCGCCAACTCGGTCTTGCCAACGCCGGTGGGCCCGAGGAAGAGGAAAGATCCAATGGGCCGTCGCGGGTCCTTCATCCCTGCGCGCCCGCGGCGAACCGCCCGCGAGACAGCGCGAACGGCCTCGTCCTGTCCCACGATCCGACGGTGAAGCCGGTCTTCCATATGGAGGAGCTTCTCCGTCTCCCCTTCGGCGAGGCGGGAGACCGGAACTCCCGTCCACACCGAGACGACATGGGCGATGTCTTCCTCGCTCACGACGTCTCGCTGCTCGGCACGCGTCTTGCGCCACTCCTCTTCCAGCGCCGTCAGCTCCTCGCGCAGGCGGTGTCGCTCGTCGCGCAATTGCACGCCGCGCTGGTAGTCCGCCTCCTCCCGCTCGAGGGGGCTGATGCTGACAACCTTCTGGAGCTCCCGAGACACCTCTTCGAGAGACTGACGGACCTGCTTGACCTTGTCTGGCGGCTCGCTGATGCGGAGCCGAACGCGGGAGGCGGCCTCGTCCATCACGTCGATAGCTTTGTCCGGCAGGAACCGATCCGAGATGTACCGCGCCGCCAGACGGGAAGAGGCGAGGAGTGCCTCGTCGCCGATCCGGACCCGGTGGTGTGATTCGTACCGGGAGCGGAGTCCCTTCAGGATCTCGATGGTTTCCTCAAGCGTCGGCTCTTCGACCCTGACGGGCTGGAAGCGACGCTCGAGCGCGGGGTCTTTCTCCACGTGCTTGCTATACTCGTTAAGCGTCGTCGCCCCAATGCACTGCAGCTCGCCTCTCGCCAGCGCGGGCTTGAGGATGTTGGAGGCGTCGATGGCGCCCTCGGCGGCGCCGGCGCCGATGAGGGTGTGCAGCTCGTCGATGAAGAGGATAATCTCGCCGCCCGCCTTGCGGATCTCGTCGGTGACCCGCTTCATGCGCTCCTCGAACTCGCCTCGGTACTTCGTTCCCGCAACGAGCCCCGGCAGGTCGAGCGCTATGACGCGCTTGCCGTGGAGCGCCTCGGGCACGTCCTTTCGCACGATCCGCTGGGCCAGGCCTTCCGCGATTGCCGTCTTGCCGACGCCGGGCTCCCCGATGAGGCAGGGATTGTTCTTCGTCCGCCGGCTGAGAATCTGGACGACCCGCTGGATCTCCTTGTGGCGCCCGATCACCGGGTCGAGCTTGTCCTCCGTCGCGTACTTGGTGAGGTCGCGCCCGAAGGCGTCCAGCACCGGTGTGCTGGAACGGGAGCGGGCGGCGGGGGTCACTGCGGCTGCGCCGCCCAGGAGCTTCACGACCTCCCGGCGGACTTGTTCGAGATCCACCCCGAGGGCTCTCAGCACCCGCACGGCTGTGCTGTCGGTCTCTCGCACCAGCCCAAGGAGCAAGTGCTCGGTATCCACGAAGTTGGGCAGTCCCAGCTTCGGGTTCAGCTCTCGCGCTTCGTCGAGGGCAAGCTCGAGGACTCGTCGTGCGCCCGGGCTCCAACTACGGGAGCCCTGTCCGGGCGCGCGCGTGTCCATCATCTCCATCTGTCTACGAATCTCGTTCTGAGCGCGGCCCAGGCTGACCCCGAGCCGTTCCAACACCCGCGCCGCCACACCGTCTTGCTCTCGGATCAAGCCCAACAGCACGTGCTCGGTCCCGACGGTGTTCCCGCGAAACCGCCGCGCCTCTTCCTTCGCGTACTGAACGACGCGGATGGCAGGCGGTGTAAAACGCTGCAACAGCTCGCCGTCCGCCATCTCTTCCTCCTCTCGGGGCACAGAACCTGATAGGCCCCGGTCGACCAAACGGTCTCATACACAGGCATCGCCACGCCGATACGAGCCAGCTCGATCAGCCCACCGGCACGCCTTCGGTGACCGTCACCTCCCTGAACTGCTCCATCAACCGTTTGGTGATCGGCCCCGGCTTCCCATCGCCGATGACTCGCCCATCGCACCGAGCGACCGGAACGATCTCGGCTGCGGTTCCGGTCAGGAAGCACTCATCAGCAGTATAGAGCTCGTACAGGGTGAGCGCCTCTTCCCGCGCCGGAAGGTCCATTGCCTCCGCCAGCTCCAGAACGACCTGCCGGGTGATCCCTTCCAGGATTCCGACATACGCAGGCGGAGTCCTCAGAACGCCGCCCCGAACGATGAATACGTTGTCCCCAGTGCCCTCCGCCACATAACCGAGGTGGTTCAACATGAGCCCCTCGTGGGCTCCCGCTCGCACGGCCTCGATCCGCGCCAGGATGTTGTTCAGATAGTTCAGCGACTTGATCTCCGGATTCAAGGCCGTCAGTAGGTTCTTGCGAGTCGTGCAGGTTAGCAGGTCCAACCCCTGCTCATATACTTCCCTAGGATACAGCGAAATGTGCGAGGCGATCACGACTATTGTCGCTGGCGTGTGACAATTCATCGGGTTGAGGCCGAGGTCGCCCTCCCCCCGGCTCACGACTAATCTGATGTAGCAGTCGCGCAGCTCGTTGCGCCGGACCGTCTCGATGATGGCGTCCTTCAGCTCCTCGGGCGTCAACGGAATATCGAGGGCGATTGCCTTTGCTCCGCGATAGAGCCGTTCGAGGTGCTGGTCCAGCCGGAAGATACGCGCGTTGTACCCGCGGATGCCTTCGAAGACTCCGTCCCCGTAGAGATAGCCTCTATCGAAAACAGAAACCTTCGCCTCAGACTTGGGAACGAATTTCCCGTTCACATAAACCGATTCTGACACTATCCGGTCCCCATATGGATTCGCAGGGCAATGGTACCACAACAGGCGGGGAGTGACAACTGAAGCCCGAGTCTCACGTCAGACCTCTGGGGGCACAGCACGCGGAGGGAAAGCAGCCTGAGCCATCTGCCTTGGACGATCCAGCGGAGAGGCAGGGATTCGAACCCTGGATAGAGCTTTTGACCCTATAACCGCTTAGCAGGCGGTTGCCTTCAGCCGCTCGGCCACCTCTCCGCGCCGCCGGCGGCCATGGTAGCACATCCGGCTCGGTTGGGCAAGGAACGAGGATGCGTCGCGCCGGACGGCCCGAGGCGTCGAGCGAGGGCGGCTCTCCCAGCGTCCGCCGACTGGCCGCGGCGCTACCCGACCGGCTGGCCGATCTGAGTCCGGGGCAGGCCCGAACCTCGGCGAACCCGACGTACCGCTCCCATCGCCTCGACAACGGCGAGGATGCCGATTGCGCCGACCGCGCCCCAGAACGACAGGCCCGCACACATCCAGCAAACCATCTCTCGTTCTCCCCGCTTCAGGTCAGTGGGCGGCCTGAAGCGTCAACCGCTTACTGGCACTCAGCGTGTCCTCGGAGTGTCGCCGCCGAGACGGATGGCGTTCGATCTCCTCATGATGCGCGCACCAGTCCCACACATCCTCGTGGCGCGCTCGCACCGAGTGCCAGCGACTCGTCCTGCCAGCCTGATGGCGATGGAAACGCATTTCAGGTCCTCCGCAGCAGATACGGTTCGCAGATTGCGTCCGTCACCGGCCCTATTCCACGAAACCGTCGGGGTTCGTGAACGCGCCCGGCAGGTGGACAACACGCCGATCAGAAACAAGTCGCTTGGATTGGAGGGCCGAAGCATGAGAATCGACGCACACGTCCATTACAGCCCCGAAGATGGCTTCGTCGACCGTCTCGTCGAGGAAGAGAAGCGCCTCGGATTCGACAAGATCTGTCTCAACGGCGCCGATTGGACGGAGCATCGCGATGCCAACGATGCCGTCGCCGCGGCCGTGGCGAAGCATCCCGACACCATCATCGGCTTCGCCTACTTCCCTCTCGGCAGGTGGGAGGCGCGCCGCGTGCGTGAGCTTCACGACCAGGGCTTCCGCGGCCTCAAGTTCATCCGCCCCACCGCCAACTACGACGACAAGGGCTTCTACCCGGTCTACGAAGAGGCGGAAGCTCGGAGCCTCGCCTGCCTCTTCCACACGGGGATCGTCGCCCGCACGCCGCTGGACAGACAATACGACGTCAACAACGACCGCCACCGCCCGGTCTACCTGGACACCATCGCCCGCACCTTCCCCTCCCTCAACATCATCGGAGCCCATCTCGGCAACCCCTGGTACGAGGAGGCCGGCATGGCCTGTCGCTGGAACCCGAACTTGTACTTCGACCTCAGCGGGTCAAGCCTCAAGAAGAACCCGCCGGAGTTCTTCCGCTCACTCCTGTGGTGGAGCGACACCGGCCTCTATCGCGATCCCGAGGGGAAGCACCCCTGGCAGAAGATCGTCTTCGGGTCCGACGTAGAAATAGATCAGATCGAGGACGTTCTCCAGGACTACCTTCGCACGATGGACGCCGTGGAGCTCCGCCCCGACCTCAAGGAGGCCGTCCTCGGCGGGACCATGGGGAAGCTGCTGGGCATCGAGGGGTGACCCCGCGTGCAATCGCCGGCCTCGGCGCGAACTAAACCGCTCCCCCGCGACGTCTAATAAGCAAGAAACGAATGCCCGGAGGCACGGCCATGCCGCAAGGGAAACGCAGCGCCCGTCGGAAGTCTGATAAGCCGGACCGGAATCAGGCCGAGGGCCAGCCTCGGTCCGCCGCGGACCGGTTCCGCGCGGCGCTGAACGAGCTCTCCGAGCCGCCCCGAGACAGACGCCTGGGGCGACACAAGCAGCACCACATCGACGACTACCGCGAAACCGTGCTCGATGGCAGCGACTCGACTCCCCTCTCACAAGCCCTCCTCGAACTGACCGAGCAGACTCACGGGAATCGCCACCGCCTCCTTCCCGAGGAAGCCCCCACTGTCACACTCAGCGACGCGGGAGCAGAAGACCGCGAATCGGCTCGGCGCCGCGCGGGGAGAGCCGCCCAGGACCTTCGCGAGAACATGAAGAAGCGCGGCGTCCGCGAGCGCACCCACTACTACTCCGCCGCCGAACGTCGGGAAGTCGGGGAGATCGAGCGCACCTACAGTATTCCCCCACCGCCTAAGCGCCCTTAGAACCGCTATCAGAACCGCCGGCCCCGGCCTCTGGTGGTACATGGGCGGTTCTGATTGCGGAACGCAAGCGGTTTTGATAGACGCTCTTAGCAGCTCTTCTGCCTCCCCTTAGCGCCTTTCGCGCATTTCCTGACCACACAGCACTTCTCTCTCATCTCAGACGCCCCTCCGACTATGGAACACCCCACTGGATGCGACTGAGGAACGCCGACGCAGGTGCTCCCGGTCGCCGTTCTTTTCGCAACTCGGAGAATCCCGATAACGGCAAACCCGCCGAAAGGCGGCGACGCAAAGCCATGGGTCTAAGGCTCTCCTGAGCTACGACTGCCAGGCTGCCGAAGGAGATCAGGTTGATCTTCGCCCCGATTGAGTGAAGCGGCAGCACGGAGAGCTCATCGACCCGGTCTTCTTTCTCTCGCGAGATTGAGGCCCGTTCCGTGAGACCGACCAGATCTCCGGAGCGGGTCTCTTCGTGTGGGCGGGTGCAACCATGTTACTAAGGCGAAATCTTATGGAACAAGGCCGACAGGAGCGGAAGGCAGGCGGCATGACGGTAGCGCAACGGCCAGGCTATGGGGGCGATAGCCAACGGCGCGCGGGGAGCGCGACGTTGGTGCTTCCCCTTATCCTGGCCCTGTCGATCCTTCCCTTCTCCCTCGAGGCCCGCGGCGACACTGCTACCCTTACCCTCGGCGTCGCCAGCGTCTCCTTTCCTCCCGCAGACCCGGACTCGACGCCGCAGATCGGCGCCATGGAGAACCCCGTATCCGTCACCGTCAAGATCAGGAGCGCCACGGACGCGATCATCGACCTTTCGGTTCTGGCTGCGGGGGATCTCGTGTCCGGCGGCGATTCCATCAGCATCAGCCGTGTGAGCTGGACCGCCGCAGGCAGTGGCTTTGTCGGCGGCGCTCTCAGCAAGACTGGCCCACAGGCCGTGGGGCAGTGGTTCGGAAGGAACGTCGATGTGCAAGGAAGTCTCTGGTTCTGGCTCGCGAACTCATGGGACTATCCTAGCGGGACGTACAGCCAGACGCTGATCCTCACTCTGGCTGCGTATTGAGTACAGGGCGACAACACAATAACACAGGCGGAGGCAGATAATGAAAACGCGAAGAGCCGTACTGATCGTGGTGCTCGCTTGCTCGACGCTGCTCGCCATGAGCGCGCTCGGCTGGACGGCCACCGATCAGCAGACGCTTACCATCAACGCAACGGTATCGGCCAAGGCGAAGCTGACCGTCGGCGTGGCCGCCATCAACTTCGCAGACGCCGATCCTGATACGGTGCCGTCGATCCCGGCGGGCGAGAATCCGGTGTCCGTGACCGTGAAGGCCCAGACGGGCAGCGCATCTACGGTTACGCTGACCGTTGCGGCCGACGGCGACCTCGACTCCGGTACCGACACCATCGACATCACCAACGTGACCTGGACGGCCACCGGCGCCGGATTCATCGGCGGCACCATGGACACGTCCGCACAGTCGGCCGGCTCTTGGACCGGCTCCGGCCAGCGAAACGGAACCTTCTCCTACCTGCTGGCCAATAGCTGGGACTACCCGCCCGGGAGCTACTCGCAGACCGTCGTGTACACGCTGACGGCTCCGTAAGGGGCTTCCTCCGGGCGCCTCTGCGCCCACCTGGTGGAGGCGAGCCACACCGGCTCGTCTCCACCGCCAGGGGCTCGTGAGCCGAGCGCTCCGGGGGAAAGGGAGAGAACCATGTCCAAGGTCATGATTGCCTTGATGGCGGGGTTGGCAGTCGGCTTGTCCGCAAGTCTTGCGGCGGCGGGCCCCTGCTCCCTCCAGGTTTCGCCCCTCACCGTCGAGATCCGGATGGAACCCGGCCGGACCTATACCGGGACCATCTCCGTGGAGAACATGGGAGACGGCGTCGAGCATCTCCACGCCTACTGTCAGGACTGGACGCTGAAGCCGGACGGGGTCGTCGTCTTCGTGGCGGCGGGCAAGCTCCCCGGATCGGCCAGTCTCTGGGTGGAGCTTGTCCCGGCCGAGTTCGACCTGGAGCCCGGCCAGGCGCAGCAGGTCCGCTACACACTGCGGCTGCCGCCCGACGTCGTCGGCGAAACGCGCACCGCCGTCATCTTCGAGGCCGGTGCGCGTGAGGTCAAGGCCCCCGGCGCGCCCTCGCGGCTCGTGCCCCGGATCGGTACCATCGTGTACGCTCAGGCCGGCCCGACCGCGCCCCCGCGCGCCCGAATCGCTCAGCTCGAACTCGATCGCACGGGCGGTCTCCTCGCGGTCGAGAACCTGGGCGAGACTCACCTCCGGTTCACCGCCCGGATCGAGCTCCGGGATGCCGACGGGGCGCTCCTCAGGCGCCACGACCTCAACCCCTTCGTTATCTTGCCGGCCCCGTTCAACCGGCACAACCAGTCGATCGCCCCGGAGCTCGTCGAGGGGCTCCCGGCCGGGCGCTACCAGGTCACGGCCATCCTCGACTACGGTGGCGATGCCCTCCTCGGTGCCCGCTTCGAGACCGATCTGGGCCCCGAGCAGCCGGTTGTGGTGGCGAGCGGCAAATGACCTCCTGGCGCACCAGCGCCATACTCGGGCTCCTGCTCCTCGCGGCCCCTGCGCCCGGAGCCGCCGATGAGCCGCGCCCCCTGCCGTCGCCGACCGCCCAGGTCGTCAACCTGTCGTCCGCGGTCGACTTCGGCGACGGGCCGCGGCTGCCCCTGACCCCTCTGGCCGCACGGCTCGGCGCCATCGTCACCATCACCGGCGAGCACGTGAACATCGTCCGCCCAGACGGCAGCGAGCTGCGTCTCAAGGGCTCGCCGCCGGACGAGATCCCCGTCTCCTCGGACAGACCCACGGTCCTTCTCCGCCGCGGGGAGGCCTGGGCTGACGCCGGCACCCTCGCCCAACTGCTGGGGGTCGGAGGCGATATCGACACCGAAGGCGCCACCCTCCTCCTCAGCGCCTTGCCCTCGGAGAACCCATCGTTCACCAGCTTCGCCGTGGTGAAGCCGGTCGTCCTTTCCGATCCCCCCGAGCGCGCTCCCGAGCAGGTTCAGCCGCGGCGCCGCCTGCCTGACGTGAACTCCGGCCGCGAGGACGGCGGCGTGATGACCGAGCTGGCCCCCGTCGAGGTCGGCCTCGGCGTTACGGAGATGTCCAGCCTCAACGACCCTGCCATGACGGGGTTCTACCAGGAGATCGTCGGGCCCGGCTGGTCCACCCTCAACGGCGGCCCGCGCGAGCTCCGCTACGACTCCCCGGTGCGCCGAACCCTCTCCTACTTCTCGCTCGATCTATACGACGGAGACCGAACGTACATGCTGGGCGACATCTCCGACCCGCTCTTCGGCGCCGTCACGGGCATCGACATACGCTCAGACCTCAACGACATCACCTCCGTGGGCGCCGCGGTCATGGTCCCGAACCAGCAGCTCGGCGCAAACGCACCCGGGCAGTTCGCCCTGCGCGCCCAAACGGCATCTTCCACAGGCCTCTCCACCGAAGTCTCGATCGCGGCCGACGGCTCCTACCTGCTTTCCGGAGAATGGAAGCGCCCCGGCGCCTCCCTGTCCTCCCATCTCATCGACTGCTATGGCCTCAAGCGGCGTGACCTCGCCTGGGAGCTCCAGGCGCTTCCGGCCGTCAACGTCTTCAGCCGGATCGCCGAGACCGAGGGCTCCTACACTGCCGGCGCCAGCCTCGCCGGGATCCAGTGGCGTCTGGGGCGCTCCCGCCTCGGGCTCGAGCGCGCGCGGGGGACCTCCTCCAACGAGCCCTGGGGCTCGGACGCCCTCTCCCTTTCCCTGCTCAGCAGTCACACCAGCGGGACGGTGCGATACCTTCGGCCCTCCCAGCCCACCGGGCGCGAGGGCCTGGAGTGGTACCTCTCCCGCTTCGACGCCCGCGGCAGGCAGGTCTTTTTCAGCTCCTCCGCGCCCAACCGCGGCGAATGGGACAGTGGTCGCTCCTACCGACTCGGAACCTCCCTGCCCCTCCGGCGCGAGCTCCGTGTCCGCGCCGCTCTCGACTGGGATCGCGACGGCGTCCACCCCGAGGGGAAGATCGAGTGGCGTCCCTCGAAGGACAAGGTGATCGCGCTTCGATACGGCGTCTTCGATTCCGGCCTCTCGGGCGCGCCCTCCGGCAGCGCCCTCGTCCTCCAGGCGAGCATCGGCTTCGGCTCTACGGGCCGCTCTCCCCAGGGCACCGGCCGCATCATCGGCCGCGTGAACGACGACCGCGGGCAGGGCGTGGCCGATGTCGCCGTCGTTCTCGAGGAGGTCGCCGTCACGTTTACTCGGGCCGACGGAACTTTCGAGTTTCGCGGCGTCGAGGCGGGCCGCCAGACGGTGCGCATAGATCCCGACAGGCTCCACGCCGACCTTGGCGGCGCACTCAGGCCACGGGTAGTCTACGTCCGCGACGAGGCCGCAGAACGGGCCGACTTCGTCGTCACCCGCCTCTGCCGGATATCCGGCGTCGTCTACGTTCAGTCCGAGTCAGGCGAGCAGCGAGAGCCCCTCGTCGGCGCTCTCCTGGAGCTCAGCGACCTCCGGACCGCCACCACGGACAGCGAGGGCAGATACGCTATCGCCGCGCTGGAGCCCGGCCGCTACACCATCACCCTCGGCTCCACCCTCAACGCCTCTCTGCTCGCGCCGGTGGCGCCGACGTCCTGGTCCTTCAGCCTCGCGCCGGGCGACCGCGTCGACGGTGCGAACTTCGCCTTCGAGCGCCGCGAGCGCCCTATCATCTTTGAGGTGCTTCGCGCCGACAACTAATCCTACGTCGTCGCGACCGTCGAAACAGGACCTTACCGCATCGGCCAAGTCCACCAGTTCCAGAGCCGGCATCGCCGATTTCCAGACGTCAGCGGCAGCCCCGCCTAGGCCTCAGACTGGGTCCTTAGAGCCGCTATCAGAACCGCCGGCCCCGGCCTCTGACGGTACATGGGCGGTTCTGATTGCGGAGCGTAAGCGGTCTTGATAGACGCTCTTAGGTAGGGAGGCGCAAACTGAACAAGAACAGTCACTGAACCATCTCAGCATGACACCCCGGGTATGGAACATCCCAGCAGAAGCGACTGAGGAACACCGACGCAGGTGCTCCCGGTCGCCGTTCTTTTGAAAACTCGGAGAATCCCGATAACGGCAAACCCGCCGAAAGGCGGCGACGCAAAGCCATGGGTCTAAGGCTCTCCTGAGCTACGACTGCCAGGCTGCCGAAGGAGATCAGGTTGATCTTCGCCCCGATTGAGTGGGGCG
>Ga0307377_10001647_pt1 | contig 27680 bp, 37 predicted proteins | sample TR3MG_FD_202535 | JGI IMG/M metagenome (GOLD analysis project Ga0307377, IMG submission 202535) | Soil microbial communities from Risofladan, Vaasa, Finland - TR-3 | ecosystem: Environmental > Terrestrial > Soil > Coastal area > Acid sulfate soil | place: Finland: Risofladan, Vaasa | collected... | reverse complement strand
ATTTTCAGTATTCGCAGAAAATACCCTGGGAATCGAAACCGGACGGTGTTTATTTTGCTCCGTGGATGGGATCGGTTTGTGATGGTTTTGGAAACTTAAAACCAGGAATGCTGGTAATGTGCATGACATCAAGAAATATACACGATTGGACAGTAGGTATTCTTTACGAAAAGATTTATGACGGGTGGGCAATAAAAGAAATAGGAAGTGATCGGATTTGCAATGTAACAAATGAAGCTTTTATTCCTATAGAGGGTATGTCAGAGATAAGTTTATTGACAGGTGATAATTTTAAATTTTATCAAAAGGTTTTAAAAGTTTTTCGTAAGAGTAATTTGTTTAATTATCGATTTGGAGGTATTGAGATAATTGAAAAAAGAAAATGGAAAATATTTATTCGAGAAGCTTTTGGAGGGATTGGATTATTAGAAAAAAATGAAGAGTCAGTTCCTTTTTTCTGTATAGTTGAATGGAATAAAAAAACGGCAATTAAATTTATTTTACAAAAAATGATAGAAGCTGGATATGGAACTAAAAAATTTGAGAGAAAACAAAGGATTAAATAATGGGCCAAAAAGAACGTAAACTAATAAACGACACATTACTTGAAATGACAAAAACCGGCCGCGGTTTCCGTGCAAACTCTGGTATGGCATACACTGGCAAATCAGAAAAAATCCCTCAACACATAATGAAAATGATTTCATCGTGGGCAAAATCGAATGGAATAAACCACAGAGAAATAAAAATACTTTTCGACCCTCGCATTTTTCATGGAATGATTACCGGAACACCTGATGTAATCGGATGGGAAAGTAAAAATATTGCAACCCCATGCTGTGGCAGTTGTTTGCACTGTGAATATGGTTCAGATTATCTTGATTGCATAATAAATGAAGGTGAAAAAATGCCTACTTACTTAGCTAGTAAATGCTTAGCATACAAACCGCGCGAAATTGAAAAAATAGCTGTTTTTAAAGGTGTGGAATGCAAAACAGGGAAACAGGAATTGACAAAAGAGCAAGAACAGTTTAAAAAGATACTGGAAGAGCAGGGAGGTATTTATGAAATCAAGCGTGGAAAATAAATCTGTTGAAATAATCGGTAAAAATTGTAAACGTAATTATGATAAATTTACGCATAAATGGTTTAATGGCATAAAGCACAAAAGAAAATCTTATGTTTGCAGTTTGACTTTAAAGTGTTGCGGTCTTAATCACACCTGTGATTGTTTCGACGGCAAAGGAAAACTTATGTTTGAAAGGAGAGAAACCCATGAAGAAATTTAAACGAAAACTTTTAATTACAAGACACAAAAGATTTCAATCAGAACTTACCGCACTGTATGACGGCATGGATAAAAAATACCCCGGATGGCGTGACGGGCCAAAATCTGATAATATAAAAAAACGATTGCATGATACGGCAAGAATAACAACAAACAACTTTTTTAAAACTAAAGAAAAAATTGTCATGAAAAAGGATTTTAAAGATTGGCCGTTTATTTGCGATTTCATAATTATAAAACAAACATCAAAAAAATGGATATCGTGTTTTATCAACGGCACCGAATACGCACTGAATGGATCAGCTGCAACAGAATTGAATTTAAAATTTGCGCATGATGCCGGTGTGGCGATAAAAGGAAAATCAATTAGTGAGTTCGTTGAGATAGGATTAGCGTTATGAAAATAGAATATCAGAAACACCGGTTTAATAAAGCATCTTTGGATATAATCGAAAAAGCAAACCATATTATACATGAGTATGATTTAAAAGGATATTCATTAACACTAAGACAATTATACTATCAATTTGTAGCACGTGATTTTATACCCAACACACAAAAGAGTTATAAAAACCTTGGTAACATAATCAACAAGGGCAGGCTTTCAGGTTTGATTAACTGGATTAGTATTTCTGATATAACCAGGAGTTTGAACAGTGTTTCGACATGGGACAACCCGGAAGATATTATAAATTCTGCTTTGAATTCATACCACGTTGACAAGTGGAGAGCGTCAAAAACTTATCTTGAGGTGTGGGTTGAAAAAGACGCGTTAATTGAAGTCATAGAAAAAGCATCATTTTATTACCAAGTATCTTGTTTTTCGTGTCGCGGGTATGTTTCACAATCCGCCATGTGGGAAGCGTCGAATAGGTTTATTCGTAATGATAATAAAAAATGCTATCTGTTACATTTGGGAGACCATGACCCGTCCGGGATAGACATGACACGCGATATATCAGATAGATTGGAAATGTTCAGGGCAGATGTAAAAATAATAAGAATTGCCCTAAACATGGATCAGGTAGAGAAATACAATCCGCCACCGAACCCTGCAAAAATAACAGATTCCAGATATCAGCCATATGCAGATAAATTCGGCGAGGAGTCGTGGGAGCTTGACGCCCTTGACCCCGTAGTTATTGATAAGCTAATAAAAAAATATATTGTAAAGTATATGGATTATGATTCTTATTCAGAAGCTATCGAAAAGGAAAAAAAAGATAAAGACCGACTGTACAAAATAGTAAACATGATGGAAGATGGAGATATATGACAGCTAAAGAAAAAGATATTATATCAAAATTACACAAGTGTTTATTTATAAAAAATGTCAAAAACAATTGTGACATAAAAGCTATTGTTGAACACAAAAGAGAATGTGAAGAGAAAATTAAAATAGTTAGACTTACACTTTTATCTTTATATGTTGGAAAACATAACGGATTGTATAATATTATTCATGAACTCAAAGAACTTGACAGGATAACTAAAAAATATGATGCGGATTAAAAATTAGAAAGGAAATAAAATTATGACATACACATTTTACGTTTGCCCAAATTGCAAAAGGAAATCAAGCGAAATGAAATTATTAAAAAATTCAAAATATTTCCCGCCAGATGAAGAAAGAAAAACAGAAAAGTTTCAGCATGTAGCACATGAAATATTGAGATGTAAATGTGGAGCATTATTGACATGGTATGATATGAAAGAAATTAAACCAGGTACTATCCAATCATGAACAAACTTAAAAAACTAATAAACAATCTATACTATGCAATCCTGCTAATGATTCCCCTCGGTTGGTGGTTAAACGGCTATTATTATCTATTGCGCTATGAATCCGAAGGATTTAATCAGCACATAAAATGGATACTTGCCGTCGGATTGGTAATTTTTGCATCGGCGTGTTTTTCAGCAGCACAATTTTTTAAAACTAAAAACAATAAAACAGGTTTGGCAATATCGATTTTGATTTATATTATACTTGCTTTGTATTCTATCAATTGCACCACCGCAGGCCAGTACTGGGAACAACAAAAGAAAACAGAAGAAACCACTATTTCAGTAAACGAAAAAGAAAATCAAAAGGAACTCGTTGAAATGTATAAAAACAATATTAAAATAGCAGAGGACGAATTAATAATATTGAACGATGTAAAATATAGTAGTATAGACGATATGAGTGACCGTTGGTACTACAACCAAACTACGGGAAAAGTAGAAAAAAAACAAGATGAGCTTCAGGCAAGAATAAACGAAAATCAAGCGAAAATAGAAAACATATTATCCGAAAATAAAATATCAGTTAAATCAGAAGAAATAAACGACAGCAAGCAATTATACACATTTTATGCAAACTTTTTCCAGGGTAATAAAAAAAACAACACAGAACGTGTTCAGTTTATTTTTCAAGTATTGCTTAGTTTACTTATCGAACTTATCGCCCAGGTGAGTATTTACATTTTTATCAAAATGAATAACACAGCGGAAATAAAACCTGTAAAAATCGGATACACCAAACTTGAGATTGAAGAGTTTACAAGGGTACTGTATAAAAACATTTTTGACAAAACTGGAAAAAGAACATCGGCGGTATATCTCCTTGATAAAAATTCTACAATTAAAATGATGGGTGTCGGGTTTAGTAAAAATAAATATAAACACCTGGTTAAACTGGCGGTTAAAAATAAATTGATCGTCTGTGAAAAAGGAAAGTTTAGGCCAAACGGCGCGTCTATAGATAGAAAAGCTTTTTATAATAATATGTGTAAATCGCTTGACTTAATATAGGAGATTGACTATATTGATATTAAGATTTAATTTATGAGGAGTATTTTTATGAAAATTACAGAAGTAAGTTTACGACGTGTTTATAATTTGGGTAACTATGAAACTGTACATATTGAAGTCAAAGCCGTAGTTGATGAGCATGACGAAATTCCCGAAACATTAAACAAGTTGAAAAAGATTTGTGATGATTATAAGAATTCTAAAACCAGATAATAATTTTTTATAAGGAGAAATTTTATGGAAGAACAGAATTATTTTCGTACAAGAGTAAATACAAAACAGACTGCAAAGGGCGAATGGTATGTTGACTTTACCAGCGAGGAGGGTGATAGTAACGGCATACCAGCTGATGCAAGAGCAAAAAGACATCTCGTATATCTCAATGCAATAATGCAAAGCATGGAAAACGAAGGCAAAAAATTAGTAGGGAGGGAATAGGATTATGACAACAGAAGAAGCCCGAAAAAAATATGGCAAAGTAGACCCCGATCAGAAAAATGTATTTATCAATTGGGATGCAATTGATTCGTTGCCCGAACAGTACGAGGTTGTAATATCTGAATTGATTTTTGATCCAAAAAAATTGGATGATTTTTTTACAAATATTGCAAAAAAAACAGCTGATCCGGTTTGGTATCCAGGTACAGATATGTCCTATAAAATAGCAGCAATGACTAATATTTCAGGCTGCAAAGATAAGCTAGTTGAATCAATTTTCGAGGAAGTAGAAGAGGACATGCTTGAGCCAAATACCAAACTCAAAAAAGGAGAATGGAAAAAAAGAAAAGTTGCGATGAGGGTCACAAAAACATCTATGATATTTTGCGAGGATGGTACTTGGCGCCCTTCCTCACCTTGCTCCAATACATTTAATTTTTGGAATAGGGCATGTCTTGAATTTTTAACAGAGGAGGAATATACAGAGAGTTATACCCATCTTGATAAATTTAAAAATCCATTTAAGTATGATACAAAAATAAAAAGATTAAAACGATTATACGAATTAGAAAAATTTGCTGCTGAAAATGCCGAGACAAAATCTTTTTGTAAAACGGTTCGTGAACTCGCCGGACTTCAAACCGGTTTTTCCACAAAGGATCTGCAAAGTGGAAAGTTTGTTTTTCAGAAATACGTAAAAAGCAAAGCATCTTTAAAGTTGGAGCTTGCGGCTCGCGTGTCGGCTATATCACAGGGGAAAACCGAGGAAATCCAGCAGCTCGGCGCCGATATATTCGAGGGAACAAAACAGATCACCGAACCGGAACCGGAAAATATAACCCCCCAGGAAACCGAATCTGATTTTACAGAACCGGACAAAACAGAAGGTGAACAGATAAAGGAAATAAAAAATAAACTAGAATGGTATATTGACATAAATGGAGAAAACAGAAAAGTGATAGAAAAAAGAACAGATGTTCTTGAATATATCCAGAACAGCATAAGGACAGAAACAAATCTTAATAAATTAAAATTAACTTTAAAAAGAGTTGAAGACCTCAAAGGAATCACAAAAATTGTAATCGAGAAAAAAGAGTTTGATCCTTTTCAACCAAAGGAGGAACCCTGGTGGAAAGAATAATCGAGACTTTAAAAAATTCTGATAACGAAGGTACAGAATCGCCATATTGGTTGATTTTAGATCCTAAACAAAACATGAGATGTGATATACATTATTTGGCATCCCAAATAACAGGGCCTTTTTTTTCTAGGAATGACGCCGAAACACATCTATCCAACAGAAGATATAATTTTTCAGATAAAGCAAAAGTATATTGTTTATCAGGTTATTGGTCGGAGAAATATAAAAATTTATGCAGATCGTTAAATATAGGAAAGGTAAAATCATGATAAAAATAATCGAACTTGCAGACCTCCACCTCAATCCGAAATGGATTGACGCGCAAAAACCATGTATTGACATCATAATCGATACCGTTAAAACTGGAAAACCTGATTTTGTGTGTATAGCCGGGGACCTTACAGACGTTGCTTTTTACAACTCCGAAAACAGCAGGTTTCCTGAGTTAATCAATTTCTTGCAAACGTTATTAAATCATACAAAAGTCGTTATGATCCCCGGGACAAAATCCCATGACGTGCCTGGATCATATGCCATATATCAAAACATGGGATGTGCTGTGCTTGATCCGCAAAACCCTCAGATAATAAATGATGTGTTATTCATAGGATTACCCGAAATTGATAAAACACAGATCATGGCAAAAAAGAAATTTAATCCGACTGAGGCAATTGTTTATATTAACAGCGTTGTAAATCGCTATATTACTGATTACTGGACGCCCATCCGGGAACTACACAAAGATAAACCCTGTATTTTTCTCGGCCATGGCGTATTTGTAGACGATATAAATAAACCTGGTATCGTAGCGCTTAACAGCGACCACGTAATTGATAATAATATTCTGAAGGAAATAAAAGCCGACCGGTATATTTTTGGCCATATCCACCAGGATAGTGAATCGAAAATTTTAAACGGCGGGTATGTTGGATTTATGGGATACGACCGTGATCCCTGGGGTAGTGCCGGATTCCGGCCAGGGTTTAATTTGACGGAAATTGATTTCTACACAGTACACTTAACAAAAACAATCCGCATTCATTATCCAGTAATCCGTAAAGAAAAAATTAAAATAAAATTCGATGAATTATCTAAAATATATAATAAAATATCTGTTGAATTCGTTATGTGTGATGTCCGAATAAAACTTGAAATCTCAAAATCCGATCTCCTGAAAATTGATATCCAGGCACTACAGGAAAAATACAAAACTGAATACAACCTGCATTCCTGCGAAATCAAACCCGACATAATCCGAGAAGAAACAACCCGCATCACTCCTGAACAGGCTGAAAAATATCATACTGTTTCTGACAGATATTGTCTGTACAAAGATTGGGACCCCGAGAAGTTAACAGAAAATCAATTACCAATAATATCAAAACTGCAAACCCTGCAAGATACAGTTATGAAAAACACATATCATTTTGAGAAAAAAGTAATTGAGTTGTTAAGTGTTACCGTCCACGGTTCTATCTTCTCGGAAACCGGACAGGGAAAAACAACATTATACCACAATTTCGAAAATGATTTACCTGGCCTATGGTTAATTTTTGGAGAGAATGGAAAATGTAAATCCACGTTTATGGGACTAACCACACCTTACCCGGTATTCGTAGGATTTCAAAAATTTTTAAAAGACATATTCATTCTGGATGATTCGTATATTGAAAAGAATTTTAGAATAAACGGAGTAAGGCATCAGCACAAAATATTTATTAAAAAAAATAAAGTGGAATATTATTGGAATGTTGAAAAAGAAGATAAGTTCGAAGTGTTTTTCAAATCCACTTCACAAAGAGATTTCATGGTAAAATGTGAGGAAATTTTCGGCCCGATAGATACTTTTATTTCAACCTGCTTTTTCTGCCAGGAACCTCACCGCAATAAATATACATCCAGTTTATCCGGCGCAACACCAATCGAGTTACGTGATGCGTATATGAACATAGTAGGCATATCGAGAGAAGAAGAAAAAGAATTTGCAAAACTAAAACGTGATGAACTCAAATCTGGTATCGAAAAACTTGAATCAGAAAAAGTTATGTATAATAATTTCATAGCAGATGACGAAACGGTTAAGGCCGAAAAGTTGAAATTGCAAAATGAAATCAAAGTACTGGATTCAGAGATTGAAAAAATAACTGCTGAGTTATCTGTAAAAAATGATGAATTTAAAACTGCTGAAATTGAAAATGAGATAAATAAAAAACTTGAATTGCAAATATTAAATCTATCAGAAACTAAAATAAATTATGAAAATAAAATAAAATCGATAGATATGAAATTGTCAGAATATGCAGGAATTGATATCGATGAAATAAAAGTCAAGGTAAAAAAGAATGATGAATTGAAATCGGAACTGGAAGCCGTCCGGGAAAAGTGGCAAAAGGTAAATAATGCAAATAAGGAAATACAAGATGATATTGAATGCAACAGGGCGGCGGTAAGAGATTGTGAGAATAAAATATTTTATTTTAATAATGGAATAGATAAATTTAATACAAGTAATAAAAATCTTAAAAGAGAAATTGAATTATTAACAAAGCCGTGTTTTAATTGTGGTAAAATAGATCCCGATAACGAAAGAGCGATTGACGGTTTTAATAAAACTATAATAAATAATAAAACTAATATAGAAAATCTTAAAAAAGAAATACAGCAATACACCGAACTCAAAACAGAACACGAAACCCACATAAAAACAGAATCGGCCAAACTGCAAACAGAAAAACTCACAGAACTTCAAACCCAGGGTAATAATTTAAAATCACAAATAGCATCACCTGAGACTATCGAATCACTAAAACAAAAACTTGAAAACTACAAAAACATAGACTTGTTAAACGGCCAGAAAACCGAATATTTAAAAAGCATAGACGAAACAAGATTATCTATCTCGAAAATAAACCAACAGCTAAACCCGTTTATTGAAGAAACTTATAATATAATAAAATTTGAATTGCAAATATTACAAAATAATAAATCACTAACAGAAATACAACGATCAAAAAAAGCCGGACTCATAGAATCTATAGAAAAACAGCTTGAAAAAAACACAGAGTATAAAAATAAAATCAAAAAAGTTACTGTTAAACTCGACGAAAATAAAATCGAACTGTCCGACTGGGAAACCATATACACGGACATGCAGGCGAGCAAATATCCTGCCTTCGAGCTTGACTTAATGGCTGCCGATATTGACGCGAGGGTGAATGTAAAACTTGCTGGTAAGTTCATCATAAAAACCATCACCCAGGACATCGGCACCAAGGGTGATGTAATTGACAGATTTAATATTCTGGTTTATGACCCTGAAAATGGAAAAGAAAAACCTATGTTGGATTTTTCAGTTGGTGAACGTACCTGGTTTGATGAGACAATCAGTCAAGTGCTCCGGGAAAAGAGGCAGGAATTGCAGAATATTATTTTTACCTGGAGTTTCTCGGATGAAGTTGACAAGGCAGTGCAACACAATATGATACAGGACTATTATGATATCGTGAAAGAATCACTCGGCGAAAACCACACGCGGTATGTAGTGAGCCATAACCCTGTGGCTGAAAATTGTATCGAGAATAAAATTGATGTGCTGAGTATAGGTTGTGATTTGAGGGAGGTACCTGGATATGAGGGAACATAGGTACAGAGGTATATCAAGGCTTACCAGAAACATGGTATATGGGAACGGATTTATAAAAGATACAGATGAGCAATTTTTTATTTTACGTGATGACTATAATATCATAGAACATGATGACCAGATCTGTAGGGAGTGTCGTACTGTATACATCGAAATAATCCCTGAAACTCTCGGGGGATACATCGGCAAGGAAGATAAATATGATAAAGATATTTACGAGGGTGATATTCCAAAAGTAAGTCATGACTTAGATGAAAAAGGATATAGTCTTTTTTACATAGATACATACTTGGATTTTACAGGCTATGTAGTTTCATGGGAGAATATAAAAGGATATTCATGTATTACGCATATTATTGAGGAAGATTATTCTAATGTTGAAATTATCGGCAACATTCACGAAAACCCGGAACTAATGGAGGGTATAAATGACAAAACATGAATTGATAACCAAAATAAACGAACGTATCAAAACCGCTGATGATTATAAAATAGAATCTATACTTGTCAGTGATATGGAAAAGGCGCATTTTTCTGAGGGCACCATATCTGCTTTAAACTGGGTGCTTAAATTATTACAGGAATAATCATTCATTACAGCGCCCGAATTATTTAGGCGCTTTTTAATCCATATTTAACATATACCATACAATATTTATTTTTAACACCATGTGCATTCCGCCAGTTCCAATTGAAACTCCACGATGCAGGCTTAAAAATATTTTTTACACTTGTCACTCCACCCTGCCCGATAAGTGGATTATTAGTCAATTTACTTTTAATTACAATTCCGACATGATGACAACCATCAAGTTTTTTTTCTGGATATCTAAAATTAGCTAAAAAGGCAAGAACTATAAAATCACCTGTACTTGAATTTGCTATAGCCTGTGCAGCCATATGCATATTCATTTCAGGCGATCCCATTATTATTTCAATTTTTGATGTTTCTCCTGATAAGTATTTTAAATTATTTATACTTTTGTATATATTTTGCTTATATATTGGTTCACTAGAAAAACCATTTTTTTCTAATACATCCCTAACAGTCCTTGCACACGTTCCAGGTTTTAGATTTTTTGACGAAAAATCATATATATCCTTTCTTAATTTTTCATAAAACTCATTTCGTTTATTTTCTAAATCGTCTGATATTCCTTTATACGTTTTCATAAAAATTTACCTCCTAAAAATAAACCACCTAAAAAACAAGTGCCCCATATAATCAAGTCAATCACCCAGAATCTCGGTGAATAGCTTTTCAATTTCGTCGATGATTCCGATAGTATCTTGATTTGATTTTCCAAGCTGACACACCTCATCTGTAAGCTCGCGTATGATTTCCCCATTTTTTCTAATGATTGTAATACTTCGTAATTGTATTTTTCTAAGTTGGATAATTTCTTCGATATTGTCTCTATTGAGTTTCTCTGCGATATCAATTCCAGTTTTAAGTTCGTTAATAATACCCTGAACTTCTCTATTTTTTCTTCCCTGGATAACTCCACGGATGATAATAAACCCGATGAGACAAATAATAATAATAGACAGAGTAATAATAATTTTTTCATTTAGTTTCATTTATCCTTTTCCTTCTCGATATCTTTATTATAATATAACCCTTTTTGAAAATCATCTGCAACACGGCCACCCATTACAATTCCGGCAAGGATAATCATGCTGCCTATAACATTATTGCATATAATGACATAATTTTCTGTATTAAAAAACAAGGTAAATATAATTATTATCAATAAAGAAACGTGCACAGTGAAAAATATAATCATTTTCTTGCTTTTCATATCCACCCCCATATTTTTGATAAAATAATAAACATAGTGACACCCAGAATGCCAAGTAAAAATGTGACAAGTATTGTAATTATAGTCATAAACTTTTTTCCTATATCTTTTCCATATTCTTTCATATCCTTTTTTAAACTATCAATTTGATCTTTCATACCATCAAATCGTGTTATATAATTACTAGTTATTTCAATATCTTTTTCCTTTCTCTCTTCACTTTCCTTATCAATTTTATGTTCTATATTTCTTAATCCCACATCGACCACCTTTAATTCTGACATTATTTTAGTTTTATCGTCTATGGAAAAAACAGAGTCACACATATATTTTATCCTTTCTATAGAAAATGTAACACACATCTCGCTAGTATGTGAGTACCCGCCCCGGTTGCCGCGACGCTTTCAAGACAGTGCCCAATTTCTTCAAAATGCTGTGGCGCGGCGGCTGGGCTTGCTTGTGTTCTAGCATATCCGGCGCCTGCTCCTGTACCCATCCAATTTCCGTGGACAGCAGCCACATTATCATCAAGCATAACATCTGCTATACCTCCAACCACAACCCATGCTTCCGAACCATCGGCGATTCCGCTTTCTAAAAAAACTCCGATACATTCCGTGTCACCAATTGCAGTATATACGACGGAGTCATCATTGGCGGTAGACGTTTTTACCAATCGACCAGCCACGGTATTCCCTCCAGTTTTATTTGTTACTTTTATACAAGTTCCGCCAAGCGGAGAAAAACCCGTTTTTTCAGTTACTGAAAACATTAAAGTTGGGGTCGGTGTTCCAATTCCAACTTTTCCATTATAGGTTACTCTCACTAATTCTGTTGCCAGCGATGGGTCTGGGTTACCAGTCATAATTCTTAAAGGACCTCCCCCGCCATCGGATTCAAAAATTAAACTTATCCATGTAGCACTTGCCCACATGTCCCCATGGCCTACTGCATATTTCATATGAGAGCTTGAGCCCCATTTTATATCGCCGCCAGAAAGTAAATGCAGGTCAGCCGTTGGGGTCGCAATTCCTATGCCTATTTCTCTGGCAACATAAAGAAAGTCAAGGTAATTTATCAAACCTTCCCAGCTTGTAGTAAATTTAAACATCATAGTAGCGCCTGCAATAAGTGTATAATTTACCGGCACCCCGGCAGTGCCAAGATTAACAGTGATGGAACTAACTTTAGTATTTTTTATCAATACTATATTTCCAGCAACCCGTAAAACTTCTAAACTTATATTTGCATTGGTTTGTATATTTATTATTTCCCTAAAAGGCAAACCGCTCACAGCAGTTGCGCCGTCACCTATCACAGAACATGGGTGAGTTATTCCGGTTAGAATTGTATTGAAAAATCTCAATTCCCCGGCAGCTGGAATTTTTGATTTATCATATGCTGTGTAGTTATACCGATACCACTTTGGGCCTCTCATCGTTGTTTCAGCCATTTTTTTTCTCCTTATGGTGAATATCCGGTGTATAAATCAAATACATCCGAATAATCACGTTGTCTTAATTTTACCCGTATAGTTCCATTTTCGAAATCAGGATATAATCCAATTACCTGCATTCTCTGCCATCCCATAAACTCACGTTGGTTTATTCTAATTTCCTGGGAACTATAATCCAAAAACAAATAATTGTCAAGGGAAGTCGAGTCTGTAAATAGAAAATTATCAAGAGTAGTCGAGTCTGTAAATAAAAAATGATCTAAATTATCATATCCTGTAATCTCTCCCGGATATGATAACTCTACATATAACATATCATAGATTCTTAACTCAAAGTATTTTTTATCACCCAGCACGATTTCAATTATCGGTCTTGACTTGTGCTGATCGTCAAGCAGAATTGCAGTTTTATATCTGGATACCGCGCTATTGCTTTGGTCAATTTCTAATTTTAATGTTTTGTTTCTCCGGTGTTCCCTAAAAGATTCTTCATAATAATCAAGGTTTTGATAAGTATAATAAAATTCATCTTCTGAATCTATTTTTTCAGATTGTATAATAGCATCAGTAAAAAAATTATCTTCGTTGTTATCTTTTTCCAGATTATAATTATTAAGTATTTCCACAGCCTCAATAATAAAAGCATAGGGACGATTTGGATTATCGTTTCTTATTGTTCGTCTGCCATTTTCGAACATATATTGAAATCCTACAAGTGTAGAATTTTGCAATATACTAATCCATTCGTGCAAATCTTTTTGAGTATCCATATATATAGATGCATTTTCATGTATTGCATCCTCGGATGTCCATTCAACGGTGTTGTAATTAGATGCATTATAATCTATTCCTAACGCCCTAGAATTCAAATCTCTTATAATAAAACTCGGTATGTCAGTTGCAGAAAATTCGGCCGCACATCTCACCCTGTTTAGTCCCTTTGCGTTATCACCGTCAATATGTGCGTCGGCAACGGCAAGGGTAACAATTCCCGTGACAAGATTGGTCGCTGTTGGAACAACTATAGTCCATACTTTATCAATTTCAGCTTCAACATCAAATATGCCAAATATATTTTCCGAGAAAAAGAATTCCTTACTCAATGCACTTTTTGAATTGACACATATTCCCGGAGTATACCACCTACGACCATAAGCAACGGGTTTTATTTTTCCTTTCAGATCGTCGGCTATGTCCGGAAAATCGGCTGCAAGAAAAGTGTCTATCGGAAATAATATACTTTCTTTTTCTCGTTTATCTCTTGTTGATACTATAGCCTCCAGGAAATTGGAAACTGTTTTTTCTATGAAATTCGTACAAATAAGAATTAAATCTGTGTATGTATCCCCGTCCTGTCCGTACAATAAAGCAACATCATTCCCGGTAAATTGTGTATCGTCGTCGAATCTGCCAGCTCCGTCAAGCGACGGGTCTACTGGGGTGTTATTAAATATAACGTCCCCACCATAAAAACTCATGCTTTCATATTGCAGTGGATCTATTTCTTTTTGTAGTGCCGGTATCTGGTTTAATTCCGGTAAATAATCAATACTGTTAAACGTTCTTATTTCATCATTCGTAAACCCGTAAATTTTTCCATATTCAACCGTCACGATTCCCGGATTGACATCGTAGGGATAATGTATGTATAAGGTTTGATTTGCAATATCAAAATAGCAAGTTGTATCATCAGATAGGCAGTCTGCAAGCGTTGTCTGATTAGGACAGTACGTGTCTATATCAATATACACACCTCTGATATTAAGTACCTCTTTGTTTGTCGTGTCTTCAGCACCAAATAGACTGTCAAAAAAATAACATGCTGACAAATCAAGGGTTGTCATTTTTACCTGATAAACGAACGCAGAATAATAAAAGAGTTTATCTGATTCGAGTTCAAAGTATTTTAATATTTCTGCTATAAGAAAATAATCTGCCATTTATATTTATACCTTTATGACAAGAGATACATATCCCCTGTTGACACCAGTATCATTATAACTTACACTATCAAAAAGACATCCATTAACCCTGTATATATGTATATCATCCTCGGTTTTTCTTAATCTTATATATCCTACAGGCATTTCATCAGCTCCGATTAGTTGTCTATAATCTATAGAATATAGCCTATCTGCTGAATCGTCTAAAATAAATGCCTCTATATCACAAATTAAATCAAATAATAAATTATTATCTGATAAATCTATATAAAAATCTTGAACAGCATCCATATCCCATCCGCCAATTTCAAGAACTTTTTTTATGATTATATCTGCCGTTATGTCAAATTTATCCATACTATAATCTAATGTATATTTATAATAATCAGCAGTATCTTTCCATAACACATACGGCAACAATTGACTTTCATCTGCATGATAAAACCCGTTATAAATATATGACCATGTATACCCCGCTGCGCTATTCACAAAACTTGCAACAATCGCACTTCCCGAAACCGCAATCTTGATATATACGCGCCCGTTAGCAGGTGCCCCGGTTATCGCTGTATTACTTGTAGCCCTATACCTCGCACCTCCATGCTGAATATTTACACCAGATGCAATTTCAGGTTCAGTGAGTGTATCCCATTCAGTTAATAATAATTGTTTACTGTTCAACTCATTTAAAAATGTCGTTAAAATATTATTCTGATAATCATAATCAGCATCTGTAATCGGCGCCCCGCCCGTAGGTGGAGTCTGTAACGGTATTGCCATAATTTACCTCGCTTCCTTCCATGTAATATTAAAATCATATGTAAAATCACGCATTACGCGTTTATCGTTTGGTACTGTGTCGCTTATAACTTTGCAATACATCGGTGGTACTTCATCTTGAGAGTCCGGATATCTATCGACATAATGAGGTACCGATCTTTGTACAGTCCGTAGATAAGTTTTTATTTCTTCTCTTTTAGAATTCGAAACATCTAAAAAAGATAAAGTAAAATCCTCAAGATTTCTCTGTTTGTTTCCCCCTGATTGCCCGCTGCCGGATTCATAAATAGAATCACGTAATGAAATGTTTTGTTTCGGCCCCTGTAGAAAGTCCGGCATGTCGAGGTATACGCCCATCGAAAAACCACCGATAATTAAATTTGTATCATGGGTTTCGCATCCTAAATATATTTTTCTTGCATCGCTTTGTATTGGAAAATAATGCATAGTTTCAGTATCTCCCAATGGCCCCTCCACCGACCCGTCGTAATAACTGCCTCCCCATAAAAAATTGTTCGAAACATCATATATATCAACCGTCATAAGATACATATTGTGAAAACCGCATGCAAAACAATTTACCGGGTAATCTTGATCTAATATTATTTCAATGAGGCTTCCATCAAGCGTAGCCTGAAATGGTAACTCAAGATAATTATGTAACAAATTTGTTACCGGCCTGTTTGCGCTTTCATATGTTGCCGTTATTGTTGAATAATTTTTCAGTATGTTATTATATAATATTCTCATTTTCTCCATGCCTTTTGTGTTAATGTGAAAATTCCATTATTAAAAACCTCGGCTGTTTTTTTTGCCACAATTATTTTATCCATTTCTACAATCACAGTTACATTTGTTCCTGAATTATTTCCGCCGCCCTGATTAATCATATTAAAAACCTTGGCCATTTGCTCCCCATTCAATACGGTTTCGGGTGGGTGCAATATAGCTAATGATCCCCCGGAAGAATCTGTTTGCGGACCGGTAAAAACTCCACCCCGTTCGAACGCCGGCGGTTTAGGTTTTGCTTTCAACACCGCCGCCGCACTTGCTATTGCCCCCGCAGTTGAAAATGCAATCAAAAAAGGATTTGGGAAAGATTTCATTATTGCATCAGCTGCCGACGCCGCAACGCTTGCCACTTTTAACAACCATTCGTTTCTTGCCGCCTTATATTGTATATTTGCTTTTTTCTTTTCATAAGTTTCCGTGAGATCATATCTTGCAATTTCAATTCTCTTTTCGTTTGCCGCTTCGGTATCACCTTTTTTTATAGCCTCTGCAAGTTCCCTTTGTAACCGCTCTTTTTCGGTTTCCTCTGCCAGCCCTCTTCTGACAAGTTCGTTTTGCAATTCCTTGTCAAGTTCTTCCATTTTGCTTTGAGTTGATATTTGTGATAATGAAATCAAAGCAGATGCAAGTTGAGTTGCGGCTCCGAGAATTTCGTCAAACGTTTCTTTAAAGTCGTCTTTTATTTCTGAATTATTCTGTTTTAGCTTATCATAATAAATATCAATTGCTGCCAGCGCATTTTTAGTGGTTTCGGCCGATGCATTCATCGCTTCGACTTCACTTTTCGCCCGCTCTCTTTGTATTTCTATGAGTGCTGATTCTGATTTTCCAAGTTCGTGTATTTTCTGATAATAATCTACTATCAATTTTTCAAGATCTTTTTTGTTTTTTATCGATTGTTTTTCCTCATCTTCGGCATTTTTTAATTTCTGAACGTATGCGTCTAATTCCATCGCTGTCAAATCATATTCCATGCGTAGTTTTTTTAATGTTTCGGAATTTGGGTCGACGCCCTGGTCGAGTAATTCAATATAAGCTTTTTTAAGAAACTCAAGTTTTGCTTTTAACACGTCCTGTTTTTCTCCAAATAAACTTGATTCCCTGGTTGCCGCTTCCATTTGCGTTTTGTATTCTTCCCAGAATTCATTTATTTTTTGTTTTATTGCATCTACTTTATCCGGTACGTCTTTTTCGACAGGGTCTATTTTTTCAAGATTTGCTATTTCTCCTTGTAATATTAACAATTTTTTTTCAGCATCTGTTATTTCTTTTAATTTTAAAATAGCGTCATCATATCTCTGTTCTACTTCGGTGGGTTTTGTTATTGCTTTTTGAAGGTCTTTAAAAGTTTTGTTTGATTTCTCAATAGTTTTTTCTATTATTTTAAATGGCTTTCCTATGCTTGACATACCGCCTTCCAGCTCCGGAAAAACAACACCAACTGCTTTTAAGCTTTCTGCGAATTCTTTATTTAGTGCTATATACGCATTTACTGGATCAGCTCCTGATTTTGTCAATTTATTATATTTTTGTTGAAAAGTTTCTAGTAAAGCAAGTCTTGTTTCTGCAACCAAGCTTTCAGCTACTAATCTATTTCTGTTTTCCTTTGATTTTTGTGCTGCAAATTTATCTTCTCTTATTATTCTTTTATATATCGCTTCACTTTCTCCGAGTTGTGCCGCCGCTTGTTTTAGCACTGCTTCTCTTGATAATAATAGTTGTTTTCTTGCCTCTTTTGATTTTTCTCCGCTTATTTCTATTGCATTTCCATAATCGTCAAATTGAGTTATGGCAGACGGTACAATTTCAGATATTTGCGAAATCACGTTTCTCAATCTTCCCTGTTCTTCTTCTGTTAGATTTGTTTTTGATTTTAAAGATTCGTATTCATCAGTAAGTAATTCTAATTTATTTGCTACTTCGTCAATTTCGCCAGCCCGTTTTATCGATTTGGTTGCTTTATCCATCGCATCGGCAGCCGCTGCCATTGGCGGATCTGCGATTTTAAAAGCATCGGAAATTATTCTTATTCCAGCAGCTAATAATTTCAAAGGTCCCGATACTATTTTTAATACAAAATTTAAAATCTCACCGATTACAATTCCCACCGGTTGGGCAGCATCTAACAAATCAATAAATGTTTCAATTAAATCACGCATTCCCGGATCTAATTTCTCAAGTACGTTTATGGCGACACTTTCAAGTTTAGATTGTAATCTGTCAGAAGCCCCGGCAAGTGAATCATTTTGTATTGCGTATGCTTCTGTTGCCGCCGATGTTCCGGTTACAGCATCGGTATAATTTCTTAATTCCGTAGCACCTTTTTTTATGAGCACTGCCATTTGTGGACCTGCCACTTTTCCGAATGCATCAATTATCTGAGACGTGGAAATTCCACTTTTTTTCAATTCTCCCATGATGTCAATCATGGAATTTGTTTCGGGGTTAACCTTGGCAAGTTCAATTCCGAGTTTTCCAAAAACCTTTTTTAAATTTTCGGTCGGTGCGGCAAGATCGGCCAACGCTGATTTTAACGCCCGCCCGGCATTTTCTCCCTGATACCCTGCGTTGTATAACACCTGTAACGCGCCCGCCGTTTGTTCAACTGTCATTCCAAACCCGGCAGCAACCGGCCCGACCTGCCGAAAAGACGCAGTGAGTTTTTCCATAGTTGCCTGGCTATTTCCTATTGACGCGGCAAAAACATTCGAAATTCTTCCTGCCTCGGCTGCGTCCAGGGAATATTGAGAAATTACACTCGCCACGGTTTCCGCAGTACTCGCAAGATCTGATTGCGTAGCCCCTGCAAGTTCCAGTACTCCGGATAATGCCTCGACAGATTGTCGCGCACTAAACCCGGCCGACCCTAAATAATAAAGTGCGTCGGCCGCCTGCCGTGCTGTGAATCTGGTTTCCTCTCCTGCTGATTTTGCAGCATCGTCCATCAGACGGAATTCCTCACCTACGGCACGGGTAACACTCTGTACGTTTTTCATGCTCTGTTGATACCCGACAAAAGCCCCTACTAACTCGCCAATTTTAGCAATCATTTTATGAAGTATTCGAACACCCGAAAAACCAAGAGCGGTGAAGGCGCCTTGCCATATTTTACTAAATGCACCGGCTGATTTCTGAGATGAGGAAACAAAATTTCCAAGTTTAGATTTTATTGATAATATATCTTTTTCGAGAGTGTCAAGTCTAATTCTTACATCTGCATAAATAGAACCGGCATCAGTTGGCATTATTTACTACCTTTTTTATCTTTCTTGCCTTTTCCTGTGATCCAAGTAAACCCGCCCTTTTTAAGTTTTTCTTCTTTTCTTTTTTCTTCCTGAAACTGACTAAATAAATACCATGCTGTTTTGTCAATATCTTTTTTTTGGAAATCTGTAAAAACTCCAGATACATTATTGGATGGTGCGTTTCTATTATTCGAGGCAACCATGGCCGCCGTCAGCAGCATGTCCTTTGACAATTTTCTGACATCGGTAATATCGACGCCTAACGCATAACTTGCAATAAACGCCATGGCATCACTCGGAAATAAAAAACCTAAAAACAATTCAAGATTTTCTATTCGTGTTAGTAAATCTTTTTTCTCTTGTGAATCTTTTGTTTTTTCTAATTCTTTTTTTGAATCTTCAAGCAATTTTTCTTTTTCTGAAATTACAAAATTCTCACCTGTAATCATTTCAATAATACTATCGAATGTAGGATAAACTAAACTTGCTTTACATAGCGCTTCTTGTGCGTTATATATTGCCATTCTTTCTTCGAATACAGGAACTTCTTTTTCTTCCGAAATATATAGACATGATAAATCCCCACATGCCTCAATTTGTGTTGCGTTCAAACACGCCAGCACACACCACACACCAACACCCGAAAAAGGAACGGGGAGCAACGAAAACATTGCTCCCCGTATTTCGGATATTGGACTATATCCTACCGGTAATTTTTCGAGTAAACTATTTGTGTTATTAGATAGTTCAATTTTATGTGTCATTAGATGTCACAGGCTCGATGTCTTCAACGTCTAACGCGATAAACTCGTCCGTTGTCAAATTCTTTTTTTCATACATAGTGTGTTTTACATCTGATTCGTCTATCCATTCAGTCGCAGAAACATTAAATCCTTTTTCTGCTAATGTTTTCGCATCAAGGGTTTCGTCAGCTTCTATCCCTGTACATGACAATAATTTTAATTCACGATATCCGGCCTCATCTTCTTTTTTGTTTTGCCCCTTGCTGTATATCAGAGAATATATGTACAGCGAAAAAATAGGAAATCTTGTCTGGCTTGTAAATGGTGGCAAATACTGACTTGTGTCCGTGTCCCATTCTCCACCCTGGATCAACTGTGTGATTCTGAAATCTTCATCAGTCATTACAATGACCGGGTTTATCCCCTTTGTAATCGCGTTTAATACAACGCTGATAAAAGTTCCATCACCGGATTCGTTTTCGATAACTTCTTTGTCTTTTATTTCCTTCGGTAATCCGAAACTTTTCGAACTATCAAAACATTCTAAAAACATAGCGCCCTCACCGCCGAAATCCTGACCCTGCCCAAAATCTAATTCCGCGGCAAACTCCGGGTGAGTTTCTACGGAAAAAACCTGTAAAAAATTTGGATCACCAGCGCCTGTGTATGCTATTAGCAACCGTCCAGTCGTTGCATCTGTTGATGCTGAAATATCCGCAAATCCCGCACCTCCGTCTACGTTATTGATTGCCGTTACCATTTCGGCAACAGTCACCGCCGAGTAATCAACTGCAATCGTCCAGTCCACTTCATGCACAAGTTCTGTGCCGTCATCAATTTTCATTCCCAAATACGCGTCGTGCCCACCTGCTGAATAATCAGATAAATCCACAGTACCTAAAAATCCCAGTACTCTATCGGGTGTTATCGGTGTTCCGTCCGGGTTATTTCGCGCAATTAAAAAACCCTCATTCCCAAATGGGGTTTTTTTATTCAAATCTATAGCCATAATTATTTACCTCCTTTGTTACTGCATGCCAGCAGAAACAAAATTCCTTTCTTTTGATATTGTCCCGTCATTATTTCCCTCGATCAATGACGAAATATATAAAGTACCCGTGAGGGTAACTTTTCTCAAATCTCTTGTTGTTAGTCGTTGCCCATCTAACAATAAAAATGCTTCATCCATGTAGTCGTCTATGTCGTTTGAGTATCCAGGGGGAAAATGTACCGATACCATGTATTCACGTTTTCCCATATTATCATTTCCTGCCTGTGGAATCGGATCGGCTGCCCATACGACGACGTAAGGATTCCCAGGATTAGAAAGCGGATCTCCTTTTTGAATAACATTTGAAATAGATCCTGTTTTAAGCTGGTTAATTATCGCTGTTGTCAATTCCGGTTATCCTCCAAATATTTTCTTGACATCTTTAAAATATCGCCCTGCAAATCGTCTAATTATCGGAGTCAAGGCGTCATGTTTTCTATCATTACACAGCGTCAAGTAAACTCCGTATTTTACGCCATGTGATATAAACCAACCATAACTTTTTCCCTCTACGAATGCTTTTGCAAACATTCGCGCAGCTGCCTGTTCGGTTTCGTTAAACCACCACCGGCCCTGCGTGTTTTGTCCAGTTTTCTGAAAAACTATAAAATACTTTATGGCATGGCCTGCGTATTCCCTATTTAATGCATCCAGGGTTGCCGCGTTTCTTTCCATTAACGCCTGTCTTATATTTACCATTATTGTCTGTACTGACATTTTCTTCCTTATCACATATCTGTAATTGTAAAGCAATGCTACTCATAATGTCGAATGCATCGCTTTTTGAAACTGCGGAAAAATCATTCCCAATTCTGACAATTATTTTTTTATCCATGTCAGTATTGCTGGTAACTTTTTTATCATCTATAACGGAAATTTCTTTAAGTGCCAATTGTTTTTTCCTCCATTTGCATCAATTCGTATTCATATCCTATTACATCGCCATATTTTATCAATTGTTTTTCTTTCATTACCTTAAATTTAGAATCAGAATATTCAAATTCTAACCCTATATCAATTGTGGTTTCGTGATCACATAACAAAAAATTAACTGTTTCCTCCGAATATGGAGTACTGCTTGTATTCGTTACTGCAATTTTTTTCTTATCATATCCGATCCTGACAGGGTTAACATATGTTTTCAATACCGGAACGGCTGCAAAATCTTTTACCTGTATTCCGCGCCCATTATCTTTAGTCGGATACAAATATCCAAATAACGTAAACGGATTTTTTAATATCTGTTGCTTAATAATTTTTCTATACATAGTTAATTCACTCATACGTCGCCGCCCGCTATTGTCGGTTTTACAGTATTGATAAAACAACCCGTCCCGGTTCCCTGTTCATCGGCGTATTCTTTTTCGGCCTCTGCTATCGAATTATTCAATAAATCCATTCTTTCTTTCATGGATGCAATTTCGGACGATTCCGTCCCGGTCGATTCTTTTTTAAGCAGTTCCTTTCTTAGCCTAATTCTTAATATTTTTAATAGTTCTTTTATTGCATACCAAACGGAATTATTTTCGTCTACAAAATCTCCGACTATCGGATCTGTAAAATCATAATCACTTGAGTCCGTATCATCAATATACAATCTGACTTTTGTTATTTCCGCTGCTGTTGCCATATTATATTTCCTTTAGAGGTATTGCACCTAAAAAATTATTTAAATTATTATAAACTTTGTCCCTTTCTTCCTTAGTGCCAAAACCAACATAATTATAATCGTCAGATTCTCCGGTAAAAAATTTTATAATCCAACCTTCAGTGTCTTTAATATATCCGGTATTTCCAATTTCAATTTTTCTTATTTCTTTTATTTTAATAGTTGCGGAATCAGATATTTTTATAAATTCTACTGGATCATTCATATTATATTTCCTTCTCTAAAACGAGTTTCATTTATATTTTCACCCACCAAGTCCTATTTTCTCCGAGTATAATTTTATCACCGAATATTTCGTCAACAGCTTTTTTTACCTCGCCCTGATCCGGATGATCGTAATCGTGACCTCCTAACCAGCCGCCTTTTTTCACCTTGCTTTTATATGCGAGTATATCCCGCTTGCATCCAAGATAGCTGTGATCTGCGTCAATAAAAACCAAATCGAAAAATCCATCTGTAAACTTTTCGGCCGCTTTTACAGAATCTAATCTTATTAGTATTCCCCTGTTGTTATACTCGCTTGATATAATTCTGCATTTTTTATATGCTTTGTCATAATATTCTTTCCCTCTTTTTCCGCCTTCAGAACCGCTGTTATGATACGAACTATCCACAGGACATGGCGCCCATGTGTCGATCATGTACAATATCAATTTTGGGTAATGTCTCAGAATCCGTGCAGACGTTTTTCCCGTGTCAACTCCCACCTCTGCCATATTTAATTTTTGATCTTTTTTGAACCGTTTATTTATTTCGTCCCATCGTTTTAAAGACATGCATTTCTCCTTTTAATCACAAAAAATCTTGTTTCTGGTACTGTTTTCTTGACACTTCCGGTATCAAGTATATTTTCATATGGTCCGCGCAAATTATCGCTGACATACCATTTATCATCATCAATTTTTTTCAATAATTTAATAATTCCTCTTTTTCCAAATTTAACAGGATCTATTTTTGTTGGTGTTCCTGTATGTTTTATAGTATGTTCAAGAATTAAAATACCAGTATCGTTTAAATATGACAACCATATTCCAAGAGTTTTTTTAGGGTCATAAACATGATCAAACGAATTGGAATAAATAAAATCAACTTTACTGATAAACTTTTTATATGTTCTGTTAAAATCCCACTGTATAGTATTTACCTCATCAGCGCTTTTCCCAATTTCGAAACCAATAACTTGACAGCCTGGTAAATAGGTCATAAAAAATCTTTGTTCATATCCGTTTTTACTTCCCATACACAACCCGAGTTCCGGTGTCATAAGATTAAAAATAAAACCTGACAAAAATAATATATCATCAGATCTTACCCAACGTTTTTCATTTTTTATTTCGTTTGCTTTGACTTGTTCGGATACATATTGATCGTATGATTTATATTTATATGATTTCATTTTCTCGCCTTTTTTTTCGGAACCACTTTTCCTATTGTTTTTCTTTTCGCTTTCATTTTTTTTCTTTTTGTAGAATCGTCTTGTATTTTTTTTACTATAATTTTCACGCCTGGTCTGCCGAGTGCTAACATAGAATATCGCTGCCATTCGGCAAGAGCAACTCTATATTCTGGCTCCACATCTTTTATTGCATAATTGCGCAATGCTAATTTTCGCAATTCACTTTTTATGTGTACATTTTTTGTCTGACCGCCGACATGCTCCCAGTCGTCACGGTGTGCATTCCAAATTCTGCAAGGAAAAGCTTTTAATTTCGCACCTTGCCAAGTTTCTTTATGTTCATGCATATATCCAAAAGCCGCCTGATTCATTCCGGCGTATTTTTTCCGCCATGGATTGTGAAAAGGTTTATTGTGATACATCTTTCTGTTCATGGCCGCCCATGCTTTTACGAATGCTTTAGCTTCCGGAGTATTGCGCACAAAAACAACACCGCCGTTAAACGGTGGGTGTCCGTTAGTCTTCACACAATAACCAATATCGAAATTCGGATCGTCGAACGCGGGTTTCAAATCTTTCAGAACTAACATATCACAATCCATCAAGATTACATCATCGTCGGTTTTGTACAAAAATTCAACCCATTTATCAATTTTAACTGTGTTAGATGCGAAACATCTTTTTGCAGCGTTTTTAAAATCGGGAGGTGGTATCTGTAATAAAACAACCTCACTGTCTGGACAATTTTTTTTTGCGCTATAAACGAAAACTTTAGACAATAATTCGTATTGACTGAATTTAAAAAAATCAAATTGTACGCTAAATATTACCACAGAGAACCTCCGGTGTATAAAAATACTGCATTGCATGAATCTCCTATTCGTTTTATAAATTTAAAATTCTTTTTGTGTGATTCCATAAAAAACTTTTGATATTCATATGATTTTTCTGTTTTTCTTTCATAAAAATAATAATCCATCAAAAATAAAATTGTTTCCCCAGGCATAAAATAAGGATAAAAAGTTTTCATTACATGGTTGAAAGCTGTTTTTTTCTTTGCCGCATCATCCACATAGAGACCTATTTTACCACCTGCCCATTTACAGGTTTTTATATTACAAACATGTTTTGTAATTTTCACACCAAGATTATCAAGCGGGGCCATGTGTGAGTCGAATAAATTTATATATTCAACATTCGCAGAAATAGAAACACCCTGTTTATCGGCCTTTTCTTTTTCTGTATTTGTTGCAACAAAATTGTCGTATACATGAAGTGGATTTTTATTTCCTGATTGTAAAATTCCGGCTGCAAGAAAAACCGTACAGGCACCTAGCCACGCGCCGACCTCGACTATGTTCCTGCCTGGCCTAACTTTGCTTGCCGCTTCTCTTAGTTCTTCCCGACCGTCAAGATCTGTCATGGTGGGAATTTTTATCATGTGATTATATAATTTTTCGTATGTCTTAGTATCTATCATAATAATGAGGGGTTCTGGTAATCGCTTACCAAAACCCCCATATACCTACCTTTTATTAAGTTTCCTCAACCAGAGAAGGCAAAGCGCCTTTTACAACATATCCATGTTCCTGGGTGATTGTTTCCGTATCGCCTGCCGCGGCCTCGTCTGCCGGGTCATCGGCGTCACCGCCGAGAAATTGGTCATAATACAACGCGCGGCAATAATACCACGCCTCTTTTGTAGATGATCCTGAGAAGGTGTCCCCGGGACCTGTAATGTGAGTCAATCCACGTTTCATCAGATACCAATAGTTCTCTTTCGGCACCATAAGGTAAAAATCGTCAGCGCCGCAACCGGTAAAAGTAATGTCCTCCTCAAAGTACTTAAATCTTTTTGTGTTGTATGGAAGGATTTTACTTATCTGTGTCAACGCTGTTAAATTTCTGACCTGTACACCGTTTTGTAATATTCCATTTATTGCCCTACCAATTTCAAGCACGCGGGTGCTATGGCACATCAACAGCAATCCGGACAGAACGTTTATTTCTTGTTTTGTCTGAAAATTAAGAAGCTGACCAAGTTTAATAATTGCGTTTAAAATTGTAGTGTATGTGATATCTTCCTGGGAAAGATTCGTGCCGGTTGCAAGTTCGATCAATTTATTATCCGGATAATTAAATCCAATAATCGGTGCCAAAACCTCATCGTTTTTTTCGTAGATGTAAAATCTTGCAATTGCCACATTTACCTTTTGCATACTGAATATTCTGTTGAACATAAGATTGTATAAATCAGATTCAAACCCGATGCCCTTTAGAATAAATTCAATTGGTGTTTTGTCTCCCAGTCGGGTATAAACCATATTAACTTTTTGACCCTGCCCGGAAAATTCCTTAAATGGTGCAACGTAGTCATACAGCCATTGTGCGTATGTGGGGTTGTCAAAATCCGGATCGTTTACTACGTTGGCTATAAACGGTGTATAGTCTGCCTCTTCCATGATATTACGGGTGATATCTTTTCTCATCAAGTCAAAAAGATCTTCTGTCCCTGCTGGCATATGTTCGATGTTTTTCTTCCAGTTGTCGACTGTTTTGTATTTTGCTTTTATCTTATTTATGCAATATCTTATTTTTTCCCAGTGCTCTTCATATGCTGCGGTGCCTTGCCATTCCGGGTGCCCCTTGGCTGTAATATTTTTTCTTACCTGCCTGTCCGGGTTTCCGTCAGTGCCCTTGATAAATTCGATATCTTCATTTCCATTTTTAGAAAATATCGTTCCTATATCATGGTTTTGATAAACCCTTATTTTTCCAGTCTGATTTCGTTCAAAATTATATTTTATTACATTTTCTTTTGTCAATACCATCTTATGTCTCCTCTTCTACTGCAAACGGCAGCCGCGTCTGAACCTTGATGTAGGTATTTGCCCCCTGCGCCTCATACAGACCCCCGATACACCAATCGCCCGCCGCCGGTGTCGCGTGCAGGTTTCCATGACCTGGAGCCATGTAAATTGGTGCGAGTCTTGCAAGCGTCGCTATATCGTCATCGAGCTGGTCGGCGTCGCACTGATACACATTTCCCTGATAACATTCGATTTCTCCGATTGCACCAGCCAATATTCCGGCCGAGTCCACTACGCCTCCAAACACAAGTATATTAGGCTCAAGAACAAGATGTCCCTGTGCCAATGTCGCGTCACCGTCGTTTTCATAATAATATGATGCGCTGTTACCTGATCGTTCCATGAAACTTCCCATGCTATACCTCCTCGTTCACTGGTGCCCGCTGTCCTGCGTCACCTGTTTTTATTACTATGCCGGTAAGATCGTTTGTATTTGATGTGATATCAGCTTCTTGTTTTGCGAACGATAAAACAACAGGACTTTTTTTCGCGGTTTCAACCTGTTGCTTTAGTTCCTCATCAGAAACAATTATCTTACTGATCATCAACTCCGCGGCCTCCCTTTTAAGATTCGGCAATTTTTCGGTTCCTGGTTGTCCAAATTCGTCAATCATGAGTTTTTCACTG
>Ga0307377_10001644_pt1 | contig 27699 bp, 21 predicted proteins | sample TR3MG_FD_202535 | JGI IMG/M metagenome (GOLD analysis project Ga0307377, IMG submission 202535) | Soil microbial communities from Risofladan, Vaasa, Finland - TR-3 | ecosystem: Environmental > Terrestrial > Soil > Coastal area > Acid sulfate soil | place: Finland: Risofladan, Vaasa | collected... | reverse complement strand
CCATTGTATTGGCAAGTACCGGGACGAGTTTATAGATAAAAGGCTCCTCAATACCCAGATTATTATATCCATATCTTACTGCACGGCGTAAAATTCTTCTTATTACATAGCCTGCCTTATTATTGGAAGGAAGTTGTCCGTCTGCTATCGAGAATGATATTGCCCGCAGATGATCAGCAATAACCCTTAGAGCAATATCCCATTTATCGTTTACTCCATATGGTTTTCCAGTGATTGCAGAAATTTCAGTGATTATCGACTGGAAAATATCAGTCTCATAATTTGATTTTTTACCTTGTACAATCATGCACAGTCTTTCAAGCCCCATTCCGGTATCTACATGTTTTAACGGGAGTTGTTCAAGGACTCCATCGGACCTTCGGTTATATTGAATAAATACCAGGTTCCATATCTCAATTACATGAGGATGATCTCTATTTACCAGTTCTTTTCCAGGAATTATCTTTCTCTCTTCATCATCTCTTAAATCGATATGTACTTCAGAGCATGGACCGCATGGACCCGATTCTCCCATCTCCCAGAAATTGTCCTTTTTTGATCCCTCGAGGATTCTTCCATCAGGATTTGAAAAGCATTTTTTCCAATACCTTAAGGATTCATCATCCCGAGGTACATTATCATTTATATCTCCTTTAAAGATGGTTGTATATAACCTGTCTTCAGGGATTTTGAGCTCTTTTACAAGGAACTCCCAACCCCATTCAATAGCTTCTTTCTTAAAATAGTCACCAAATGACCAATTTCCAAGCATCTCAAACATTGTATGATGGTAAGTATCATGGCCAACCACTTCAAGATCATTATGTTTGCCAGATACCCTGAGGCATTTCTGCGAATTGGCAACTCTTAGGTTTTCTGGTTGCTGGTTACCAAGAAATATGTCCTTGAACTGGTTCATCCCTGCATTGATAAACATAAGTGTTGGATCATTTTTAATAACCATTGGGGCGGAGGGTATGATATTATGACCTTTTTTTTCGAAGAATTCAAGAAACAATCGTCTCAGTTCCTGTGCCTTCATTTTAATTATCATTGAGTTATGTAAATATACCTTACTTTTGGCTTGTAAAATTAATTTATTTGATTTAGATTTGTCAATTGCCAAAATAAAAATTATTAAAATCGGCTACCGTTGTTACCAAACAGGAAATACGTATTCGATTCATTTGATCTGCAATTTAAGCAGATAAAATTACCCTGGAAGAAAAAGTTCCTGAGATTTTTTTTGTGGTTTGCAGGATCAGTTTCTGTTGCTTTAGTATACGGTATCGTCTTCAAGAGTTTATTTGGATCTCCCAAGGAGAAGTTTCTTGTCCAGGAGATTGAAAATATGAAGCTTCAATATTCTCTTATCGGCAGGCAGATTGATAATTCACTATCATCCCTTAGCAGTTTCAGACTTTCTGATGATGTTCGGTACCGGCCCATATTAGACATGGATACCATTGCTGAATCGTTTAGAAGGGGGGGGTATGGTGGCGTTGACAGATACCGTGATCTGAAAGGATATATCAATTCTGATCTTCTAATTTCATTCAGATCAAAAATTGAATTGATTAAGAATATGTCAAATGTTCAGATTGAATCCTTTAAATCTGTTGCTGAAAGATCTGCAGAATGGAAAAGAGAGATGGATCATTTTCCTGGAATAAGTCCGGTAAGCGTCAACTTCAGACTTGGTGATGGGTTTAAATTTCGTTATAAACATCCTGTACTAGGAACATCAAGGTGGCATTATGGTCAGGATTTCAGAGTTCCCTATGGTACAGAGATATATGCTACTGGTGATGGAACAGTCATTGAATCAGGATGGAATTCTGGTGGATTCGGAAATTATGTTATAATTGATCATGGTTATGGTCTTAGATCTACTTATGGTCACCTGAGTGAGATTAAGGTTTCTAAGGGAATGAATATTAAAAGATGTGACCTTCTTGGCCTGAGTGGTAGTACCGGTACATCCTCCGGGCCACACCTTCATTATGAAATTAATCAATTCGGACAGCATAAGAATCCTATTTATTTTTTTAATAATGATATGTCTGAAGAGGAATTTAGTGAGATGATTCAGGCATTTGGATCAAAATCAAAATTCAGATAAATTTTCCCTTTCATCAATTCGTATTTTTTTTCGATTCAAATTAGGATCTGAGATGATTTTTTTTAGAATTGATTATCTTTGTCTTGTTATGCCAAAAACAAAATATAAATTTAATCCTGATTCTTTGAGTTATGATAAAGTACGGCTTGGAGTCAAGGAATTGTTTTTTAGATTTTTAGCATATTTGACAGCTTCAGTTATTATCGCAGTAATTTATTGGGTCATTTTTGCTTCCTTCTTCGATTCTCCCAAAGAAAAAGCGCTTGAACGTGAAGTAGAACAAATGACCATTCAGTATGACCTTATTCACAGGGAGATGGCAAATATTGAAAATGTACTTGTTGGTCTTCAAAAGACTGATGATAATCTTTACAGAACAATTTTTGAAGCGGAACCCATTCCGGATACTAAGAGAGATGGAGGTGTGGGTGGAGTAAACAGATATGAATCATTAGAAGGTTATACAAACTCCAGACTTGTAATTGAGACAGCTACCCGATTAGATAAGATCAGGAAAAGGGTTTATGTACAATCAAAATCTTTTGATGATCTGATTGAATTGGCACAAAATAAGGAAGATATGCTCAGATCAATTCCTGCTATTCTTCCAATTTCCAACAAAGATTTAACACGAACTGCTTCGGGTTTTGGATTAAGAATTCATCCGATTTATAAAATTATTAAATTCCATTATGGCATGGATTTTACATCTCCTGCCGGAACAGATGTCTATTCAACTGGTAATGGCGTAGTTATTAAGTGTTTGTCTTCAAAAAGAGGTTATGGGAATCATATAATTATTGACCATGGGTTCGGTTATATCAGCCTTTATGCACATCTCAGTAATTTCAATGTTCGGGTTAGACAGAAAGTGCAGAGAGGTGATGTTATCGGATTTGTTGGGAATACGGGAACATCAGTAGCCAATCATCTACATTATGAGATCAAGCTAAATGGTACAAATGTTGATCCGGTTAACTATTATTTTGAAGACTTATCACCTGAAGAATATGAAAGAATGATCGAGATTGCTTCTAAAACCGGTCAATCTTTTGATTAGGTTTATATTTAAAAATAATATGAAGAGATCGGTTAGTTTAATAACAATATCTATTTTATTAATTCAGTACTTAGTAGCTTCTTATCCGGATATTCGTATTTCAGATACCATACCCGTTAAAGTCGATACATCTTTCAGTTCAAGAAAAGTTGTTATTACGGGGGTTGGTGATATAATGTTCGGTACATCATTCCCTTCCTCAAGATATCTTCCTCCTTTCGATAATGCGATATTACTTCTGGAAAGTTTAATAGATACATTGTCATCTTCTGATATTACATTTGGTAATCTTGAAGGGTCATTCTTAAATAACGGAGATGCTGCAAAAAAATGCAAAGACACTACTATCTGCTATCTTTTCAGGATGCCTGAAAAATATGTCTCAGCCCTTACAGCTTCGGGTTTTGATCTGCTTAGTCTTGCCAATAACCACTTTGGTGATTTTGGTTTGGCAGGCCGTAATCGGACAAAAGAGATCCTTGATTCTGTTGGGATATACTACGCTGGTCTTTTGGAACATCCCTGGTCAATTTTTATGAAAGATTCATTGATATATGGTTTTTGTGCATTTGCTCCAAATGCCGGAACAGTCAATATTAATGATATTTCCATTGCCAGCGGGATAGTGAAGAAGCTTTCAGATACATGTGATATTGTTATTGTATCTTTTCATGGTGGAGCAGAAGGGGCCGAATTTCAGAATGTACCTAAAAAAGTTGAATTATATTACGGTGAGAGTAGGGGAGATGTCTACAACTTTGCCCATACTATGATTGACAATGGAGCTGATGTTGTTTTTGGTCATGGACCGCATGTCACACGTGCAATTGAGGTTTATAAAGATCGGTTTATAAGTTACAGTCTCGGAAACTTCTGTACATATGGAAGGTTTAATTTATCGGGGACAAACGGCATTGCTCCAATTGTAAATATTACAGTCGATACTACGGGAAGATTCTTGTCTGGTTGGATAATTCCTGTTTTCCAGAGCTGGTCAGGGGGAGTAAAAATTGATGGAAAAAGGAGGGTTATTAGTAGGATAAGGGAGTTAATGTCTGAAGATTTTCCAGATGCTGTAATAACGGTTTCTGATAATGGTGAAATCTTATATAAATAGTTACTATGCCATACAAAGAGAAAAAAGTCGAAAAGCTTTATTATTCTATTGGGGACGTTGCTGAAATGTTGAATGTACCTGTCTCAACAGTTCGCTTTTGGGAGAATGAATTCGATATTTTGAAACCCATGAAGAATAAAAAGGGGAATAGGTTGTTTACACAGGCCGATATTAAAAATTTAAGAATTATCCACCTCCTGTTAAAGGAACAGGGAATGACTCTTGCCGGTGCGAAGAAGAAATTATCAGAAAAGTGGGATGATACAGATTATAAGTTTGAGATAAACGAATCGCTACGGAATATTAAGTCTATCCTTTTGGATATTAGGGACAATATTTAAAAACTATCGGTAAGCATGAAACAATGAAGTTAAAAGTCCTTAGTTCATACCTCGATTCTGCTGTTCCGTTATCATTTCAGGAAGATTATGATAACTCAGGCCTGCAGATTGGGCTTCCCGAAAGGGAGATATCCTCTGCTATGGTAACTCTGGATGTTACAGATGAGGTAATTGATGAGGCAGTGTCTGAAGATTGTGACATAATAGTTTCACACCATCCACTGATATTTAAAGGGATTAAGAGGATATCGGATAAAACATTTACAGAAAGGATACTTTATAAGGCTATCAAAAATGATATAGCGATTTATTCTGCTCATACTAACCTTGATATTTTCAGAGATGGTGTTAGCAGAAAGATGGCTGATAAGCTGAATCTTACGGAGATAAAGGTATTGTCACCTTTGAAGAACAGATTACTAAAACTTATAACATTCATTCCGGAATCTTATCTGGAAAAAGTCAGAAGTTCTCTTTTTGAAGCGGGCGCAGGAGTAACAGGCAATTATGATCAATGTGGATTCGTCACTTCCGGGATTGGTAGTTTCAGAGGAGGAGACAATACCAGGCCCTTTATTGGAAAAAAAGGGACGGTCCATTATGAAAAAGAGGTCAGGTTTGAAACGGTATTATTTTCTCATTTGAAAGAGAAGGTAATAAATATCCTTTTAGCAGTTCATCCTTATGAAGAGGTTGCATATGATTTATATGAGCTTAATAATGATAATTCAGGGGTCGGAATAGGTTGCATAGGTAAATTTAAAGATAGCTTAGATGACGAAGTCTTTTTAAAATTAGTTTCAGAAGTCTTTGATGCAAAAGGATTAAGATATTCGAAGCCAACAGGAAAACGGATACAAAAGGTTGCTGTTTGTGGTGGTTCAGGTATTTCATTACTCAATCTGGCTATTGCTTCCGGAGTCGATGCATTTATAACTTCCGATATTAAATATCACAATTTCTTTGATGCCGATAATAAGGTAATGGTAGTCGATATTGGGCATTTTGAGAGTGAAAAATTCTCAACTGAAATTTTATACGATCTAATTGTTAAAAAATTCCCTAAATTTGCAGTCCGGTTTTCAGGAACAAATACGAATCCGATAAATTATTTTTAAAAATGGAAAAAGTAAAATCACATGAGTCTGAAATCTCTGTTGAGGAGAGATTAAGAGCGTTATATAGGTTACAGCTGGTTGATTCAGAGATAGATAAAATTAAAACCCTTAGGGGTGAATTACCTCTTGAAGTACAAGATCTGGAAGATGAAATAGCTGGGCTTGAGACCCGTTTAGGTAATCACAAGGAGGAGGTTGTGAATCTTGAAAAAATGGTTTCAAAGAGGAATAATGAGATTACCGATGCCGAGGCTCTGATAAAAAAATACGATGAGCAACAAAAAAATGTTAGAAATAATAGAGAATTTGATTCTCTTTCGAAGGAGACTGAATATCAAAATCTGGAGATTGAATTATTCAATAAAAAAATAAAGGAGTTTAATTTTTTGATTGAAGAGAAGAGATTGGTTATCGCTGATTCAGAAGTTGCCCTTGCTGATCGTAAAATAGATCTTGACAATAAAAAATCTGAACTTGACGAGATTATTTCTGATACACAGAAAGAGGAAGCGGGTCTTTATAAGAAATCTGAAAAGGTTGAAGCAATAATTGAAGAAAGGTTGCTTTCTGCCTATAAGAGGATTCGTTCCAATGCACGTAATGGATTAGCAGTTGTGCCAGTGCAGCGGGATGCTTGTGGTGGTTGTTTTAATCAGATTCCACCTCAAAGACAACTCGATATAAGATCAAGAAAAAAAATTATTGTTTGCGAATACTGCGGAAGAATTCTTGTTGATGATGAAATAATAAAAGAAGGTCATTTGTAGAAAATTATATAGCATTTAGAAAGCTGACTCAAACAGGGTCAGCTTTCTTGTTTTAATTTAACTTTACATCAGTAAATCATATTCTTTATTTTGAAAGTAGTACAACCGCCATTGCGATAATTCCCTCTTCTCTCCCTGTGAATCCCAGCTTTTCAGTTGTTGTAGCTTTGATTGTAATATTATCTGGTTTCGTTTCAGTTATGGCTGATATTATAGTTCTCATTTCAGGGATAAAAGAAGATATTTTTGGTTTCTCCAGACAAACAGTACTATCAATATTGATTACATAAAATCCTTCTTGCTTTACCAGGCTAAAAGTTTTTTTAAGAAGTATTTTACTGTCAATATTTTTATATGCCGGGTTGGTGTCAGGAAAGTAGTAACCGATATCCCTTAATCCTGAGGCGCCAAGTAACGCGTCACAAATCGCGTGAATGAGAACATCCCCATCGGAGTGAGCCACTGACCCTTTTTCAGAGGGTATGAAAACACCACCAAGCCATAATTCAACCCCTTTTTCAAGACGATGAAAGTCAATACCCTGACCTATTTTGATATTCATCCTTTTGATCTGCTGGCGGTTCTCAAAGCATTAATGTCAAATGCAAGAGAGAATCGCAGTGTTCGTGCAAGGGGATGGTTTTGTGCCAATGGCATCAGGTATGAGAAATCAATTGTAAAAGCCTTTAGCCTGAAACCAGCACCTGTTGTGAAGTATTTAAGGTTACCTTTGGTTTCATTTTCATGAAAATAGCCTCCCCTGATGGCAAACTGTTCATTATACCAGTATTCAACACCATATGAATAGGTTATTTCATGAAGCTCTTCCTTGACGCCACCTGGAGCATCGAAAAATGACTGGAAGATAGCAACAGGGACACCAACATTGGGATCTTTTCCAGATTTAATATCAGTTCGAACAGTATGAACTGTATCTCCACTAACTGAAACATCTCCAATGTTATAATATATTGGAGGTGTTGGAACAAGAAGTTTATTTAGATCGATTGTGAGCGTAATCTTATTATAAGTGTCAAGATCAAAGGTGCATGCTGTACCAAGGCGCATATTTATAGGAATAAAATCAGATGGCTGTGAATCAGAATAATTCATTTTTGATCCTATGTTTGAAAAATTAAGCCCAAAACTTAGCAGGGCGTCCTTGTTGAAGAGTGAAATATCTTTTTGGTAATATCCGGAAATATCAGCAGCATATGAAACTCCTGGTTTTGTATCCTCTCCGCCGGCAGAAAATCCGCTGGTAAGGTTTGAATAGATGAACCTGAATGCAATTCCAGCGGATAGATTATCTGTGAATAATCTTGAGTAGGCAGCATCAAGGGAAAATTCATTTGGATTAATATCCCGTAATGGGTTTCCCCATTCATCGGTTAATGGAATAAGTCCAAGAGAGGAATAAATGAGACTTGCACTGAAAACTTGTTTGTTGTCGATTCTGGTATACCCTGATAGATACGCAATATTAATATCGGGTACAAGATTCCTGAGCCATGGGGAATATGAAATTCCTATACCCCCTTTGCCATCAATAAATGCAAATTTAGCAGGATTCCAGTGTAAACTGTAGATATCAGGAGCTGTGGCGACACCTGCATCACCCATTCCCCCTGCTCTCGAGTCAGGTGCTATCGTAAGGAAAGGAACGACGGTTTGTATTGCATTGAGTCCTCCAGTGCTTTCTTGTGAAAAAAGGTCTGTATTACCGAGCAGTATAGCTATAAATAATAATATTGCTATTGAATTTTTTCTCATATTGTTTTTTTCATTCTACGATCATGCAAATATAAAACAAAAAAATTCCCATAATATTGTGAAACTGTCACAAAATGATCATACGCCCTGATGTTCTTGCTGTTTCGCCGTTTTCAGTCATTACAATTACGCTGAAGGGGTAAATACCTTTCCCAACCCTGTTTCCTCCATTATCATTGCCGTCCCACACCACAGGGGGAAGTGTGTAGCCTGTTGCGGGGATCTTAGTCTTTATGATTTTTATTATTCTGCCATTAAGATTAAAAATATTTATTGCGACATCAAATGTAGCATCAGGTCTGTTATGCTCCGCACGAATACTCGTCTCATTCAGAAATGGATTCGGGTAGTTAAGTAAGTTTTTAAGTAAAAAGGCGTCTCCTGTTTCAACCAAAAATAATACTGTTTTTTCTGAGGTGTTATTATAGTTATCCCATGCTTTTAAAGTTAAGTAATGGTCACCTCCACTCAATCCGGAAAGGTTGTAAATAATCTTTCCGCTCATATAATTATCGAAATCATTTTCAAAATAGCTATTTAATACGAAAGATTTATTGGGATCATTATCAAGATATCCTGTCAGATCATGTCCAATGCCTGACCCTGTAGTATTAATACCGCCAGCATCTTTAATAATTGCCAGAAGTTTAGGATTATTATCCGTTATACCACCGTTTCTAAAAAGAGTATCATTCATATATAACTTAATGTCAGGACCAGCAGTATCAAAAAGGGCTATATTGGAGAAGCCTCCAACAACTATCCCGGAGAAATCTCCATTCATATCTTCATTATATTCGTTGGCATAATAGCTGATTTTACCTGCTCCGAAGGAATAATCAATATCTCTTGGAACTATGAAAGTAAAACGGAATCTTCCATTTTTTGCCATTGTTTTACCACTGAAGAGGATGTTATTTGTAAGATTGAATACCATAGTTTGTCCGCCATCATTTGCAAGCGTCGTTATTTTACTTGCTTTATCAAATACCAATGGTGATACAACTCCATTAAACGTATTTAATATATCTCCATCAATGTTCTCAATATGTCCTGTAACAGTTATCAGCGAAAGAGCTTTAAGACTATCGATATTATCTAAGACGGAGACATTATTAATGGAGTCAGTAATAACCTTACCGTGCCATGGATAGGCAAGTTTGATTGCCGGATCTCCAAGTAAGGTAAAGTTCCTTTTATTGTAACCAGATCCTGAATTATTTTTGGCTAACCTGATAATATCGCCTAAACGCAATGAGTTGCCGGATTCGTCACGATCAAAGGCATAGTTAAATATATTGTTGTTAAGGAAATGGTTTGGCGCTGAATAAACAACTCGTGTAGTAGACATTAATGCTATTCCTCCTCCATCTTCGTTCATAAGGACCATTTCCCCGGCTGAGGTCTTTCCTGTCATTCCCCGTGTTATAATATTAATGTTAATATCATCAAACCGACTAAACTCGCATGTTGCAGTAATAAATAGAGGAAGTTTACCCTTATTGTTCCATGAGTTAATATCATCTGTTTTAATCACCCTTTCGTGGGCCAGACCACTCTCACTACCATGTCCTACATAGTTGAAAATAAGACATCCCTCATTAATACGATCATTGATTGCTTTATTAACATCCGGATATGACTGCCCATTAACCGAGGTAGTTTGTTTGAAAGCATCAAGATATATCTTTTCAATATTGAAGGAAGGTGCTTTGTTTTGCAGAGTTGAAGCCAGACCTTCAGCATCATACATATGTGTATTGCCGTCTTCATCATCTGCGGTAATATTGATCACATTTTTCCAATCGCCCATGTTCGCGGGATCCAGATATTTCTTAATTTTGTCAAGGAGAATTCCTGCCTGGATAGTATCTGAGGCAGGTAGTCGACCTATGCCGATATCTACTAACCCCTCTGCTTCTCCTTCATCCTCATCGAGTAATCCATAGAAGTCATCAGATGTAAAAGATGAAACAATTACGTTTGAATTTTGTGACTGGTAGGTAGGAATGAAATTTGGATTATTTGGTGGAAGTGTTTTATTTTCATAGGAACCGTCGCCAAAGAGAAGGAGGTACTTTAGCGGTTGCATACTACCTTTTTGATTCTGATACTTCAACCTTATAAAATTTCTGATTGCACAAATATCAGGTATGCCTCCGGAGAATTCGTTATATATCTGTTCAGTTGTAACAACCTGAGTAATAAGGCCACTGTTGTTCAGATGGATATTAGCCAGTTTTTCAGCATATGTCTTGAATAGCGGATGTGTTACAATAATCATATCAGCCGGATCAGAGACATGTAGATCCTGATTGGGTATCTGGCCCGGTTTAATTATAGGTGTAGGCAAGTTGGTGTTTGAAAATGCAATAAAAGTTTTGAGACTATCTGAGCTTGATTTAAATGTAATATTTTCTACGGTTTTTGTATACTGAATCAGGTTTGCATTAAGAGGATCGGAAATATCCCAAATTATTACATCATTAATAAGACTGTGTATTGTGAATTCGGTTATTCTTCCCGGAGCAATAGATTTGTAATCAGTATATTGGGTTATTTTTCCGGTATATGTATTGGCCTTTCTACCGTGAATCTTTATATAATCAATCCATCCTTTGGCGCCAGTTTCGCCATTATTATAAAAATTTATTTTATATTCTGGTGAAGGTGAACTGGTAAGTATTGAAAAACTGGAATCGGCAATCTGAAAATGAGTACCGGTATAGTTAAAGAGATTAACGTTTTGTAACTGAATACTTTTCTTTAATGTATCTCCATCGTATAGTCTGAAAATAGTGGAAATAGAAGCTCTGGCAGCTACCCTGATATCGAGTTTTATTGTTTCTGAAGTAATAATATCTGTGAAGTCGCGATTAATAGTTATCCCATTGGTGGTTGATATTGGCTGAAACCATTCTCTTCCGGAGGATATAATATTCTGCTCATCTACTTCATGCATAAGTAAAGCATCTGATTCTGATGAAGTATAATTTTCTGGTTGCGAGGGTTTCGCTGCTATAGAGATTTTTTTCCCCGGTGCTGATCCTGATGTTAAAAAATAATATGCTGTGTCGGAATAATTGTGACGGAGAAAGTCATAGTTTTCGATAGTATCATTAAATATCCACCTGTTGGTTCCTTGCCCAAAGAATAAGAGAAATTCTCCTTCATTAAAAATATTATCGTTTCCTGAAATATATATTGAAAGCTCTTGCAGGTCATCAGGACCGTGGTCATTATTGTAATAAGATAATTGACCGGAATTGTTACAGTATATTTTTGGATTCGATGGATTCTCTAATCCTAATTGATTTAGTTTTGAATAATCAATTCTGTAAATTCCATCTTTTGTTACCGCAATCTTGAACCATTTTCCTGAAGAAAGAACAGAAGAAGCGGTATCTTTGGCATTCCGGGCATTCAGAGTCATTGATATTAATAGCAAAAAAAATGGTAATATATTGCGTATTTTTTTCATTTATCCGGACAAAGATATAAATGTGCTTTTTGTTTGCTAAGTTATTTTGTTTTTTTGTGTTCGGTTTCAGGTAATAATAATAACGTAATCATTACGTTGATATTGCAGAATTCAAAATATGTTAAAACGATTTTCCAATGTATTATTGATCATTTTTTTCATCTCTTTGGATTGTGTTGGACAGGATACTGATCCAGGGCCTGGCTATCAGATGTTAATGATGAGTAATCCAGCGCTAACTGGTTTGGAGGGGGATGGTGTATTAAGGTTATCATATCTGAACTTTTACCCTGGTAACAATTATAATCTTCATACTGTTTATTTTTCATATGATTCATATTTTCCTTCGTTGCATGGAGGGGCAGGCTTTTACTTATCTGATGATTACCTGGGAGGAGTTGTAAATGATTTGAGAGGAGGGGTGTCATATGCATATTTTTTACAGGCAGGTGAAGATTTATTTATAAATGCAGGGTTATCAGCCTCTATTCATCACCGGGGATATAGCTTTGAAAAGGCAATTTTACCTGATCAGATAGATCCCCTGGGAGGTGTCTCAGGACCTTCATCTGAAATGTTAGCAGCAACAGGACGAACGATTTTTGATGTAGGAGCTGGGTTTGTATTTATTTCAGGTAGAGTATTTGGTGGAGTTTCAATTAATCATCTTGCAGAACCAAACCTATCAGAAATAGGCTTCTCAGATGAAAGGCTCAGAAGAAAATTATCAGCACATCTCTCGGGTGATTTTTCTATAAGTAAAAACGGGGATCTTAGAATCAGGCCTGTATCATTTTTTTCAGTACAGAATAGTTTTTTATCAGTTGGCACCGGAGCGGTACTGGAGAGTAACTATCTGTCAGTCAGTACCGTAATCCTTGGGGATAACGAAAAGAATATGAATATTCAGACAGGTTTTTCTTTAAATGCCGGGAAGGTTAACTTTTATTACAATTATCGTATTAATATTGTATCGGGAAATAAATTATTACCATTATCGTTACTTCATCAGACAGGTCTGGCCTTTAGTTTATATCCTGTTAATAAAAGAAATATTATCAAAACAATAAAATTTCCTAAATTGTAGTTATATTTGGAATGAAAAGGAAGTTTGTTTTAGTAAAAATTATTATATTTGAGTATTCTTAAAAGTGATAAAACTAAAGGAGTTATGTATAAATTCAGAGCCTTACCGGTTGTTTTAGTGTCTGTTTTATTTTTTACATCCTGTATATTTAATAAAAAAGGCGGTGATCCTAATGTTTCTTCCGCAACAGGTTGGGAGTATAATAATCCTGATAATGGCGGATTTGAGGTTACTCTTGGAGCTGACCAGCAAACAGGCCCCGGGCTTGTACTCATTGAGGGAGGACGTTTTACAATGGGGCAGGTGCAGCAGGATGTTATGTTTGACTGGAATAACAAGCCAAGAACGGTTACTGTATCATCGTTTTATATGGATGAAACAGAAGTTAAAAATATTGATTACCGCGAATACCTTTTCTGGTTGCGCAGGGTTTATAAAGATTATCCTGAAGTGTTCAGAAGAGCTTTGCCTGATACCTTGGTTTGGAGAAGTCCGATGGGTTTCAATGATCCTTATGTACAGTATTATTTCCGTCACCCTTCATATAATAATTATCCTGTAGTAGGTGTCAGCTGGATTAAAGCAAACGACTTTTGTTTATGGAGGACCGACAGGGTTAATGAACAGATTCTTATTGATGAAGGTGAACTAAACCCCGATCCGAACCAGTTGAATGAGAAGAACTTTAATACAGATGCATACCTTGCAGGTCTTTACGAAGGTGTTGTAAATCAGTTACGTGAGAGTCTTAATCCAGATATGACAGAGCGCAGAACAAATTTTGAAGATGGCGTTCTTCTGCCCAGCTACAGACTTCCTACCGAAGCTGAATGGGAATTTGCAGCTTATGCCTTGAGAGGCAATACTGTAGATGAAAGAATTTATGAAAGAAGAATATTTCCCTGGGATGGTCATAACGTAAGAAGAGGACCTTCAAAATCACAAGGCGAGATGATGGCTAACTTTGTCCGTGGTAGAGGAGACCTTATGGGTGTGGCCGGTAGTCTAAATGACAATGGAAGTATTACAGTTGATGTTAAGTCATATTGGCCTAACGACTACGGACTCTATTGCATGGCGGGAAATGTAAACGAATGGGTACAGGATGTTTATAGGCCACTTACTGCAGAAGATGTCGATGGCTTTAACCCTTTCAGAGGTAACGTCTTCACTGATGTAAGAAGAGATGCAAATGGTGCAGTCGTAGGAAAAGACAGACTTGGACGTTTGTATGTTGATACCGTAAAAGATCTGGATGTTGCAGATAGGTTTAATTATCAGAAAGGTGATTATAGAAATTACAGAGACGGTGACCTCCAATCAGCTATTCCTGTAAGTGACTGGAATACAGATGATGATAAGATAGCCTCGCTGAGGATGTATGCTCAGGATAATTCATCAGGCGGAACCAGTGATTTTGTAACTCTTATAAATGATAATGCTCGTGTATATAAAGGTGGGTCATGGAAAGATAGGGCTTATTGGCTTAACCCATCTACAAGAAGATTTCTTGATCAGGAAAGCTCTCGTGATGATATAGGGTTCAGATGTGCAATGATACGAGTAGGTAGTCCTTCAGGTTTCTAAACTTACATTCAATGAAATATTAAGCCTCATTATGTTTCATAATGAGGCATTTTTTTTGAAAAAATGAAGACTGAAAAACTGTATGAACTCTTTAAAAAGGCTGAAGGAGTATCGTCCGATTCCCGAACAGTTAAGGAAGGAGAGATGTTTTTTGCACTCTGGGGTAAGAATTTCAACGGGAATAAATTTGCAGAAGCCGCTTTGGAAAAAGGGGCATCATGGGCTGTGATTGATGACCCATTGTTTGAAACAGAAAAGACTTTTCTTGTGGATGACTGCCTTCTTGAATTGCAGGCGCTGGCATCACGTTACAGGAAAGAGATGAATGTGCAGGTACTTGCTATTACCGGGACTAACGGAAAAACTACTACTAAGGAACTTATTGCTGCTGTATTAGCAAAAAAACATAAAGTGCACTATACAATAGGTAATTTTAATAATCATTTAGGAGTTCCACTTACAATTTTATCTGCCCCCAGGCAAACTGAATTGATGATTGTTGAGATGGGGGCAAACCGTATCCGGGAGATCGACTCGCTTTGTCAGATAGCAAATCCGGATTTCGGGATAATTACAAATATAGGAACAGCACATATTGAAGGATTTGGTTCAATTGAAGGGATAATAAAGGCGAAATCTGAACTTTATGAGTACCTCCGTGAGGTGAATGGGATTGCATTTTATAACGACAAAAATTCATTGCTATCAGATTTGATTCTTAAAATCAAAAATAGAGCTGTCCCTTATTCTGATCCTGCTGGAAGTGAACTCTTGATTGAATTGATACCATCTGGGCTGAACTTAACCTTATCAGCGACATGTAATCATAAGAGCTATAAAATATTTACAAATTTTTTTGGAAATTATAATATTGAGAATGTAAAAGCTACAATAGCTATAGGTCTGTTTTTTGGTGTTGATATGGTTGATATTGTTAAGGCTATTGAAAATTATAAACCTTCTAATAACCGGTCGCAAATCAATGTAACAAAGAAAAACACTCTGATTTGTGATTCATATAACGCAAATCCAACAAGTATGTTTACTGCGCTTGAATCTTTTGATGAAATAAAGTCTGAAAAAAAGTTGGTTATCCTGGGTGATATGTTGGAACTTGGTGAAAAAAGCGGAGAAGAGCATCTGAGGTTACTAAATAAACTTAAATCTCTCAATATTGAAAATGCTCTGCTTGTAGGACCAGAATTTCAGAAAGTTTCTTCACTGTCCGGGTTTAAATCATTTCCAGATGTATCTATGCTTATTAAATATCTTGTCATGGAACCTGTTAAGGGATACACAATTCTTTTAAAGGGGTCGAGGGGGATTGGACTGGAAGAGTCTTATGATAAGCTTTAATCCTTATTCTAAATCGGCTTCAGTCCCTGTAAATTTAATATTTATCAGTAGCACTTCGGATCTGCTCCCCGATCTTACCCGGGGGCCCCAAAGTCCGTAACCGGAGGAGACAATAAAATGTGAATTGCCTTTTCTCAGATAGCCATAGCTTAATTCGTATATCTTGGAAGTGATATAATTAAGAGGCCACATCTGTCCATTATGGGTATGTCCTGAAAGCTGAAGGTCGACACCATACTTTGCTGATTCATCCAATTTGAAGGGCTGATGATCGAGCAGTATTATCGGTCTTGAGGTATCAGCTTGTTTCATCAGTTCACCTAATGGTAATCGTTCTTTTCCATAAAATCTGAAAGAATCTCTGTCTATTCTTCCAATAAGCTGAATTCCACCCTTTAAAGTAACTGTTTCATCTTTTAGGATTCTTATACCCTTACTCTCAATATATGGAATAGTTTTATTACCTCCACCTATGAATTCGTGATTACCGGTTATTGCATATAGACCATCATTGCACGAAGGACAGGTGAAATATTTTAGCAGATCACCTCTTAATACAGGACCTATCTCCCCATCAACAATATCTCCAAGGAGTAAAACAACATCCGGGTTAATATCTCTGAGCATCACTGACAGTTTAATAATACTTCTTTTTCGTATTGTACTGCCTAAGTGAATATCAGACACCGCAGCTATTCGGAATGATTGTATTTCTCCGGCGGATTTGTTTATGGAGATATTATACTCTTTAATAACAGGTCTTATCGCATTAATAAAACCACCGATGATCAACAATGAGGAAAGACAAAGTGTAGTAATAAATGACCATTTACGGAAAAGAAGGATGTTTTTATCATCTATTATTCCAGGGATTTTCAAAGCAACTAAAATAATATCGGATAACAGGAAAAACAGAAAAGCATATAGCATGAATGCCAGCCAAAAACCTCCAAGAATATTAAATATGTCAGAAATTAATGAAGAATGTTTTGATTCAAGAATTTTAGCAGCAATGAAGATTATTGTCAATAAAAAGAAGGTTATCGAATACAGGAGCTTATAATCTTTTAAGGCAGGGATTGAATTGTAGCCTTTATAAAAAATATAAATATTTGCCAGAGAGTAAATTGTGAGTACGACGGAAAAAAATATTATCATTTGAAACTTTTTCATTATTTATTACTTTTCAATGTAAGGCAATCATAAGTTTTATTGCCTTTAAGATAAAACTCAAAAACGATACTCTTGTTCAAAACTGGTGGGGGAATTTTAGTAATTTCAAGGTTTTGTGCCAGTGCTCTTTTTACTTTAAGTTCGTCAATACTTTTATAATAATCAATATGAGCTTTCCATACTGACTTCACATTGCTGAATCTTCCTCTTATTAGAAACATTAATGCAGCAATCCCATCGAGTAGCTTCCTTTTAAATAGTGTAGAGTGTAATTTATTGGCAGGAAGATTCTTATAAAGAAGAAAGAGACTATTCCTGAAGTTGAGGTAGGTCTTGAATGGAGAGTTATATGGGAGAGCGCCTCCTCCGATATGAAATACTACAGATCCGGGGATATAACTTACCCGATAACCCGCTTTATGGAATCGCCAGCACAAATCTATCTCTTCCATATGGGCAAAGAAGCTGGCATCAAATCCACCGCATTTATTCCAGGCTTCACCTCTTACAATCATGCAGGCTCCACTGGACCAAAAAATATCAATTTTAGAATCATATTGTCCAATATCTTTTTCAACTTTATCAAAAATTCGTCCCCGGCAAAAGGGATATCCGTACTTGTCAATAAAACTTCCGGCAGCACCAGCATACTCGAAATAATTCTTTTTATTAAATGAGAGTATTTTGGGCTGACATGAGGCAACATCCGGATTGTTATCCATGAAACTGACAAGCGGATGGAGCCAATTTTCAGTAACCTCGATATCTGAATTTAAAAGAACATAGTACTGAGCTTTAATTTGATTAATTGCCAGGTTATAACCGCCTGCAAACCCATGATTTATATCTAGTTTTATTAGATTTACCTCTTTGTGATTTTCGGCAATCCATTCTGTAGATCCGTCTGTTGACCCATTGTCAGCAACATATATAACTGTATCATTATATGTGGAATTCCTTATAACATTCCCAAGAAACATTTTAAGAAAATCAATACCATTCCAGTTTAATATTACAATCGCTGTTTTATCCATTATCAACAGGTCTTTTATGCTTCCACCGGCGATGACTCCATATCCAATATTCTGGTTTATCAATTATGACCTCTTCCAGTCTTTTTACATGAGTGTCAGTAATCAGATACTCAGGGAGTCCTGAAGTATGTTCAAATAGAAGTTCAATGTTAAGGTTGTAATATCCTCGTTTTATCTTTTGTATGTGAAAAAAAACAACTGCCATATCGTACTTTGAAGATATTTTTTCAGCACCAAGAAATACGGGAGTATCCTGGTTTAAGAAGGTTGTCCAGTATCTTATGTCCTCTTTGGGAGGAGTCTGATCGGAAATAAAAGCTGAAAGGGTATTTATATTGTTCTTTCTGTCGTTTATTAATTCTCTGATTATTAGTGAATTCGGGGTAAGCACCATTCCGAATTTTGTCCTGAGATTATTTATAAACTTATTGAATAACTTATTATGGAGTGGTTTATAGATAGAGACAGTCTTGTATTTAGTATAATGTGGAAGAATAGTCAGCCATTCCCAGTTATTATAGTGACCAAGAATGCTAATAATATCACGTTTCTCCCCCAGAAGTTTGTCTAATATTTTGAAGTTAGTAATTGTCATTCGCTTCATTATCTGTGCCCTGGATAGATGAGTAATCTTTAGTGTCTCAACAAACATATCTGCCAGATGTTTATAGAATTTTTTTTCTATTGATTTGCGTTCTTTTTCATTTTTTTCAGGGAAAGCATTTTTAAGATTGGCTGCAACAACTTTTCTACGATATGAAGGAAAGTAATAAAATAGAATAAAAAGCATGTCAGAACAGATATACAAAATTCGGAGTGGCAGTAGTGTAACTACCCAGTTTAGTGCATAAAAAAGATAAAATATGATAGCTCTCATTTTATTGAGCGGTCTAATTATTCATAAATTTATAAACTATTTCCTGAAGTTCTGAATAAACAGAACAGTTTGCCGCCACAATTTCTTCTCCTGTGATATTATCCTCTGAACCTGAGAAGTCGCATACCTTGCCTCCTGCCTCTCTTACAAGTATTATACCTGCAGCAATATCCCATAAATGCAGATCATACTCATAAAAGGCATCGAACCGGCCGCAGGCAACATATGCAAGATCAATGGCAGCAGAGCCCAGTCTTCGAATTCCCTGAGTTTTTTTAACAAGGTGAGTAAGACAATTCATATATGGTTCAAGCCTGTCAAAGTTGCTATATGGGAATCCGGTGGCAACCAAGCTGTCAGCAAGTCTGGTTGTATTCGAAACATGAATTGGTAGTCCATTAAGCCATGCACCACCGTCTTTCCATGCCGTAAATGTTTCATTGCCACTGACTTCATAAATAATGCCTGCTATCACTTTATCATATTCCATCAGGGCTATGCTGATAGCATATGGGTGTAGACCATGCAGAAAGTTAGTTGTGCCATCAAGAGGGTCAATGACCCAGCAGTATTTTAGCCCTTTTTTAGTTGAGGTTCCTTCTTCTGCAATAAACCCTGCCTCGGGAAGAAGACGGCTTAATTTTTCAACTAACATTTTTTCAGCCCCTTTATCAACATAGCTGACTAAATCATTTAATCCTTTACTCTCAGCTCTGCTTACGTCAAATTCTTTAGATTCTTTAAGGATATATGCTCCCGTTTCAATGGCAGCTAATTCAATCTCATTACAAATTTCTTTAAGGTCAATCATTGATTAGTCAATTAGTATAATACTCATTCTTCCTTTTTTTGAAATGCCGGTCAATTTAACTTTTCTTATCTGACCAGTTAGTTTTGGTTGCCATGGATGTTCTACCCTTATATAATTAGCTGTAAAACCTGATACTATACCTTCAATACGGGTTTTTTCAAACAAAACATTTGTTATCTGTCCGATATTCATATTCTGAAAATCAATAAGTTTTTTGTCAGAAAGTGATATAAGTTTTTTACTCCTGGTGTTTTTATCTGAATGAGATATTTTGTCAGGTAGCTTTTCTGCAATAGTATCCGGACGGTCAGAAAAAGAGAATACATGCAGATATGATAGAGCAATTTCTTCCAGAAAAGAATATGTGTCCTCAAAATCAGCAAGTGATTCACCGGGAAATCCAATAATCACATCAGCACCTATACCGGCATATGGTAACTTCTTTCTGATTAATTTTACTCTATCAGCAAATACATCTCTGGTATATCTTCTTCTCATAAGACCAAGTATCTTATTGTTACCGCTTTGGAGGGGGATGTGAAAGTGAGGAAGTATCTTTCCATTTGACACTGCCATTTCAATAATGTCATCCGTCAGGAGGTTTGGCTCAATTGAAGAAATTCTATATCTCTCAATGCCTTTAACATTAACTAGTTCTTCAAGGAGATCGGCAAAAGAATTATTAGTTGATTTTCCAAAATCACCAATATTGACACCTGTAATAACAATCTCTTTAACTCCATTTTTTGCAATCTTCGATGCCTCAGTGATGAGCGATGAGATATCCGGATTTCTGCTGCGCCCCCGGGCTAATGGGATTGTACAATATGAACATCCATAATCACATCCGTCCTGAACCTTAAGAAAGGACCGTGTTCTGTCACCCATTGAGTAAGATGGGTTGAAGTTACTTGCTGAATACGGATCCTTGGTGTGTACCTCCACATTGTCTCTCTTTTCAATATTGTTAATATAATCAGCTATTTGGAATTTTTCATTTGTTCCCAGGACAAGATCCACTCCCTTTATTGAAGACAATTCCTGGGGTTTTAGCTGAGCATAACATCCTGTTACTGCAATAAATGCTTCGGGAGACAGATTGATGAATTTTTTTATTGCTTGTCTGCACTTCTTATCAGCAGAATCTGTGACTGAGCATGTATTAATCACATAAATATCAGCCTTAGTATTAGCAGGTACTCTTTCAAATTGATCTTCCGGAAACGACCTTGAGATAGTTGATGTCTCGGCAAAATTGAGTTTACAGCCAAGAGTGTGAAAAGCAACTTTTTTCTTATTTATACTCATAATGATTTTTACCACCAGGGCAAGGGGACATAAAATTGCAGTAAGGAGATTGGTAAAGGAGTATCAGTGTAATTAATTTGATTGTTCTTGTTTTCATTATAACAGTGTTTTGTTTATAGTAATTTACTTGCAAGTTCTGCCAAAAAACTGCGTTCACCTTTAACGAGGTGAACATGAGCAAAAATATCCTGATCCTTCATTTTATCAGAAAGATAACTCAAGCCATTGGAGGCAATATCGAGATATGGTGAATCTATTTGTTCAATATCACCGGTAAAAACCATCTTGGTGCCTTCTCCTGCTCTGGTAATAATTGTTTTAATCTCGTGGGGAGTGAGATTTTGTGCTTCATCAACAATAAAGAAGATACTGGATAGACTTCTTCCTCTTATGTAGGCAAGAGGTGTGATTACTAGTTTCTCATCTTTTGTCATCTCGTTAATACGTAAAAATTCAGGGCTTTGATGACTAAATTTGTGTTTTATTACAGTAAGATTATCATATAAAGGTTGCATGTACGGATCCATCTTTTCTTTAATATCTCCGGGAAGGAATCCAAGATCGCGGTTTGCAAGGGGTACTATTGGACGGGCAAGAAATATCTGTTTGTATCTTTTGTGTTGCTGCAGAGCAGTGGCGAGCGCTAAAAGAGTCTTTCCTGTTCCCGCTTTACCGGTTAATGATACCAGTTGAATGTCAGGGTTTGAAAGAGCCTCAATTGCAAAAGTTTGTTCTGCATTTCGTGGATCGATACCATACGTTGATTGTTTAATTACCCGGTTAAGTATTTTATTGACCGGGTTATAATGAGCGAGTGCACTCGATCCGTTATTCTTCATTATATAGAACTGATGGCCGGTCAGATTTGACTCCAGACTGAACTCTTCGGCAGGAACACCTTCAGGTAATTCATACAGTTTGCTTATTAATTCCTGAGATACATTGTCCAGTATTCTTATTCCCTTGTAGAGATCATCAATGTTTGCAACTTTATCGTTTTCGTAATCCTGAGCAATTATACCCAGAGATTTGGCCTTCATCCGGAGATTTATGTCCTTGGTAATCAGTACAACTGTAGTATTCTTATTTGAGGTACATACATATTCTGCTATTGCAAGTATCCTGTGATCAGCGGTCCTCTCAGGAAATGATTGATTTACTTTTTCAGAAAAATCTTTTCCTGTTTCGATATGCAGATTACCAAGGTTTTCTCCAAGGGGAATATTAGCTGTCAGAAGCATGTCTCCGGAGAGCTTGTCGAGCTCTCTGGTAAATTCACGGGCATGGAAGTTGATCAAATCATTACCCCTTTTAAATTTGTCAAGCTCTTCCAGTACAACAATCGGAATGATAACATCATTTTCTTCAAAATTATAAATGCATTTATAATCGTGAAGTAGAACATTTGTGTCTATGATGAAAAGTTTCTTGTTGTCTTTCCTTCTCATTATTAGTTGTTTAGGAACAGTTATTTACATTTTCAATAGAACTGAAAATCCGACTGACAAAAATAACTAATTTACAATACAAATTGTTATCTGATTCGAAAGTATGTTAATTTGTATTAAGAAGTACTTAAATGCAAAACGCAAAATGTCAAACATGAAACGTTTATCTTTTTACTTTTGTCTTTTATCTTTAACCTTTATCCTTTATCCTTGAGTATGACTTACCAACAAACCCTGGATTTTCTATTTAGTCAGCTACCTGCTTATCATAGGATAGGTAAAGCAGCCTATAAGAATGACTTGTGTAATACAATTTCCCTTGATAATTATTTTGAAAATCCTCACCTGAAATACCCCACCATTCACATTGGCGGAACAAATGGCAAAGGCTCTGTTTCACATATGATTGCCTCAATCTTTCAGGAAGCAGGCTATAAAACAGGATTGTATACTTCACCTCATCTTAAGGATTTTAGAGAGAGGATAAGAGTAGATGGAGAAATGATATCCAAAAAAGAAGTTGTGGAATTTATTGAAGTACATAAAGGTATAATTGAATCCCTTAAGCCATCTTTCTTTGAGATGACAGTTGCCTTGGCTTTCAAATACTTTGCTGAGAAAGGTGTCGATATAGCAATTATTGAAGTAGGAATGGGAGGGAGGCTTGATTCAACAAATATCATCAATCCCGTTTTATCAGTTATTACAAATATAGGACATGATCACATGGATCTTCTAGGCAGTACATTGGAGATGATAGCTACGGAGAAAGCCGGAATAATAAAGAAAAATGTTCCGGTCGTGATAAGTGAAACGCACCCGGTAACTAAAGAGATTTTTATTCGAAAGGCTATTGAATCGGATTCACAGATCTCCTTTGCTGATGAAAGATACTTATTCAGGAAAGATAACATCAAAAGTCAGAAAGCGGAGGGAAGATATATGGTGACTGATTTGGTGACCAAAAAGAAATTTATTGGAAAGACAGTTCTTAGGGGTGAGTATCAATCCAGAAACATTAAGGCTGTTTTTTGTGTTATTAATAGCCTTCCCGGAGCTTTTAAATTTTCAGACAAAAACATAAGTGATGGAATCAGGAAAGTAGTGCAAAACACCGGCTTATTGGGTCGGTGGCAGGTTATTGGCCTTAAGCCACTTGTAATTTGTGATACTGGGCATAATAAGGAGGGGCTGGAGTTCGTGATGACTCAAATACAGGAAATTCCGAAAGACAGGTTACATTTGATAATTGGCTTTGTTAGTGATAAAGATCTCAAATCAGTACTGACCCTTTTTCCAAAAGATGCAACTTATTACTTTACAAAAGCTTCAATTCCCAGGGCACTTAATGAAGTTACCCTTATGGAGGAAGCATTAAGATACGGACTTGTCGGAAAAAACTATCCTGATGTTAAAAATGCTCTGTATAATGCCAGAAAAAATGCAACGCAATCAGATTTGATTTTTATTGGTGGAAGCACCTTTGTTGTGGCGGAAGTAATTTGATTTTTAGAAAAATTGATTCAAAGTACTTTGCCACAGATCGCAATGAAACGCAATATATTAATTAGATTTGTGAATACCTTAACTAAGATCTATGAAAAAAATATCACTGTTTATCCTGTTAATGGTTCTGATGGTATCGCTTGCAGGGCAATCAGAGAAAAAAATAACTATACTTCATACAAATGACCTTCATTCAAGACTTGCAGATTACTCACCTGAATCAGCTTATTCACCTCTGACGCTCAATGATGACAAAACAATAGGAGGCTTTGCCAGAATTGCTGCTATCATTAAGGCTGAAAAGGAGAATAGTAAGGGAATATCAATCGCGATTGATGGTGGTGATTTCCTGATGGGCACACTTTTTCATGCTATGGAAGTCAAAACAGGGTTTCAGTTAAGACTTATGAAGGCGATGGGTTATGATGTCATTTGCCTTGGGAACCATGAGTTCGATTTTGGTCCGGAGAAACTGGCCGCGTTTGTCAGCAATTCTGCCCAAGGCGGTGAAATACCTGCTTTGTTAGTTGGTAATATAGTTTTTGATAAGAATGATGGGAGGGATGATGCTTTGGAAAATTTATTGACAGACAATCTTGTTGGCCGAAAACATATATTGATACAGGATAATATTAAAATAGGTTTTTTCTCAATTTTAGGTAAAGATGCTGTAAATGTTGCTCCTTATGCATCTCCAATAACTTTTACAAAACAAGCAGCATTTGCTAAGAAAATGGTGAAGGAGCTGCAGGATGATAAGTGTGATATAATAATTTGTATTTCTCATTCAGGTTTGTCAAAAGATAAGAATGGGGAATGGGTTGGAGAAGATTATGAAATAGCCAAAAAAGTAAAGGGCATAGATGTTATCATAAGTGGGCATACACATACCAGACTTGATCAACCGCTGATTGTAAATGGGATTCCCATTGTACAAACAGGTGAGTACGGACAGTTCGTTGGCCGGCTTTCATTAACCTATTCAGAGGAAAATGTGAAAGTTGACGGTTATAAACTAATTCCGGTAAATGATAAAATATTGGGGGATAAAATAATCAACCAACTAATAGAAGATCAGAAATATAATATTACAACCGAGCTGCTTAAGCCTCTTGGTATGGACTATGATAAGCCAGTGGTTGAAACAGACTTTATGCTGGAGTGTGATGAATTGGGTGATATAGAAGGCAGTAATCTTGGTCCAATGATTGCTGATGCAATTCACTTCTACGTGAATAGTAATAGCAGTAACCATACAGATGTAAGTATGGTTGCTGCAGGAGTGATAAGAGATAAGATTGTACCTGGTATTCAGTCAACACCAGATATTTTCAGAGTAATGTCATTGGGATCAGGAAAAGATAATGTTCCGGGTTATCCACTCTCAATTCTGTATGTTACAGGAAAGGAGTTGAAAAGCATTCTTGAAATCTTACAGGTTGCGTATAAATCAAGTCTGGATAATTACTGTTATTATTCGGGTATTCGGGTAGAATATAATCCTGAAAAAGGCTTACTCAGGAAAATTAAAAAGATTGATGTAGTTCAGTCCGATGGTACTTTAGTGAATATTGATTTTTCCAGGAAAAATAAATCGCTCTATTCTGTTACAGCTAATTCGTATATGCTTGATTTTTTCGGAATCATTAAAAAAATGAGTTTTGGGTTGATAAATGTTGTGCCCAAGGATATTACGGGTGATAAGGTTATTGATATGAAAACGGCAGTAATCGATTTTGATGAAAACAGGAAGGGTGTTCAGGAAGGCAAAGAATGGTTAGCCTTGATGGAATTTCTTAGTTCAATGAAAGATACAAATGGGAATGGGATTCCTAATATCGATAAAAAATATTCTGCTCCTGTGAAATGTTTCTTTAAAGTAAATGTTAAATAAAAAGGTTTAATATTTTTATAAGTTTGCATCCTAAAATTTAATTAATGGGAGTTAGTATATATTTTTGGATAGGATTTCATGTTTTTGTATTTCTTATGCTTGCGCTTGATCTGGGCGTTTTTAATAAGAATTCACATAAAATATCTGTAAAAGAGGCCGTTGTCTGGAGTATTGTATGGATAACCCTTGCTTTGTTATTTAATATTTTAATTTATATATATTCGGGATATAATAAAGTAATAGCACTTGAATTTCTTACAGGTTATGTGATTGAATACTCCCTAAGTATTGACAATATATTTGTTTTCATACTTATCTTTTCATATTTCGCAGTAAAAGATCAATATCAGCACAAAATTTTGTTCTGGGGGATTATTGGTGCGCTTATAATGAGAGGGATATTTATTTTTACCGGAGTAGCCCTGATTAACCGGTTTCATTGGATAGTTATTATTTTTGGAGGCTTTCTCGTTTATACCGGGATCAGGATGTTATTACAAAAAGAGACAGCAGTTGACCCTGAAAAGAATGCGATACTAAAGTTTTTTAGAAAGATTCTGCCTGTGTCCTCTGAATTACATGGGGATAAGTTATTTGTCAGGCAGAATAGAAAGTTATATGCAACGCCATTATTCCTGGTTTTGATCATCATTGAATCATCTGATCTCATTTTTGCTGTTGATAGTATACCTGCGATATTGGCTATTAGTAAGCATACTTTTATTATTTACACATCCAATATCTTTGCAATACTTGGTTTGCGTTCATTATATTTTGCCATTGCAGGTATAATGGGGTATTTCAGGTATTTGAAAGTGGGTTTGGCGTTTGTTCTGACTTTTGTTGGACTGAAAATGCTTGTATCATATTTCCATTTTGAGATTCCAATTGTCTTATCATTAGTAATAATTGTTTCAATACTTCTGATATCAATTCTGGCTTCTGTTTTTATAAGAAAAGAACAATAATGATAACACATAGACAAAAACCGCCTACACCATGGGCCTTTGTAGTTCTCTTTTTTGTCATTCTGGTAAGTGTATTAATAGGTGGGTATTTATATTATTATTTTCAAAAAAGAAATCAATTATCTGAAAAACAGGCTGAGCTATCAGCAATATCGGATTTGAAGATCAGACAGATCAACCAGTGGCAACTTGAAAGGATTGGGGACGGGAAATTCTTAGAAGGGAATGTTTTTCTGGTTAGAAGTTTTTCGAAATTTCTTACCAATTCTAAAAATAACCGATTACTGAACGATATATCAGAGAGCTTAAAGCCATTACTTGAGAATTATGATTACACAAATGTTCTTCTTCTTGATCTTAATGGGGATGTGAGGCTCGCATTGTCAGATCAGGATACTTTAATTGGAGATTATCTCAGTCCACTACTGGAAGACGTAATATTAAATCCCAGGGTTGTTCTCACAGATTTGCATAGAGCAAGTGAAGTCAGTTCTGTTCATCTTGATCTTATTGTACCCCTGGTTGATAAGAGCCAGGAGGAATCATTGGTAATTGGATTACTTATTGTTCGGGTTGATCCGCATATATTTCTGTTTCCTCTTATTCAATCATGGCCATCTCAGAGTAAAACAGCTGAAACACTTTTGTTAAGGAGAGAGGGAGATGAAATAGTGTTTTTGAACGAACTCAGGAATATGACTAACTCTGAGTTAATTTTAAAAATGCCTGTTTCTTCAAATAATTTACCTGCAGCTATGGCCGTTCAGGGTATTCTTGGCACAGTAAATGGTTTGGATTACAGGAATGTGCCGGTTGTAGCTGCTATGAAAAAAATCCCGGGACTACCTTGGTATATGGTAGCAAAGGTTGA
>Ga0307377_10001643_pt1 | contig 27700 bp, 47 predicted proteins | sample TR3MG_FD_202535 | JGI IMG/M metagenome (GOLD analysis project Ga0307377, IMG submission 202535) | Soil microbial communities from Risofladan, Vaasa, Finland - TR-3 | ecosystem: Environmental > Terrestrial > Soil > Coastal area > Acid sulfate soil | place: Finland: Risofladan, Vaasa | collected... | reverse complement strand
AATATGGAATTTATTTAATGTTAGCAACTGTTCTTGTATAAGTAGAGATACTTTAACTCCAGAAGCAAAAAAAATGTTTGACGACATTGATAAAGCATTAGAAAGAAAAAAATAGTTGCTAACGGTTTGGCTATGTGCTGAACGTAGTGCAACGAAGTTTTGCATATAGGTAGTGTTATATGCTTTTATATTAATAACTAAAAACAATAAGATGAATAAACATTTAGAAGAACTTAGAAAAATTGATAGTGATGTATTTACAAATATGGGTAAAACCTCACAAAAAACTATTGATATAGTGCAAGAAACTATTGAGCAACTTGATAGAGATTATGAAGAAGAACCAATACAAAGAGATGAATTAGGAGCGATAAACTATGAGATAGACATACTATTAGAAGTTTGGAGTAAAGAACTTGAATACGATATTGAAATACTAAAGCGAGTTGATAAGATTATTGCTGAATGGTATAAAGATGTAGAATTTGTAAATGTAGCACTTGGAATACCAAAGCACAAAGGCTAATTGCATATAACACGTTTATATGAAACGTAAACAAAAAAAACAACAAACAAAGAAAAAAAAGTATCTTTTATGTTTTATATAAACATGTTATCGCCCGTTTCAATGGGCGAAAAAGAACTTTTTTTCTCTTTGTTAAAAAAAATAGAAAAATGAACGCAGACCAATATTTTGATTTCTTATGCAAGAAACAACCAAAAAAACAATCAAAAATAAAAACTCTAAAAGAAAGAGAACACAATTCGATAGCTTCAATAATAATCGAATCTGCAAAAACAAACGTATCACAAGGAATAGAAAAAAATCATTCAAGAATGTTGCCTTTACCAATTTTTATAGAACCAATAATCTAAAAGAACTTACCAACTTAGAATATCAGTTTATATTAAAAAAAGGATTATTTAGTGAAAACCAAACTCCAGAACAAGTAATTAAAGAAATATATCCATACATAAAAAATGATGTATCTATATTCTTGCATACAAAAAACTTTACAGAAGAAACAAAACCAATAGAGTTTTTAAGTTGGATGATAAATTCATTTAATGAAGTTTGTGAAGATAATTGGGATATATTATATGAAGACGAAAAATATGATCTTGAAATATTTTATGATTATGACTGCCCCGATAGTGGTTATTCAGCAGAATTAAAGTTCCTCGAAACTATTGAAGAAAAAGATTTAAATTGTTTTGGTTTGCTTATAGATTTGTTTGGTTTGTTCCATGCTAAACTTAGTATTCCTTTTTACTTTAATTGTTCTGACCATGAAAATGCATTAGAGCATGCAAAAGATGATTTTGAGGAATTAAAAGAAAATGGAGACGAAGATGATATATGTGGTTATCAAGAAAATATTGATTGCTACACTTCTGGAACTTATTACGTTTATGGAGAATATATCAAAAATTCAAAAACAACATTAAGACAATTAAAATCTAAAGTGAAATCATTTAAACCAAAAACAGAATTAGAGAATAGTGTTTTTAATTTATTAGAGAAAGGATTAAACTTACTTGATTATAAATGTAGCTTTTTTGATTTTGTTCACACTACAAATAAAGAATTAGAAGATTCTTACGCTGTATATCCTTTTCAATATATGATGTTTGGATGGGATTATGATGAAGATTGTGGTAATAGAGTATCTTGGTTTTTAAATCAAGACATACAATCCTATTGGAATGAAGGTGGAACACTACCGTTTAGACAGAAAATTATAAACAATGAAAATGTTAAAATATCTCAATTTCCAATTCACTATATGGATGTACTTAATAGTGTTTTTGAAATAGAAAAAATAGTTAGGAGGCTTTGAGCCTCTTTACTATTAATTTAAAACTTAAATATATGTTTGGAAATGCAAATGGTATTAGTACACATACTGGAGTAATGAAAAGAACTTATGACATTGGAGAATGTTGTGTCTACGGTACAGTTAAAGTTCATTATGAAGATAATGAAAGAATTGTAGTTAGGTTTTATGATTATAAAACAGAAAATGTTAAAGAATCGGCTATATTTAGTTTTGTAGATAAGTTTAAGCTACAAATGTATTTAGAGGACAATATGACCTCTTATTACGCAGATAAGATTATGAATGATTTTTATGTTTAAATATGGAATTACAAGATAATTTAATACCTAAAGTAGCACTTATAGCTTACGAGCAAAAAAACAGTAATTATTATTTAGAATCAAGAAGAATAAAAAAGGGTGTATCTGGTTTTGAAATGTTAGAAGGAACTCCTTTAACAAAAAAAGCTATTGCTGAAATATTAGATAAGATAGATCCTATAAAATTAGAAAGAATTTATTGTGACGGATTTCTTCCAGAAAACTTATTAGCATACAATAATGATGATGCAGTACCAACTATTATATGGTATATTAAATCGGGTTGGCATAATCTATCTTTTATTAAAAAATTAAACATTAATGATGGGCTAATGCATCTACCTACATTAATCTTTAAACTTCAAAGGGATGAACTATCTGTTTACGCAATAAAAACAAAAAAGCCTAAACTAAATAGTAAGCTATATCATGCACCTATGCACAATATTTATAGCAATGGAAATGTTTGTATGGGTAACGCTAAAATATTCAGTTCAAATGAAGTTAGTGAAATGATGAAAAATTGGGAAAAAGCTTTTTTCCAATCTAAGTTTAGTCATTTACAAGCACAAGGAAGCCCAGTAAAAGGAAATTTAAACACATTTATTAAAGACCAAATTAATAACAATAAAATATTTGATAATAATGTTTTAAAACCATTTGGTAAAAAATTAGAGGATTTATTATGAATATACATTATGCACCAGCATATTTTATGGAACCACTACACCCTATTACCGTTATGGTAATAGGTGTAGGTGGTAATGGAACACAAGTCTTAACAGACTTAGCAAAAATAAATAGTAGTCTATTAGCTTTAGGGCATCCCGGACTGTTTGTTCAAGCAGTAGATGATGATATTGTAGAGCAACCAAATATCGGAAGACAAAAGTTCTCTGAAGCTGATTTAGGCACTTATAAAGCATCAGCATTAATTACTCGATTAAATAGATTTTATGGAACTAATTGGGTATCAATACCAGAGAAATTTAAAAGGAGAGTAGGACTAATCAATGTAAACATTGTTATTACGTGTGTTGACAATGTTAAAACAAGAAAAGAAGTTCAAGATGCATTTATTTCAGCAAAAAGAACTCAACCATATCAAATACCTTATTATTGGTTAGATTTTGGTAATGGTAAAGATTTTGGTCAATTCATATTAGGTTCTACAGAAATAGAGCAGCCAAATGGTAAACACGAAACAATATCTAAATTAAAAAATGTTATTGATTTATTTCCAAATATGGAAGAAAATGAAGAACTTAACAGCCCAAGTTGTAGCACATACGAAGCTCTCCAAAAACAAGACTTATTTATTAACTCAATACTTGTAACATCAGGCATGAGTTTAATTTGGAGGCTTCTTAAAGATTTTGTAATCACTCATCATGGTGGTTATATAAATACAGAAACTTGCACAACAAGGCCTATGAAAATTTAAATTATGGTGTATTCAATAATAGTACTTGAAAGAGAAAAGAATAACTTATCTTTAGAATTAGAAAGAATCGAAAAAATAACCAATTCCAGACAATTTAAAGGGTGTTTTAATGAAAACAATAATAATGCTATTATTAGTTTAAAAGCTAAAATAAGAGATTTAGAATATCATATATCATTATTCTATGAAGCTCATTCTGATGTAGAGTAAAATAAAGGGCAACAAGCTTCGTGCTTTGTTGCTCTTTGTTAATTAAAAATAAATTTATGTACGAAGTATTACAATTCTTATTTCAGGATTTTTGGCATTGGCTCGGAGGTTCTGTTTATTTAGCTATGATGATTGGAGCAATATCATCTTTTAACTTAATTAAAATCTCAAAAATTGAAAAAGACAAAGAATAAAATAGATGTTTACCAAATGCTTACTGATAAAATTATCAGCAAATTAGAACAAGGAGAAATACCTTGGAAAAAACCATGGAAGTCAGTTCAATTCGGTTATCCTAAAAATATGATTTCAAAAAAAGTATATAAAGGAGCTAATTTCTTTAATACATTATTTGAAGATAGAGAAACACCTCTTTGGGTTACATTTAAACAAGCTCAACAATTAGGTGGAAAAGTAAAGAAGGGAGAAAATGGTACCAGTATTGTTTATTTTCAATTTTTAGATAAAATAGATGATGATGGAAAGTCTTATGTAATTCCTTTAGTAAAGCGTTCTACAGTTTTTAATTTAGAACAATGTGAGGGAATAGAAAATCCTTTTCAAGAAAAAATAGATAGTCTTAACAGACCTTCTGCTTTTAATAATATTGAATCTTGTGAAGAATTAGTTAAATCATTTATGGATAAAGTTCCTACTATTGAAAATCATCACGATGGTAGAGCATACTATATGCCATCAGCTGATATAATATCTATGCCTAAAAAGATTAGATTTCATTCAGAACAAGGGTATTACGCTACTTTGTTTCACGAAATGGCTCATTCAACAGGACATCAAGATAGACTTGCAAGGCCTGGTATTGTAGATAGAGTTGAAAAAGGAAGTCAAAAGTATGCTAAAGAAGAATTAGTAGCAGAGCTTACCTCAGCATTTTTATGTAGTAAAGCAGGTATTGAAAATGATGTTATTGATAACAATGCAGCATATATTCAAAATTGGCTTGGAGCATTAAAGAATGATAAAATGTTAGTTTATGATGCAATGAAAGATGCATTTAAAGCTATTGAATATTTAGGAATCTTAAATGAAGCAGCATGAGTAGAAGAAAATACACAATAGAAATAGAAATAACTTGTGAAGATGTTGAAATAAACGACTCGGGCTTTGAACTTTCATTAGACCAAGTGTTTCAAAAACTAAAAGAAGGCTACCACATGGGTAGAGATGAAAATGAAGATGAAGAATATTCATTTGCAATAACAAAAAGGGAGGATATAGATGACTAAAAAAGCATACATAAAGAGAATGAAACAGCACGAAGCTACATTTGATAGGCTTTGGAGAAAAATAGTTGATGATACTAATGAGTTTATCAAAGATAATCCAGAAGATAGTATGTATCAATTTCAAAATAATATTGAAAAATTTAGCGATTATTTAGCTTTAAGTGGGGCATGGATTCAAGACCGTATTAACGGAAAGATGCCTAAAGATAGAGGTAGTTTAACAAAAAAAATAAGAAAAGCATTAGGATATACATTTCCATAGTCTAATATTTAAATTATTATAATAACATGGGATATTTTGAAGCAAGACACGCAAGAAGCATTAGAAACAATGACAATCTGAAAAATTTAGCAGATAAAGTTATTGCAAAGGATAATAGTATAGAGGTTTATCATAACAAAAATGATAATTATATTGAATCAATTGTATTTTTTAAAGGAGAGGAAATTGTATCTATTGGATTTCATTCTGTTCCATTCAGATGGAGTGGCCCACCTAATTTTAGAGAATTTCCAAAAGAAGGAAAAAGACCTAAAGATGGTGAATTAGAAATGCCATTTACAGTTGAAGATGTAATAAATGGATTTAGTTCAATAAAGAATGTAAGACATAGGCATGATACTTATTTTAAATCAAAAAAAGAATACTTAGATTGGTGTAGTTATTTAGTAGGATACACTAAAGAGAATTAATTTAAAGAAAGAGTGTCAAAGCCGTTGTGCTTTGATGCTCTTTGTTTTTAAAATATAATTATATGGATAAAAGAAAAGATTTACAGTTTTCACTAATGAGTCAAAGCGACTTTATTGGTCAATCAAATATCGATATTGAAGAACTTGTGTTAGCTACGTTTGTTAATTTTCCTGAATCCTACTTTAAAGTTGCTGAACAATTAAGCGTTAGAGAGTTTTCATCTACAGAAACAAGATACATTTATTTAGCTGTTAAAGAGCTTGCAGAAGTTTCTAAAATAGATATAGCTACTGTTACTGATAAACTGATGCAGAGAAAGTATGTTGATATTATGATGAAACAAAAAAGAGGTTTTGACCTTGTTGTTTATCTTAATGATATGTGTGAACGTATTGAATCTGATTATCACTTAGAAGAACATGTTTCTATTTTAAATGGATATGCTAAACGTAGAGAGTTAATGACTTTATCAGATGAGATAAGAGCTGATTGTAATAATCAAGTAGATCCATCAGAAGTAATTAATAAGATTAGCGATAAAGTTGTTGATATTCAAGAAATGGGCGATGTAGTAGAGTTTGATTTAAATTTAGCAAATAAAGAAGTACTCGCAAGTTGGGATGCTAAAAAAGATAATGACAACTCTATTAAGACTTACATTCAGAATGTAGATAAATTTCTTTATTCTATTGAACCAACAGAACTATTTATATTAGCTGCAGCACCATCTATGGGTAAAACTTCTCTTGCATTAGAGATTTTTAAGAACCAAATAATAAATGGAGTTGAAGCTGTATTTTTTAGTTTAGAAATGAGCACTATTCAATTACTAAACAGAATGTATGCTGCTGAATCTACAGTTGAACTATCTAAATTGAGGTCAAAACTATTCTCTAAAGAAGAAAGAGATAGACTTCATTCTACAATGGGTCAATTTGAAGGTAAAAAGTTTTGGATTGATGATAAATCAAGAAAAATATCGCATATCTGTAATAAGATACGAAAGTTTGTTATTCGACATAAAGCTAAATTAATCATAATTGATTATCTTCAATTAATGAGCTGTGATGTTGGTAAGCCAAGTAATAGAGAAAACGAAGTGGCTATCATATCAAGAGAACTTAAAAGTTTAGCTTTAGAATTAGGAATACCAATAATAGCATTATCTCAAATTAATAGAGCAATACATTCAAGAGCTGATAAAAGACCTACATTGGGAGATTTAAGAGAATCAGGAGCTATTGAACAAGATGCTGATATAGTAGCATTTGTACATAGACCAGCATACTTTAATATTCAACATGGTATTCCAGAAACAGAACACGCAGAACTAATATTTGCCAAAGGTCGTTCAACAGGAATGGGAACAGTAGAAGTAGCTTATCAATCTAAATTTACTAAATTTATTAGTATTGAGAGAAATAGTTATGAAGAACTAAAAAGAGAGCATTTCGAGAGAATTGACCCAAACACTAATTTTGACCATGAGTAGAAAAAAGTATTACCATAGCAAAATAGTTAAAGAAATTTCTGATGAAACAGGAATAGATATAAGAGTAATACATTTGATAATACGTAAATTCTATAATGGTATTCGTATTATCATAAGAAGAAACGAAGAAGTGAATATTAAAGGCTTTTTCATATTAAAAATGCATTACACTTACAAAAAACTAATAGAAAAAAAAGGTAAAGACATTAATCTTAGAAGAAGAAAAGACCAAAAGTATAATTATGTAAAAAAGAGTAAAAAATAAACTTTTTTATGTTATGTATTTTTTGTACATTTACAACATTATGACTAATATAAACAGTAGAATTATTTTAATCGCACCACCACATAAAAAGCTTAACCAAAACGAAGTTTTGAGCTACATTATGAATACTGTAAATGTAATAAACTGCATAGACAATGATAATAATGTGAAAAGTGCTTGTGATATGGTAAATATGGAGCGTAAAACAATTAAAAGTTACGATAATGTTGAAACAAAATCTTTCCATCAAGACATTCTTGATAAGATTGAAGACATTAAAGGAACACAATTTCTAATCTATAAAAATTAAACATGAAGCCAAACATTTTTATTGTCGGACCATGTGGTACCGGCAAAAGTTCATCATTAAGAAATCTTAATCCAGATACTACAATAGTATTGAATACTGAAATGAAAGCACTACCATTTAAAGGTGCAGGAAAATTTAAATTAAATGTTCCTATTGCTGATATGGATGCTTTTCATAAAGCTTTTAATAAAGCAATTGGAAAAGAAGGTATTGAAGTAATTGTTATAGAATCATTTACTTCTTTGGTAGAGCATCAATATCGTGATTCAGGAAAGTATTATACTGGTTTTGATTTGTGGGGTAACTACAAAGAAGAAATAGGTAAAATGCTACTCAAATCAAAAGGTACTGATAAGTATATTGTATTTACTGGAATTGACCAAGTATTAGAGGGTAGTAATGGCGTTGAAGAACGTTTTATTGCAGTTGAAGGTAGTTGGAAGAAGAAAGTAGAGAAAGAGTTTGTAATAGTCTTATTTAGTGATATGATTACTAAGGAAGATGGTACACCACAGTATAGATTCATAACTAATAAACAAAAAGGTTTTGAGCATGTATCAGCAAAATCTCCAATGGATATGTTACCACCTACTATTGATAACGATATAAATGAAGTTATTAAGTATGTAGAATCGTATATTAATGGAGAAGAAGAAGTAGTTACAGAAACTACTCCAAAAGAAGAAACAAAAACTGAAGAACAGTAAAATTATTTATTTATTTAAAAAATTAAGAGTATGAGTTTTGAAGATGAAATGAATGCAGTCAAAAATGCAGAAACAACAGGTAATTATATTTCTAAGGCTTGTGTTGAGTTAGTAACTATTAAAGGATATAAAATGTCTCCAGCAGATCATAAAGGATGTCCTTTTATTGAATTTACATTTGAAACTGCTAATGCAGCAAAAGAAATTAATACAACAAGATTGTATAGAGTAAGAGAAACAGATAGTCCAGAAACTATTGAATATAAAAACAAAAGATTAAAAGAATTACTTGAAAATGCAGGAGCAGACTTTACCTTAAAAGGAGAGCAAGTAATTAAATCTGCAGTTACAAGAAAAGTTCAAGCTTTGTTTAAAGAAGTTGAATATATCGGTTACGATAAAAACAACAACAACAAACCAGAAGTAAGAACTAAAATTGAATATTCTTTTAGTGGTAAAGCTGATGGAACTATCAATGGTAATCAATCTTATTTATTTTCAGCATTGAGAGATTCTGATAGAAATAAATTTGAAGGAGAGCTTGCTAAGTGGATGCGTGATTTTCCTGCAGGAGCTGCACCACAACAAAGTAATGCTGCACCAGTTGAAGCACCATCTAATGATGATGATGATTTACCATTCTAAAAAACTATGGAGAGTACTTCGGTACTCTCTGTAATTAAAATATAAATATGAATGAAATATTAGATAAAATAACAACAATCATTGAAGATTATAATAGTTCTGACGGACACCATCCTGAAGGGTTATTAAATATGGCAAGAACATTGGCTGCTAATCTTTTCTTTTTAGAAAAGCATAGGGCTGATATTCAAAAGAAATTTGAAGGACAGAAATTCTTATTGATTAACAATCGTTTAATGCCTGTAAGTAAAGCTGAAAATGAATGTAATTTTAGATACCCAGAAATGTATATGCTTAGAAGAGTGATGGAAGCTGGATACAAGAATTTAGACATTATGAGAAGTGAAGTAAGTTGGCTAAGAGCTGAAATGAATAATACTAATATCAATGGATAAAATTGAAGATATTATAGAAGCAGGGGAATTGGAAATAGAACTTCTATTTATGGAGTTTGAGTATAAACTTAAAAAACTATTTGAAAAGTATGATATTAAGTGAAGAACAAAGAAATTACATAATAAAATCTATCATTGAAGCAAATAATGAGCTAAGACCAATCCTGAAAACTATAAAGTTATCTGTTCCTGGAAACTTAGAACCATTTGAAAAAGAAATTGAAGAAGAAGTGTCTTTAAACTTCTCTCTACAAAAATTTACCATTACCAAACTTACCACGTTAGAAGATGAGGGTAGGACAAGAATAACTATTTCATTTTTAAGAACTATCGATATGGTAAAGCATATTGAAGAATTGAATGAAAAGTTAAGAATAAGACAAACACCAAAACAATATCTGAACGCATTAAATAAAGCAATATTAATTGCAGAGGACTTTAACAATAGATTTGGAGAAGGACACCTTAACAAAACTGCTGAACTTAATGAGTTAGACGATATATTGCAAAAACTAAAATAACTATTCAAGGGGCTTTGTTGCTCCTTGATATTTAAATATAGATATGATACATTTTGATAGTAATGAAGAAAAGTATTTTTCATGGTACTTAGAAGAACTTAAAGAAAGAAAATATATTGATAATTGGAAAAAAATAGAAATAGCTTATGAGCTTACGGATGGTTTATCTCATACATATATTAAAAAAATGAAAAAAATTGAGGATGTAGAATTAATGCAAACTATTCTTTCTCCATCTTCTTATACTCCAGATTTTAAAATATTTTGGAATAAAAAAGCTTATGGAATATTTGTTCAAGATATTAACAATACAAAAAACAAAATAGTAACTCCTTTTATATGCGATTCAGAAGGAATATCTATAGTTGAAACAAAAGGTACTTTTGATATGGGTAATATGACAAGACTTGCTACTTTAAACATAAAGTTTATGTATTTCAGATACAATATTTATGTAAACTTAATTAAAGTACCAACAATATTTAAAAAGACATTTACACCTGATAGATATTTAATGACCGATAAAACATTTAGACCAAGAGCAATTAATTATGGAACTAAAAAGAAACCAATTGGACCAAAATCTTTATCAAAATTTATTAATGAGATACGCTAATCAAATTTATCTAATTGATGATTATGGAACAAAAGGAGTAATACTATGTAATGAGCAAAAGGAAGTAATAATGAAGATGTTTCTAAAATATAAAGCACATAAGCTTTCGTTTGTAGAAACAAAAGAAATCAAATCATTTATTCCATGGCTCAACAAAATTGTAACACTGAAAAAAGATGTTTACAAAATAGATATTATTGAATTTGTAAAATTTGCACTAATTAGGGGGTATGATTGGAAGTTGTATGGAGAACCTGAATGGAATGAAATACGACCAAAAAAGAAAAAGAAACTTATTAAACCAAAAAAACGTTAATTTATGACACTTATTCCAAGTACAGAAGCAGAAGATTTTATGGATCACCAAAAGAATTACGACAAAAATGAAAGTCGTATAATCGATAAAGATGATAATTGGTATTATAATGATAAAACTCATGTTACCAATTCACATTTAAGCCAACTTATTAAAGGTGGGCCACAATATTTAAAATCTTATTACGAAAGAGGACAAGAAGATACAGCAACCTTTGCTTTTGGTAGAGCTGCACATTGTCTTTTATTAGAACCAGAAGCATTCAATCAAAGATTCTATTCAATAGATGATAGTGAGATTTGTAATGACATAGGTGGTAAAAGACCTACAGCAACAAATGCTTACAAAGAATGGCTTGACAAGATTAAATCTGAAAATACTCATAGACAACTATTATCATTAGATGATTTTACAGCTATCAATAATATGGTTGATAAAGCTATGAGTTATTCACAAGTAAGAGAGCTTGTTGAATCAGCAAGTAAAAGAGAAGTAATTTATTCTAAAAACATTAGAGGAATAAATACAAAATGCAAAGTTGATGCTATCAATCCTTCTAACTTTATTTTAGATTACAAAACTACAAGAGAGCCAGCTACATTAAGAAACTTTTCTTATAGCGCTAAAAAGTATAGCTATCCAAGACAAGGTGCATTTTATAGAGATATTACTGGTGTGGATTCATTTTGGTTTTTAGTTCAAGAGAAAACGTACCCTTATACGGTTTGTTTAGCTGAACTTTCTCCTGATTCTTATGAAGAAGGTCAGATTCAGTATCAAGATGCGTTAGATGCGTATAAATTACACTTTATTAACAATCCTAAGTTAATTGATAGTTACTTAGAAATGGGAAGCATATGATGATGTTTGTGTGGAATCCTACAAATGTAACAGAAGCTATGATTTTCATTGTAGCTTCTGTAATTTTAATAATCATATCTTTAATTGATTATTTTAAGAAAAAAAAGAATTAATAATATTCTGTTGTAATTGAACAGTAAAATTAGTTGTATTATCCGATGGTTGGTGAAATCGGTAATTAGAAATAATTGAGAAGTCTATGGTTCGAATCCATAACAACTAAAAACAGAGAGGACTTCGGTCCTCTCTGTTATTTAAACTAAAATATTATGAAAACTTTAAGACTGGTCAATAATTAAAAAACATTATTAAAAATATGACAGATCAAGACGTATTAAAAAAAGCTATCAATATAGCACTTAAAAAAGGAATGAATCATAAAGTTGTTGATGAAGGAACATTTTATCAAACATACGCAAGAATAAAACTTAGGCATGGAGAAACTTACCATCCTACAGGTTTTTCGCCTAAAGATTGCTATGGCTTAATATTTAACCACGACTTTGTTAAAGCTTTCTTTGGAGATGGAGAAAACATGAATAGAGAGTTTGATGATTTCGGTAGTCCAACATATAGGTATTCTTGTGGATCATTTTTTAATAAGCCTGAATGGCAATACCACCTACAAAATATGGTACTACACAAAAACCCTATTGACTACTTACGTATATTTACAGAATGATAACAGTTAATTATACAAAAGAAAAGGAATACAAAGCCCACTACAAAGACAGTAGTGGGTTTTTAGTTAAGTTTGGTCCATATCCAACAAAAGAATGTATGGAAGCATCTATTTTTGAATACATGAAAGCTATTAAAGTTTCTATGTATAAATTAAACAATACTACTATAATCAAAAAAGAGTAACACATTTTAGTCATTGACTTAGTGTTACTCTTTTTCTTTGTAAAACTCGTACCAGGGAAAGGAAAGTTTTTATCTTAAATATTATTCTGCAGCTTTTATTCTACGCTTAAATTCATCATAACTACAATTTACTTTAGTACCCTTAACTGAACCCACTAAATATACCATTGTAATCAATTTAGGTTTATCACCCATTTTATCAGAACTTTCTACAAATGCTCTATAGTAACTAATCTGCCCTCTACTAAATGTAGTTGGAACATCTTTACCATCATACCCTATCGTATTTACCTCAAACTCTTTATACATAACCTTTACTTTAAAATCATTAAACAACCAACAAAGCCAACACAAACACCACCAACACCAAAAATCTTTGTTGTTCTCTTACTTCTCTCCAAATGTAAATTTAATTTTTGATTTTCTTCTGTTTTTGAAAGATTATCTGCTTCCAAACTTGACACAAGAGTGCCTTGCTTGATAACAATACTTTTAAAGTTAGCTATTTGAAGGGAGTAGTTGGAAATTAAGCTATCCTTTTTAGGAGCATTTACAAGGCACTCTAAAGCCTTTTTATCCATAGCATCAGTATAACATATACAATTAGTATCAATTGGCAAAGAGGACTGCCCGTAAGCTGTCTCTATACTCCCTGCTACTATTGTAAATAACAGTACTATCGGTAGTAATATTTTGTTTAAGTCTTTCATTGTCCTTTTCTATTATTTTATTTTCAATCTTTAAATCTTCAATCTCTTGTTTTAACTTAGCATGTTTTAACATTAATTCAACAGCTTCCTTACTGTATGTAGATTCTTTAAAGTAATCTTTAACATTACTAACAATAGTAGATAGTGTACTTAAAGAAAATACTGCGATAAGAATATAAACTATAGCTTTACTTTGTAACATCTTAATTAATTTCTTCTTTTATTTTTTCAGGTTCTTTTTTACCAAAACCATTTTGAACGCCATTAACACCAGCAATACCTCCTATTATTCCAAACACACAATACCAAACAACATCTGGAAAAATACTATGAACTTCTAAAGTTTTCATACCTACAGAGTTCGACCACTTCCAAATTAATATCAATGTAAATAAAGCTTGTATTAATACCATGAATATAGCTATATAAACAAAATGATACATAACAACTCTTTTAGAAGATGTTTTATCAGATCCACCACAACTATCTTTTATTGTAGATAAATAACTCATTGAATTAATAAATTCTTTTAGTAGTTACTCTTTTGCCCGTTTTAGGTGCTTTACCACTCATAGGTTTATTAACAGTACCGGTTCCAATTCTTGGAGTTTTCGGCATACCTTTACCATTGCCCTTAGCGGCTTTTGACTTTTTATTATTACCGTACATTGCCATAATAGATATAATTTAAAACCCCAATCTTATTTAGATTGAGGTCTGATGTAAGTTGAATTTTTCTTGCTACTTGAATTGGTAGCTGGTAATTTAGGTGCTACTTTAGCAGAAGCATTTGTTTTACCACTTGGTTTTTTCTTAGTACTGAATGCCATGATTTTATGTATTTAATTAATAATTAATGAATAACAAATATAAGTATTTTTTACTTCTCTTCCATTTTCCCTAATATCCTATCAAGTTTACTGTTAATTTCTTTAAACTCAGCATTAGTTGTATTGACATACTCTTTCATTTCTAATTGAGTTTTATCAATACGCTTCATAGCTGTTTCATTCTTATCCTTAATATCATCTAATAATTCACGCTTAATAGCATTTCTACCACGTTTAGCATTCATTAATTCTTCTTTAATAAAAGCTAATTCTTTATCGTGAGTTTTATCAACATCATCTAATTTTTTTAAAGTAGCTTCTTTAAAAGCTTTAAGCTCAAATTTAAGAGTTAAATATGCTGTTACTGTTGCAATAATACCACCACCAATTGTAAATATATCTTTAACACCAAATACAACATCTGTCATACCGTTAATAGGTTGTTGTGTAACTTGTAACAAAATAGAAAGCATATTATATAATTTTAAATTTCTGAGATATAAGTATTAAATTCGATAATATCCTCATGCATCATTTGCCATCTTGTTTTTTCGTTACAAGACTTTAATGTTTCAAACTCTTTTTCATCAAGTTCAACTACACTATCAACTTCTGCGTCTTTGAACTTATTTATAATATTAACTCTCTCAGCCATTTGAGTAGGTAATAAACCCTCTTGTGGCATATAGTTTAAGTTAATCATACATAAGTCAGCATAATTCATGTTTCTAACTGAATCTTTTTCTTTGCCAGGTCCGGTAATTTCAATCTGTTTAATTTCAATCTTTTTCATTTTCTTCGTCTTTTTCTATTGAGTTAATACTATGGTTATTATCTAACCTATTTAATATAGAATCTAAAGCGATTCCTAAAGGTGCTAAGGTATGATTTATTTTGTTTTTTCCAAGGACTGAACTAATAGTTTCATCAGGATTTCCGAATAAATTTTCTGAACGACTCGTAATCAATAAGATATTAAATAGTCTTGCCATAGAAACATTTCCAAATTGATCTAATGATATTGCCATTTTAATAAAGTAGTTCTTAATATAATCTATATCTAACAAAATAGCAGATTTAATTATAGTAAACATTATTCCTAAAGGTGCAAATACAGCTACTAAAATAAATGATAATATAAACAACAAAAAACTAAGCATATTAATAAGTTATATCTAATATTCCTGTTAATGTATCTTTAAATAATTGAGTTTCACCAGAATTGTTAATACCATCTATAAGAGGCTGCCTATCTACTTCAACGTACAAGTTCATTTCTGAACCAAAGTTTCTCATAAATGTTTTACCTGCTTCTAAACCTATAAGTTGAATGGCAGCACCTTTAGCTTGATTAAGCAATCTTTTTCTTGCTTTCTCATTTATTACTATAGACGAGTCCATTTTATTATCTATTATCTATTATCTATTATCTATTACGGCATCAACTTCTGCTCTATCAACAGCAGCTCTCACTTGACCTTTAAGTGCAGAACCAGAATCAATGCTTGTTTTCTTAGTAGCTAAAGCTGTCAAATAGATATTATGCATATCAGTAGCATCAACTACATTATATGAATTGATGTCATCAAGTGTATTATATATTATTGGATAAGCTATATCATCTCTACTTTGATTTAATGCTGAGATATTAATCTGTGCATTTTGAGATAGAGAAAACATATTTCCACTACTTGCAGGATATTCAAAACCAGCCAATACTAATTCACCAGTTTTATAATCAATAGCTTTGTATTTAAGAGCCTTGTAATCAGCTAATGAAACATTAGCATCAACAGCAATACCCTCGCTATTAGTTTTCACATCAGCAAGAATAATTACTTGTGAATTTGGCTTTAATGTATCTCCAGGATTGTCTGGTAAAATAGTTGGGATTGCAGAAGCAATAACGCACTCCCAAATATTTTTAGTTTCGTTGTATAGTTTGTACTTATCCATATCTTAATATTCTATTTCTATTGATGAACATTCTATTCTTCTATTTCCACCGGTACTTCTTCCCATTTGAATTTCAAATGTAGTTGGACCTGTAGGAATATTAGTTAAAGCACCTAAGTCTAAAACAACAGCATCATCTAAATTTGTAATACCTGTTAATTCACAAATAGTATTTCCATTAGACTTATCTATTATTTTGATTTGTCCTGTTGCTCCACTTGCACTATTTTTCCATATAGTAGCTTTAATTGCTACAATAGGTCCAACAGTAGAAGATCCCGCATAAATCATATTTGCTTTTTCAACATAGCCAACAGTAGATGTTGATAAAGACATATCTGTTCTTGCAGCAAAAGATACTACCATAGATTTTCCACCACCTGCAAGCTGACTTAAGGGTACTTTTCCAGAACCATCTAACGATGCAACACCATTATTAGCACCTTTATCATCTGTTGTTAAATGTTGTAATCCCATAGCTTATATTTTATACGGTTGGAGGGTAAACTAAAGCAGTATTCCCAACTCCAACACCAGGATAACCTTCACTACCATTTTCAATTACTGTTTTGTAAATATCTAAAAGAGCACTTACGCTATCTAATAACTGAATATTTACATCTTTAGCTACATAAGCTATATCGTAATTCACAACATAATCTCTAACAAGTATTTTTTTTGCTTGATATTCAGCCATATCTTCATAGATATCAACATCATAAGTAATATCATATTTTGTTAATCCATTTTCATCAACATAGTCAATAAACTTTGGCTTAACATTTAACAAAGAACCAGATGGTATTGGTAATCCACCTCTTGTTGTTGTTGCTACATTTATTTGTATCATATCTTTTTATTTATTAAGGTACTAATTCTGTATATAAAACACCTGCATCGGTGTATATTCTGTATCTGTTTGTGTCTGTTCTGTCAAGAACAACTAATCCTTTCGTGTTTCCTAAAGTTTCAATATCTCCGCCTACAGTAACCATTGAACTAACTGCTGTAGTTCCAAATCCAATACCGCTAACATTGGTAAAGTAACCTTTAGGCAAAGCAGGTAAAATATTATCAGCCTCAATTTGAAACCTATCAAACATAGCATTCAAGCTGTCTGCCGTCTGTAATCTTATACCATCATTAGCATCGTTTGGAGTAGTTGCACCCTGAATAATTAAAGGCGTAACTAAATCCCCTGTAATCGTTCTTAAAGATGAAATTTCCCCTACTAATATCTTAGCATTAGAGGTTACTCCTGTATTACTTATAAATTCAAATACGCTTGTTCTCGATTGTAATGTAAGCCCTAAATTATGAGTACCATCGTTCCTATCATATATTTTAGAATACGTACCGTAACCTGTATTAAAAGCTATACCTGCTTTAAACGTACTAATACCTAATACTAAACACTCTTGATTATTTTGCACATTAGGAAGTGTCACAACTCCATTATCCTCTACTTTAAGGCAATCTGTTCCTGCTAAATTTTCAACTATTAATCCAAATCCTCCAGGTGTATTACCGAAACCTTTAATTGTTACTTCTCCACCACTAAATAATAATGTGTCTGTAAGAGTAGCTACTCTACCAGCACCTACTGTACCATTACCATTATATAATGTAGTAGCAGGAGTTACTAAAGTATTTATATCAACCCAAGAACCTACACCATTTGCATCAGAACGTAATACTTTGTTTAGTCCTTGTGAGCCATCTACAATTTGTATTGCGTAATTATTTGTACCATTTGCAGCTTCAAAATATCCACCAATATTTGTTACGTTTGCAGTACCACCAACAGTCATTGTAGCTCTTGAACGAATACCATAATTAGTATGTGTACCTGCAGATGCACTACTACCTGTGTAGTTTGCATCAAACATAAAGAACTGTTTAGTTCCAGAGCCAGACCTTGCATCATCATGTCTTACATCAACACCCCAAGCATTTAATGCTCCAGCACTTGCTAAAGGACTTAAATCTATTCTAACTCCTTGTAATAAGCTACTCGAAATTTGGCTATCACCTGCAGATATTTTAAGCATCTGACCTGCTGATGGAGTTGTTGTTCCTATTGCAGCAACACCATCTTGAATAAACATATTTCCAGCAACCATGTGTAATGTATGTCCAGGACTTGCAATTCCTATACCTATTCTATTATTTACAGCATCTATGGTAAATAAATCATAAGGTCCATTTAAAGAATTGAACAACAACTTATCTGTTGCGGCCATTGTAACAGTTGTATCTCCTGCTTGAAGTGCACCACTGCCACCATAAATACCTGAGCCTAACCCAGCTAAATCAAACATTGTAGCAAATACGTTTGATGCAGAAGGGCTATTAGCTCCTAAAGCTGCATCGTATTGGTCTTTCGGTAAAAATCTCGTTATATCACTCATTATCCTACTGTTGTAATTAATAATTCACTTGTTAAAGAATCATAAATAATTCCTGCTAAAGTATCTCTTAAACCATCCGCTGAAAATGTAACTGTTTCTCCTCTTTCAAGAACTGCTCCAGCTACTTGCGCATCTGTATTTCCAGCATTAAAGAAAGAAACTCTTCTTTTTCCAGGTGTTATAGAGCCTGCGCCTGCAACGTTTACTCTTAACATAGCTACTGGTAATGCTGTAACAGGTGTAGCTAAAGTAGACGTATCTGTTGCTATATTACCTGTGTCTACTTTAATGTTGCTAAGTTCAATATTAGTTAATTGTATTTCTGTGTTAATTCCTGCAAGATCACTGGTCATTAGAGTAAGTAAAGCATTTGCAGAAGTAGTTAAAACTTCTACTGCTTTTAAGGTAGTCTCTGTTGCAAAATCCTCTGCAACAAATGTAGCTTCTGTTAATAATTGTCCACCTGCATTTAATACTTGTAATTGTGTAAGTATTAAATTCAATACTGCAGAAGGATCTAAATATTCTAATGGACCAACAGGAACCACAATGTTTCCATTTACATCTTTATATACAGTTGTATTATTTATATAATCTGTAATTTGTTGTAATACTTTATCACTGTCTCCAGTATCTCTTACCAATAAAACTTCAATATCTTGACCTGAAGCTACAATAGCATTTAAAATGTTTAAAGCTGTAGCTTCTGTTGCTAAACCAGTAGTACTTCCACCTGCCGCAATATTTTCTAACTCTGCAAGAATTGCTACTCGTATTCTGTCTGATACTGAGCTTTGTTTTATTTTATCTGATAATTTTGCCATTTTAATGAATTTTATTTAATTATTTTCCTTCTTCAATATCTATGTATTCAATAGTTACGTTTTCACCTTTTAAAATAGCATCAGCTATCTTAGGATAAACTCTTTTATAAGCATCAACGCTTGAACTTCCAGAAAAAGTTTTACCACTTACAGCATCATTTAAAAGTAAACAGCCGGCAGTATGTTTTTCTGTATTTCCAGTATGTATTAAAATATACTGAAATTCCATTCCATCCTTTACAATCTTCCAATTTTTTTCATTATAAATACAAAGCATTCCTTTATGCATATCACCATATTTGGCCTTATATCTTTCATGAAAACCACCTTCAGATCTTAAAGCTATTTTATAAATACCATTAGGGATTCTTGTTTCACCACTAACTTTAATAGCTCTTTCCTCATCCTCAATACCAAAAGTTTCCCATATTCCATTAATATAGAACAAACTCATTGAAGCTTTAGTATTGTCTGCAAATCTTTTAACAACTATTTCCATTTTCTATTACAATTAGTCATAAAATAAAAACCTTTCCATCTACTAATGTAAACGAAAAGGTCTTGTCTTTATAGTTTGTTTTTTAACATCTTAATTCATAGCTCGCAAATCTCTTATTTCGGTTACTAAATACTCTATGAATAATCCTATTCGGGTATTCCTTGCCGGAGAAATGTCTAAGTTTTCAAAATCATTCATCCATATCTTATGGAAATCAACCTCTACTTCACTTTCAAAATATGCTTTGATCTCTTTTTCAGCAGCAGCTTTACCCTCTTTACTTTTATAAATGTACTCTGGTCTTGCACCTTTTCCAATTTCTTCATCAGTAGGTTTGGTTAAAACATAATCTCCATTCTTGTCAATCTTAACATATTTGTTAATGATTTCAGTCTGTTTTTTATCAGCTTTCTTTAAAACTGACTCTAATTTACCCTCGTTTTTAGCAAGAGCAAACACAATTTTACCTTTCATTGTAGGACAACTTGCTGATAAATCATAAATAGCTTGATTTAAAGCATAACAGTCAGCAATACTAACTAAGTTGTCTTTCTTTTCTTTCGCTACATCCTTAGTAGCTTCTTTTTCTTTTTCCATGGTATATTTTATATAAATTAATAATGCACTAAATTAGAGATTATTATTTACTTTTTAAAGTTGTGTATTGAAAAATATTGAATTAGTCAACATTTTAGCAGCAAAAGTATTTGGTATTGATATACTATAAGAAACTTCCATTGTTACTATATCACTTAAAGCATAAGCAGCACCAACTGAATTATAACTTATATTAATAAGTTCGCCAGTAGTTTTACCTGCAACATCAATAGAATTAGTATCAAATGCTACACCATTCTTTTTTAATATAATATCTAAAGTTCTAATACCTGCACCAGCATTTTCATCACCAGTAACTTCAAAATTTAGAATATATCCAAAAGAAATATCTGTTAGTATCTGATCAGCAGTCCAAACATCAGTTATCCAATTATTACCATAATCAAATCTTCCAACAGAAATATCATCAGAAAATTCTGCTTGAAAATCAAGAATAACTCCAACATCTATAAATTGTTCTATTGTTTTTTGAGCATTAAATAAATAAGATATTCCAACAAGAGCGCCAGTATAAACATTTCCTGTAACACCCCAAACACCTGCACTTTTCTTATATAAATCACCAGAAGCACTATCTAAATAGCTTTCATTATCAACGCCTAATAATGCAGAAGGAATACCAATTCCTTGATAGAAATTCAATCCATCAACACCATTAGTTCCATTAGTTCCATTTGTACCATTTGTACCTGGTGCACCTGTAGAACCTTTTAAATTTAATCCAGTATTAGTCCAAACACCACCTGCTTTAGTATATAAATCTAAAGTAGCTAAATCTACATAAGTATCTCCATCACTACCAAGAGCAGGAGAAGGAACACCAGCACCATATCTAAAAGATAAACCTTGTGGTCCAACCGCACCTGCAATAGCTGGAATATCAACAACTGTTTTTCCACCCGAATCTGTTACGGTTACACCATCACCAATAAAGTTTATAATGTTTTGTTGAGGTAAAGCTATACCTTCATCTTCTATTGCATGACCTTGAATTATTGCATCAATATTATTTTGCAATGTAACATCAGCATTTAATAACGCACATATAACAGTAGCTAACTGATATAAAACTTGCGTTCCATTTTGGTTTTCTGTTATAACTGGTGTATCTGAAGGTCCACAAACTAATGAACTACCAACGTATTTTACATCATCTGATATAATTATCCCACAAGGAGACTTACTTGTACAGCTACATGCTGAGGTACCACAACTTGAACAACTCATAATTTTTAATTTTTAATTTTATAATTCTTTAACAAACATCTGAGCCTTTTGCAAATGTCCTGTACCAATTGACTTAGTTTTAAACTGAACGGTTACACCCTCTCCATCTGATAGAGTTACTTTTTTAAAATAAGTGTTATTTTGATTTATTTGATATAAAGTTGGAACACCACCATCATTAATTTTAATCTTAGAAGAAACATCATAAATAGGATTCAATAAATCACTATTTAAAAACAATCCCGAATCTACATCAGATAAACCATAAGTACCAACCGCAATATCATTTTTACCATTTGAATAGTTTACTTGAATAAAAAAAGATTTTTGAATACCACTATTATTAGTATATGTTAATGTGCTGTATGCTGTTGGTATAAACCAAGAATTATCTCCATTCCAATTAGCATCACCAACACCAAGATCAATAGCAGTTAATACTTCTATATACGAATTTATAAAAGATGCAACTCTTGAATTAAGCTCACAAAGCTTTTGTGCCATTAACTCTAACAAGTCATTAAGTCCAGTATAAGGAGGAATAATATTTCCAGCTAAATCTAAACAAGGTACTGCTGCACCATCATAGTTTACACCACTTGAAAATATCTTGTCTTCACATCCACATTTTTTAGTACAATCACACATCTTATTTTATTTTTTTAAATTTACATTTGATTAATTCAACCTCTTGACAAGTCAAAGGTATCTTTCCAGCACAACCACAACTATTTAATACGTATAAAAAGTTACTTAGTTTTAAGTAGTTTTTCTTTAATGTTTTTATATTTCTACCAACAGAAGAATATTTACATATTGTACAAGATATTGAAGCCATTTTACAAGCTATACTATCAGCTAAAGAAATCCTTTTCTTATCACAACAATCTAAATCAGCACATATTTCAGTAGTGTATATTACATCAAGAGCAGCATCATAAAAAGAAACAACTAAAACATATTTTCCATCACCTAATAAGTTACTAAATATTTGAGTTGTTGTTCCAGGTATATCAGTTCTAATCCCTAAACAAGTTCTTCTACCACAACAATCTTCTTTAAAAAGTTCTATTGTAGTAATATATGGTTGATTTGGTATAAGGAAGTTTTGAGTATAGTATGAACCATACTCAATAGCAGTACAACAATCTATACCTTTAAGATACCTTTGAGTATCTATTTTAAATTGCCCTTCAGCTGTAGTAGATGGTGCTGCCATTTTTTAACAATCTAAACAAATATTATTCATATATTTAATAGTCTTTTCAATTGTTTTTTGAGCACACTCAAACATTTTACAATCAAATTGAACCTTTATTTTCTCGTGCATTAATCTCAATTCAGCAACTCTTTCATCTATCTTATCAGAACAACTACAACTATCTTGTGTTGTTAATAAAACCCACTCTTTAATTGCGTTACGAATAGAGTAATCAACTAAAACATATTTAGTTACTCTGCTTATCTCAGTATCAAGGTTATCGATTATTCTATAAGTAACTTTATGTATTCCCGTAGGAATTTCATATTCAAGACAGTCAACTTCTGTTATCTCAGCCATACCAAAACAATAAGTATCAGTAAAACCATTAGCACCAGAAGTTAGATCAGAAGTAAAACCAAAAACTAAATCTCCACTTAACGAATCAAAAGTGATTTGCTTATTATTGTTTATAACACCATAATCAAGACACTCAACTGTTAATTCATTATTGGCCGCACCAGGCAATTGAAAAGCTTGCCATCTTGAAGTTTCTGAATTAGCATTTATTAGTGTTATAAGGCTACTTACTGTAGTATCTACATCTGTATCAAATATAGCAAGACCAATAACAACACCACCAACTTTAACTCTTGATATTCCATTTGTACCAGAATCTAAAGAAAAATTTCCTCTTGCTTTAGTTCCTACTTGATAACCTAAATCAATATCTTGATAAGTATTTCCATTAGGTAAAATCCAATTAAACAAAGGAATTCCTAAATCATTTACATCAACTCCATTAGGAATATTATATCCATCAGTACACAAGTAGGGATTTGAATACTTATGAAAGCAAGTAGTATCTAAAAAATTAAACGTTTCACAGTCTACTTGACATATTTCAAAATCTGAATTTAAAACCATAATAACAAAAATAGTATTTATAAATATATAATCATAATAATTAATCAGTTAGAGTTTCAATTATTCCTAAAGTATTATTAACCGGAACTATTGGAGCACCAACAATTTTCATAGAAGTATTAAAAGCACCCTTAGTAGCTTTAAGAAAATTACCTTTTGCTAAGTTTGCGGCACTTTCAGCACCCTCTTGTATTACTGCGTGATAAGGGTCTTGTATAGTTTGATACCAAGGGTTACTATCTAATTGAGAAACCATTACATTGTAAGCAGAACCAAAACCATGAATAGAACCAAGCGTAGTTTTACCTGCTCCTAAAGCATATTTTTCTGGAAGATTTTCTAACCAATCATCATCATCCCAACCATGTCTTAATCCATACCATAAAATATCTATTGTAGTAAGCATAACAGAAGTAGTTACTGCTGTATGGAAAAATCTAATTCCCATTTTATTTCTATTCTCTAAGGTAGGGTTATTAAAGTAATCAACAATAGTATCAAGCATTTGCATTTGCATCTTTTGTGTAGCAGAACTAAACATTGTCAATGCTCTAAATATTGGGTTGCTATTTCTCGCCATTCCTGTTCTATTGGTTTGGTCGAAAGTAGGTTGTGTTTTATCTACAATTTCTTGTAATCGAGCTATATTGTGAGTTTCTATTTGCTCTTTTGTTAGGTTAGCAAATGTAGGCTCACTCATTCTGTCTTGTGTTTCCAGTTTAACGGCATTATAAAGCCTTAATATAGTTAGCGTATCCATTATTGTAATACCCATCATTAAACGACTTTTAGTAATCTCTATTGGGTTTCCATTAGAATCTTTTATAAAAGGTACTTTAATCTTATCTTCATTAGCCATTTCCCCCATAATAGCTTCTCCACTTTCCCTTGATATCATACCTTGAAGTCTATCTCTGAATAAAGGATTTTTAATTAACTCTTTAAACCCTTCATTTTCTGTAATCTGAGTCCACTCAATAGGCATCATAGTTTTACCACCTTTAATACCAGTAACAGATAATCTTTTCACTAAATCAATAGGATTGATAAAGTTTAGTCCACCTAAACTTGCACCAGTCTTTCTAATGTACTTACGATTAATTTCTGTAGCAGCAGTTTCTAAAGATATTTGTTGTTTAAATACAACACCTAAATTCTTAGCAAGTAAGGCAACAGCAAAGTTTCCTTGAAGCTTATTAATCATTTGGCTTGTTTTGGTTTCTCCTTGTGTAGCAAACAGCAAACCACTATCCTGAATTTTATCTATAGTACCCTCTAATTCAGTTATAAAATTAGCGTTATCTTTTGTCTTATATTTACCCTTAACAGCCTTGATTGCGTTTTTAGCATTGTGTATAGGAATAGCATAAGCAAAATAAGAAGCGTTACTCATTTTAAGATTAGACAAAGTTTTAAATGGATCTTCCAATCTTAAAGCATCAGCTTCACCCATTCTCTTTCTAAATGAACGCATATCAGATATAACATTCTTAGATTTTCTTTGCTCTTTATTTTGAGGCCCATGAAACATTGGAAAGTAATTTTCAATCTTTCTCAAATCATAACCCTCTAATTGAGTATGTACTTTATTTATTTCAGTATGGCTATAATTCATAGCTTCATCCATTTCAGCAATAAATGGTTGTATTTCACTATCGTTAGCAACTTGATTTGAAATGCTTTGTATTTGAGATTCTGTAAGTTTATACTTATTATTTAAGTTTACATCACGACCTTTTATTTCATTAAGATAAATTCCCTTCCTTAACTTATTCATTCCATCACTTTGTCTGGCCATTAAGTGAATCATTAACATTTCACTTTTTGTAAGTTGTATTTGAGTTTCATCTATATCTCCATTTATAGTCTTGTCAAGCGTTATTGTTTGAGTATCAAGCTCATTTATTGAAGCATCTTTATTATGGAATGTAGAGCCATTAAAATAACTTTGTGGTTTAGCTTTAAAAAAGTCTTGAAAACTATTAAAGAAATTAGAGTAATCTACCCTACCATTATTTAATCCTTTATAAAGAATATTTGAGAATAAAGAATTTTCTGAACCAGACAAATACTTAGCCCATAACCTTGTATTTGTAATCTTTGATAGATGTTTGTTTATTTGTTCTGCAGCCCATTGTACAACTTTATTCTTTGATTTTAAGTTAGCTAATCTTTTTGTAGTTGTGCTACCTATTTCATTGTCAAGAACTTCGTCAATCACTTGTTTATCAACAATTTTTTTCGATTCTTGATTTAAATAAGAATTGTTTACAATTTGTCTATGTATATAAGACTTCTTTAAATCAATAAGAAAATCATAAGCTTGTTGTTCATCAGAAGTAAACTCAATATTCTCTCCTTTTAATTTAGCTATAATTTTTCTTAACGATGAATCATCTGAAATTACATTGCTTATAAATTTAACTAAACTTTGGTCAACACCCTCGTTGTTATCTTTTAAATTAGTAATATCTCTTAGTTGCTCAAACCATCTTCTAAAGCCTGCACGTTGTTCATCATCATTAGCTTCTGTATCAAACTCTTTATTTAGTTCTTTATAGATTTTAGCTTCTGCTTCATCGTTAGTAACTGAAACATTATCATTCTGAGAATTTTCTATAGCTTCATTATAATCAGTAATATTTTCTCTACCTGTTAATGGTTTTTGAATATCTTGATAATTATAGATAGCACTACCTCTCGCTAATGGAGTACCTAAAGCTTCATTTTTAGCAAACGAATCAGTTAAAATATCTACAACACTCGGAGCGCCAAATGTTCTTCTTACCATTTTCCAAAACTCATTAATGAACTTTTCAAATGAATTAGACATTTTTTGACCTGCATACTTTCTACCAATCAACGTAACTAATCTTTCTTCCCCATACTTAGCGATAGCCTTTTGAACTAAAGGAGTATTTCTGTACATATCAATATACTCGTGAGCATATTCGTGTGGTACTGTTTCTAAATAAGAATCATTTGCATAAGCTATTGCAGAGGTTAAAGCACTACGATAATGCATTCCTTTTTTACCTGCTGGTATCTGAACTTTATTTCCTTGTTCGTCAACAATAAACTCTTTATTGATATTAACCCAAGGAAATAATCTTCTCATTTCATCAATAATCTCTCCAGCTAATTGAGGATTTTTTTCTATTGTATCTAAAGTAGATTTAGAAGAAAAGAAATCTCCAATAGCATCAATACTTTTCTTGATTGATATTTTCTTTCTTTTATCAGAAATACTACTATCTGCATTAGGGATTTGATAATCATTATCTATGAACCTTTTCCAAGCACCATTCTCTCCATGTTTTTCAACAAGAGCTTTCCAATCTGGGTGAGATTTGTTAGGACAATTAGCCATTAGTTACAATTCTTTTTGTTTTCGTTAATATCAGCTTGCGTTGTAGATGAAGGGCTATAAGCTACATTGTATGCAGTAAAGTTTTCATCCGAATCAAATTTACCATTATTAAATCTAATATAAGAAGTACCTGGCTTATTTGTATCTATATTTACATAAATATTGCCCTCATAAGTAACAAATGGTTTTTTCATTGCTTTAGCTTCAAGCCCTTTTTTATCTACACTATTAACACCTTTTACTTTTGGCATTAAATCTTGATTAGCAGATAGTAAGTTTATTTGCATTTCAGCTTGATTGATACCACTATTTTTTAATTGAGTTGCTTTCTTAGCAAAACGAATGTTAATATCTAATGGTAAACCATCAATGAAACTACCCATTTTATTATTCAACC
>Ga0307377_10001642_pt1 | contig 27705 bp, 23 predicted proteins | sample TR3MG_FD_202535 | JGI IMG/M metagenome (GOLD analysis project Ga0307377, IMG submission 202535) | Soil microbial communities from Risofladan, Vaasa, Finland - TR-3 | ecosystem: Environmental > Terrestrial > Soil > Coastal area > Acid sulfate soil | place: Finland: Risofladan, Vaasa | collected... | reverse complement strand
TGTTTGAGTAACAACAAGTGGTTCAAATTTCACTTACATGAGGAGGTAGCATGGCAGACGAAGCAAAACCCGTATTCGCTAATCCCGCTCCGCTCGGTCTAGCAGGCTTTGGGCTAACGACGGTGATTCTGAGTCTGGTCAACGCCGGGTTGTTGCCGCATGGCGGCGAGCCGGTGGTGTTGCCGCTGGCGTTCGCCTTCGGCGGCCTGGCGCAAATGATCGCCGGCATACTCGAGTACCGTACCGGCAACACGTTCGGCATGACGGCGTTCATCAGCTACGCGGCGTTCTGGTGGTGGTTCGCTTTCCTCCTCCTGTTGGGCGGCAACCACATGCTGGATCTTTCGCAGGCGGGCAGCACCATCGGCATGGCGCTGATGATGTGGGGCGTATTCACGCTGTACATGTGGATTTCGACGTTCAGGCTGAACAAGGCGCTGTGGTGGGTATTCCTCACCTTGTGGGTCACCTACTTCCTGCTTGGCCTCGGTATCCTGCTGGGCATGCCCATACTCTCGCACTCCGGCGGCTATCTCGGACTGGTCTGCGGGTTTATCGCTTTGTACACCAGCTTCGGCGTGGTGACCAACGCCACCTTCGGCAAGCCGGTTATCCCGCTCGGTCCGTACTCCGGCGGCTAGGAGGCGACACGATATACTTCCTGCGGCCGAATGAATGCGGCCGCAGGAAGCGCGTTGGATTTGCAGCAGCGCAGTGGTGATCCGTTTTTCATCTACATGCCGGCGGCAGCGCTCGTGGCCCCCTGCCGGCGCGAAGGAGCCTTGATTATGAGCACCCCAAAGAGCGAACAACCGAACGAAGCCCAACTCGCGGTCCACTGGAAAGAAGAGGAGTACTACTATCCTCCGACCAGCTTCATCGCGCAGGCCAACATGACCGACGCCACGATTCTGGACCGGTTCAGCGAGAAGAATTTCCCTGAGTGCTTCAAAGAGTACGCCGACCTTCTGAGCTGGTACAAGTACTGGGAAAAGACCCTGGACACCTCCACGCCGCCGTTCTGGAAGTGGTTCGTCGGCGGAGAATTGAATGCCAGTTACAACTGTGTGGATCGACATTTGGAGCAGAACAGGAACAAGACGGCGATCCACTTCGTTCCCGAACCCGAAGGCGAGCACATCCAGCACATCACATACCAGGAACTCTGGGTGCGCGTGAATGAGTTTGCCGCGCTGCTGCGCGACTTCTGCGGATTGAAACGCGGCGACCGGGTCACGCTGCACCTGCCGATGATCGCGGAACTGCCCATCACCATGCTCGCGTGCGCGCGCCTGGGCGTCATCCACTCGCAGGTGTTCAGCGGCTTCTCGGGCCAGGCCTGTGGCGAGCGCATCGCCGATTCGGGAAGTCGCGTGCTGATCACCGCCGATTCCTATTATCGCGGCGGCACCCTGCTCGACCACAAGAAGTTGGCTGACATCGCCTTCGACAAAGCCAAGGAGGAGAAAGTCGTCACCGAGAAGGTTTTGGTGTGGCAGCGCCACCCGGGCAAGTACTCCGCCGAAACCCCGCTGGTGAAGGGCCGCGATTTTGTCGTCAACGATCTGCTGCCGAAATACCGCGGCCAGCGCGTCGAGCCGGAGCACATGAAGGCCACGGACCCGCTGTTCCTCATGTACACCAGCGGCAGCACGGGGCGCCCGAAAGCCTGCCAGCACAGTACCGGCGGCTACCTCTCCTATGTGGCGGGTACGTCTAAGATTATTCAAGACATCCACCCCACGGACGTGTACTGGTGCATGGCGGATATCGGCTGGATTACCGGCCACTCGTACATCGTATACGGACCGCTCGCGCTCGGTGCCTCGACCGTCGTGTACGAGGGCGTGCCGAATTATCCCGATGCCGGCCGGCCGTGGCGCATCGCCGAGGAGCTTGGTGTAAACATATTCCACACCTCGCCCACGGCGATCCGCGCCCTGCGCCGCTCGGGACCGGACGAACCTAAGAAGTACAACTACCACTTCAAGCACATGACCACGGTCGGCGAGCCGATCGAGCCGGAGGTCTGGCGCTGGTACTACAACGAGGTCGGCAAGAAGGAGGCCGCCATCGTGGATACCTGGTGGCAGACCGAGAACGGCGGTTTTCTGTGCAGCACCATCCCCGCCCTCGCGCCGATGAAGCCCGGCAGTGCCGGACGCGGCGTGCCCGGCATCTACCCCATCGTTTACGACGACGACGGCAAGGAGATCCCGGCCGGAGCGGGCAAGGCCGGCAACATCTGCATCCGCAACCCGTGGCCCGGCCTCATGCAGACCATCTGGGGCGACCCCGATCGGATGACCAAGGTCTACTTCGAGCGCTACTGCAAGAACAAAAACAGCAAGGACTGGCACGACTGGCCGTATTTCGCCGGCGACGGCGCGGTGCATGCGGCGGACGGCTATTTCCGCATCCTCGGCCGCATCGACGACGTGATCAATGTTGCGGGCCACCGTCTCGGCACCAAGGAGATCGAGTCGGCGGCATTGACCGTGCCCGAGGTCGCGGAAGCCGCAGTCGTTGCGGTGCCCGATGAGATCAAGGGCCGCGTGCCTGAACTGTACGTGTCGCTCAAACCGGGCGTGACGGGCGACGAAGCGCTGGCGAAACGCATCTCCAAGGCGATCGAAACCGAGATCAGCCCGATCGCACGGCCGCGCAAGGTGTGGATCGTTCCCGACATGCCCAAGACGCGCTCGGGCAAGATCATGCGCCGCGTGCTGATGGCGCTGTCCACGGGCGGGAATCCAGGCGACATCACCACGCTCGCCAATCCGGACGTGGTGGCCAAGATCAAGGACCAGGTCTCGGGCAAATGATCCGCCCGCGCGCCGGCGCCGATACTAGGCAGGCGGCTTTGCCGCCAGCCTACCGTATTCCCGCTGCCGGCACGCTTGCGGCCTAGACGAGAACCAGCTTCGACTCCTCGCTCGGAGCTGCGCACATAGAGCGGTTCGAAAGACGGGATGGTATTGATGTGATCCCAGTGCGTATGCGAGATGAATAGGCGCGCCGACGGACGCTGCACCTTGGTCGCCGCAAGGTGGTCGGACAAGCGCTTGATGCCGGAGCTGCAGCCGAAGATGTACAGCGGCTCGCCGCTGATCCCTACGGTGACGCACGGCGTGTTGCCGCCATAGCGCAGCGAGCCCGCTCCGGGCGCCGAAAACGTTCCGTGTACGCCCCAGTCGCTTACGATTACTTCTTCGGGCGTGGTTCGCATTGATAAATCGAGGCAAAGCTGGTAGCTTCCCAGACAGGCTCAGGGACGGGTCGCCGGGTCGACGCCGCGACGACACAAAAAACATGCAACAGGCATCCGCGCCAGCTGTTCTCGATCCGGAGGTCAGGCAAGTCCGCGCCGGCGACGGGGCCGCGGCGGTGGCGCTGACCGGCGCATGGGACATCCGCGCACTCGAATCGCGCGCCAGATTGCTCAAACCGCAGCTGCGCCAGCTCGCGAGCGATCCAGGCAGGCACTGGGACCTGTCCGGCATCCAACGCCTCGATCACATCGGCGCGCTGTTGATATGGCAGGCATGGGGCAAGCGCCGCCCGGCCCGGCTCGCGCTGGCGCAAGCGCATGAGGTGTTTTTTTCCGGCCTGGGTTCTGCCGAGGCTGCCGCTGCCGCCGCGCCGTCCGATCTGCTGCGCCCGGTGCGCGCGCTAGGCGCTGCGATGCTGCTCACCGCCGAGCATCTACGCGACATCGTGCAGCTGATCGGGCAGATCCTGATCGACTCGTTCGCGCTGATACGCCATCCGCTGCGCGGGCCGTGGCGCGAGATATCCGCCAGCCTGTTCCGTGTCGGCGCACAGGCGCTGGGCATCACCGCCCTGGTGGGTTTTCTTATCGGCGTAGTGCTGTCCTATCTTTCGGCCGAGCAACTGAAGGCTTTCGGCGCCAATATTTTCATCATCAATCTTCTCGGCATGGGCATCATCCGCGAGCTCGGACCAGTGATCGCAGCGGTGCTGGTGGCAGGTCGCTCGGGCTCGGCCATCACGGCACAGCTCGGCGTAATGCGCGTCACCGAAGAGCTGGATGCGCTGTCGGTGATGGGCATTCCGCATACCGTGCGCCTGATCCTGCCCAAGATCGTGGCGCTGGCGATCGCGCTGCCGCTATTGATCCTGTGGACCTCGAGCATCGCCTTGATCGGCGGCGCCCTCTCCGCCGACATGCAACTGGGCATCAGTATGCATTCGTTCTTCATCGGCCTGCCCGCGGCCGTGCCGACGGTCAACCTGTGGCTGGCGATGGGCAAGGGCCTCGTGTTCGGTGCGCTGATCGCGCTGATCGCCTGCCATTTCGGCCTGCGCGTGCAACCGAACACCGAGAGCCTGGGCATAGGCACCACCAACGCGGTGGTGGCGTCGATCACTGCAGTGATCATCGCCGACGCCGTGTTCGCAGTAATCTTCTCCGACGTCGGCATTTCCCTGTCATGAACCCGGTGATCGAAGTGCGTGGCCTGTGGACGCAGTTCGGCGACCTGGTGGTGCACAAAGACCTGAACCTCACGGTAATGCCGGGCGAAGTGGTGTCGCTGGTGGGCGGCTCGGGCAGCGGCAAGACCACGCTGATGCGGCAGATACTGGGCCTGGAGCGGCCTGCGCGCGGTACGGTCAAGGTGTTCGGCATCCCGCTGCACGGGTCGAATGCGCAACTGGTGCAGAAAATCCGCAAGCGCTGGGGCGTGCTGTTCCAGGAAGGGGCGCTTTACAGCGCACTGTCGGTATTCGACAACATCGCCCTGCCGCTGCGCGAGCTGCGCGCATTCGACGAGGAATTCATCCGCGACATGGTGCTGCTCAAGCTCGATATGGTAGACATCGAGCGCCGCCATGCTTCGAAGATGCCATCCGATCTCTCCGGCGGCATGATCAAGCGCATCGCGCTCGCGCGGGCACTGGTGCTCGAGCCCGAGCTGGTGTTTTTGGACGAGCCGACCGCGGGACTCGATCCGGACCGCAGCGAGAGCTTCGTTAAGCTGATCCAGTCGCTGCACGCGACGCTCGACCTGACGGTGGTGATGGTGACGCACGACCTCGACACGCTGGTGTCGCTGTCGGACAAGATAGCCGTGCTGGCGGAGCAAAAGCTGATTGTGTACGGATCGCTGCAGGAGGCGATCGCGGTAAAGCACCCGTTCATACTCAACTTTTTTCTCGGCGAACGCGGATTGCGCGCGCTGTCGGCGGTGGGGCTTCGGTTAAACTAGACGACAAGCATTGAGGGGAGAATCGTTATGGAAAACCGCGCGCATGCCCTTGCAGCAGGCTTGTTCACCCTGGTGCTGGGAGCGGCGCTGGCAGCAGCTGGCCTGTGGTTCAGCAAGGACGAAACCAAGCTGATTGCCTACGCTCTGGCCACTACCAGCCCTGTGACCGGGTTGAAGGTGGAGGCGGCGGTGCGCTACCGCGGCGTCGACGTGGGCAAGGTCGAAGACATCAGCATCGACAGCGCTCACCGTGGCCGCGTGCGCATCCGCATTGGCGTGCGCGAAGGCACGCCGATTACCAAGAGTACCTACGCCCAGCTCGGCTACCAGGGCATCACCGGCTTGGCATATGTGCTGCTGGGGGACGACGGCAAGTCCCAGGAAGCGCTGCAAAGTGGTCCGGGCGAGGTCGCACTGATTCCGATGAAGCCTTCGCTGATGGACCAAGGCGAAGTCCTGTTCGGCACGTTTGTCGAGATCGCAGACCAGGTAAAACGCCTGCTCGATGACGAGAACCAGGCGCACATACGGCGCACGCTGGCGAACCTGGACGAGGCGACGCAACGCGCAAGCGCCGTGGCGAAGAAGCTGGAACCCAGCCTGGAGGCAATGCCCGGGCTGATCGCCGAGGCGAAGGGTCTGGCAGGCGACGCGCGCGCGAGCATCAGGAACGCCGATCGGCTCATGGCAAGCGCCAACGGACTCGCGCTCAAACTCGACGCCCGCGTGGACACGCTCACGCGCGCGCTCGCCAGCGTGGAGGAAGTCGGGGTCACTGCGCGTGCGGTGAATGATGAAACCATGCCGCGCGTGAACGTGCTCGTCGATGGTCTGAACAAGGATACGCACGCTCTGGGTCGCGTCATCAACACCTTGGGCGAGCAACCGCAGAGTCTCGTTTTTGGGACAGCACCGGGAGCGCCCGGCCCGGGCGAGCCCGGCTTCACCGGAGGAAGATAATGTTACGCGCCGCTTTGCTGCTGTTGCTTGCATTGATCTCCGGCTGTGCCCTCGGACCGCAGCCGCGCGAGGGCATGGCCAACTATGACTTCGGCCTGCCGCGCTGGGGCAAGGACGCCAATCCGAGCCTGCAGCAGGAACTGGTCGTCGCCGACGTCGCTGCGCCCGCGTGGATGGATAACTCCAACATTTATTACCGTCTGGCCTATCAGGACGCAACCCGGCCTCGGGCGTATGCCCTGAGCCATTGGGTCATGTCGCCGGCGGCCCTGCTCGGTCAGCGGCTGCGCGCGGACATCGCGCGGGCGAGCAAAGCGGGGGTCTTCGCGCCTGCCGATGGTGTGCGCGCCGAGTACCTGCTGCGCCTGGAACTGGAGGAATTCAGCCAGGTGTTCGATACTGCGACGAGCAGCCACGCTGTGCTGCGCCTGCGGGCGATCCTGATGCGCAAGCGCGACGTCGTGGCGCAGCGGCAATTCGATATCGAGCAGGCCGTCGCCACGCCCAACGCCGAAGGCGGAGTGCACGCGCTGATCGCGGCAAGCGACACTGCCGGCGCGAAGCTGGTCGATTGGCTGGCTGCAAACATGAAAAAATAGCCGGCCGGGGCCACACGCGAGCGCACTGCGGCAACGCTATGCCGCGTCGGGCTGCCTGCTAGGCAGGGCGTCGATGAAGGCGTCCAGTTTCATGCATTCCGCGAAAATAGCCATGACGGCAGGGTACGGCGCCAGATTGCACTGGTAGCGCTGCGCATTGAATACCTGCGGGACCAGGCAGCAGTCGGCGATGGTAATCTGGTCACGATAGCAATACCGGCCGGATTTTTTCGCGCCGGCGACAAAGGCTTCGAGCCCGGCCAGCCCCTCGGCAATCCAGTGACGGTACCAGGCGTTGACGCCCTCCTCGTCCAGGCCGTAGGTTTTCTTGAGGTAGCGCAGCGTGCGCAGGTTGTTCAGTGGATGGATTTCGCAGGTGATGATCTGCGCCAGCGCGCGCACGTAGGCACGGTCCTCGGCGGTCGCGGGCAACAGCGGCGGCTGCGGGCGCGTCTCCTCCAGGTATTCCATCATCGCCAGCGACTGCACGTAGATCTTGCCGCCGTCTTCCAGCGCCGGCACCAGGCCCTGCGGATGCAGCGTCAGATAGGGTGCGAGCTTGTGCTCGCCCTTGGGCAGGTTGACCGGCAACGCTTCGTAGGCGAGGCCCTTGCAGTTGAGCGCAATGCGCACGCGGAACGCGGCGGAGGAGCGGAAGAACGTATACAGTTTCATCGGTCGTGCCTCGCGCGGAGTGGGCGGCAGCGCCGATTTTGACATAAATTGCTGTTGCCGCAGCGCGGGCTTGTTGACACAATTCGGTTACGCTGAAACAGGAGTCCCCATGGTACTTTTTCCGGGCAAAGCCTACGACGAAATCGCCGTCGGCGACAGCTTCGGCTCCGCCATGACCGTCACCGAAACGCATCTGGTGCTGGCCGCCGGGCTGTTCGGCGACTTCAACCCGCTGCACACCAACGAAGAGCACGGCAAGCGCAGCCGCTTCGGCGGCCGCATCCTGCACGGCCCGTTCACCAGCGCCTTGGTGTCCGCCTCCGTCGGCATGTATTTCGGCGGCACCGCCATAGCCTATCTGGAACATAGCTGCCGCTTCAAGGCGCCGGTGCGCGCAGGCGACACGCTCACGACCACTTGGACCGTCGTGGAAAAGCGCGACAAGCCCAAGCACCGCGGCGGCATCGCTGTACTAAGCGGCATATGCAAAAACCAAGAGGGCGAGGTCGTGGTCGAGGCTGACGGAAAGATCCTGGTGATGAACCGCGCGGAGCAGCCGCTCCGCCGCTGACGCGGCTTTAGCTGCTGCGGCGTGCCGCAGCATGGGCAGCCCGCACCCTTAGCCGTGCCGCAGTTTCATCACCAACACCGTGCCGGTGAGCGCCAGCGTGACCGCGTTTGCCACGATGATGGGCCAAGCGCCCAGGGCCACCCCGTAGGCCAACCAGAAACTGACCCCAGTGGTAAAGACGAGATACATGCCCAGGGAGATGTCGCGCGTAGAGCGCGTCTTCCACACGGCCCAAACCTGCGGGACGAATGCCACCGTTGTCAAAACCCCCGCAATCGATCCGAGCAGGTCCGCCACGCTCATCACAGTCCTCTCCTACAGCTAGTTTCGCGGGCCCGCGAGACTCAGTTCCGGCGGCCTTCCTTGGCCACGGACCTGCGCACGTAGCGCATGCCCACCACCGCGAGCAGGGCCACCAGGGGTAGCGCGACTCCCTTCACGATGTCGGGTTCCACGGCCTGCCCGGCGGCCTTGAGCGCCTCGGCGGCATAGCCCACCAGGCCGACGAGATAATAAGTGATGGCCGCGACAGACAAACCCTCGACCGTCTCCTGCAGGCGCAGCTGCAGGCGCGCGCGCCGGTTCATGGATGCGAGCAGCTCCTGGTTCTGCATTTCGCGCGCAATGTCCACGCGCGTGCGCAGCAGATCGCTGGCGCGGGCCACGCGTTCGGACAACTCGGCCTGCCGCCGCGCAACGGATTCGCAGGTACTCATGGCGGGCGCCAGCCGACGCTGCATGAACTCGTCGATGGTCTGGATGCCCGTAATGCGCTGCTCGCGCAGTTCCGCGATGCGATGCCGCACCAAGCCGTAATAGGCCTGTGCCGCGCCGAAGCGATAGCTGCCTGCGGCAAGCTCCCGCTCCACCGCCGCGGCGAGCCGAGTAAGCCGGTCGAGCAGGCCGGGCTCCTCGGCCGCACCCTGCGTCACCATCTGCCCGGTAATATCGGCCAGGTCGCGCTCGGCTGCGGCGAGTTTCGCGCCGACTTCGCGCGCGAGCGGAAACGCGAGCAGGGCGAACATGCGATAGGTTTCGATCTCCAGCAGGCGCTGCAACACGCGGCCGGCGCGGCGTCTGCCCATGCCGTGGTCGAGCAGCAGGAAACGGGAAAAGCCGTCCCGATGAATGCGAAAATCGGTGAACGCTGCCGCACCGCCGTCGGCCACCTGCGCGCCCGCCAGCGTATTGCCGGAGAAATGCGCGGAAACCGATTCGATGGGCGCTTGCTCTTCTCCGCCAGGCAACAGCGCCACATGCGCGGCCACTATCAGACTGCCGGGCAAGGCGGCCAGCCATTGCGGTGGCAGCGCATTGGCTGCCGGCTGTGCGAACGGCTCGCCGCCGGCGCCGTCTTCGAATACCGTGTAGCTGCTGAACTCGCCATGGCGTTCCCAGCGCAGGCGGAATGCGCCGAAACCGGCAACGAAGTAGCGCGCTTCCGGCGGCGGCGGTTCGTGGCCGTAGCGCAGGCACAAGTCGCTCACATGCGCATGTTCGCCCTCGCGCTGCGCCGGCTCGGCAAGCATCGCCAGATACGATGCCCGCAGCGGCGCCTTGAGCTCCTGGTACGGGCGCGCATGAACCTCGTCGTTGAGGGCGATACGCGCGGGATGGGGCTGGGGCAAGGTCACGGCTTACACGCCACGAAATGCTTGTTGCATCCCGGTTGCTGGAATCGCGGCATGGATCGCCTTCTATTACCGCTCACGGTCATTGGCGGCGCATCGATAAACCCGATATTCCTTCGAATATTCATAATAGCGAGCCTGCATGCAGGCCCCCCGCTCCACTGACACGTTTCGCGGGGAATTCCAGCGCTGCCATTCAACCCGGGTGCGAATGCCGGCGACGGTCGTCCTATTGCAGTTGCTTCATGCGCTGATCGACGAAGGCGATCAGCTCCGGGCTGAGACCGCCCGCGGCCTTGGCGCGCCGGAACGCATCCAGCGCCGCTGCTTGGTCATTTTCGGCCTGCAACGATATCCCCATGCCCATCAACCATAGCGCGGTGTGCGGCGCTAGTCTGAGCGCCGCCTGGTAGCTGGCCACCGCTTCTTTATGGCGCCCCAGACGCTGCAACAGCGCCGCATCGAAGGCGTGGTATTCGGCATCATTCGCCGCGCCGCCGGCGTACCTGCGCAACAGCTCGTGCGCACCTTTCACATCCCCGCGAGCCACCTGTATGCGCGCCAGCAGTATCGCGTAGGCAGTTCGTTCCGGATGGAGGTTCAAGCCTTCTTGCAGGAATTGCTGCGCCTCTTCGATGCGCCGGTTCTCCAGCAACAGGCTGACCAGGGCTTGGCGCGCCGCGGCATGTCCGGGGTCCTGCCGCAGGGCCGCCATGTAGCCGTCAATCGCTTCGGCTACCCGACCCTGGTTGAGCAATTGGGTAGCCTCGCGAAAGTCGTGTTCCGCGCGCGCCGCCGGCGTCGACGTGTGGATCTGCTTGTCGATGCTCCCCGGGCTTTCTTCCGCCGGTGCCGCTGTGCCCTGTGCCATCATGCCGGGGCTGCGGTTTCCATGGTCCGCGTTCTTAGGTACCGGTGCAGCCGCTACGGCGCGCCTGGGCCTTGGCCTGGGTCTGGGGGGCGGCTTCTCCCTGAATGGTGTGGTGATCGCGGGGGCAAGCCTGAGCATGTCCACACCCGCCGCAGCCGTGTCCTTGTTCCCAGACTCGACCGGCGCGGGCGCCGCCGTAGCGCCAGGCTGGGTTTGCGGTGTGGCGGCCGGCGCTGGAAGCGGCGGGGCCAGAACTACCGCAGGCGCCGGTGCCGGCGGCGCGGCGGTGGCTTGACGCGCGGCGGCCAGTTGCATTTGCGCCCGTTGCAAATGCATGCGCATAGCCAGGTCGGTAACTACCGAGCGCGGCGCAATCTGGTAATAGACCCAGCCGGCCCAGCCGGCCGCGACGATCAAGCCGGCGCCGATCTCCCACATGATCCTCTGCCAGTCCTTGCGCGCAGCCTTCACCGGGCGTAATTGCTGCGTCAGCGTCTTGCCGCCGCCATCGCCGGCATGGCGCTTGTCCAGATCCTGCAGCATTTTGTTGATCAGACTCATTTGAGCACCAGCCAACCGATGCCGCTGCTGGCGAGCAAGCCGGCTGCGACGAACCAGGCCCAGTGGCGCGCGGGAAACGAACTGGCCGCCGGCGTATCGGCAATCGCGGCGCGCGCATGCCGCGCGCGCACTTGGCGCACGCCCTCGCCGAATGCGAGCATCAGGGTTTTGTGCGCGAGGATGTTCACCAGCCGCGGCACGCCACCGGTGGCGCGATGGATCGCCCGCACTGCGCCGCGGGCAAATACCGTGTCGCCGCGGTAGCCTGCGACGTCGAGGCGGTGCGCTAGATAATGCCCCAGTTCCTCGCGCGTGAGCCTGCCCAGGTAGTGCTGGAAGGTAATGCGCTGGCGCAGTTGCCGCACCGATTCATGCGCGAGCTTCTGGTCGAGTTCGGGCTGGCCGAACAGAATCACCTGCGCGAGCTTTCTTTTTTCCGTTTCGAGATTGGTCAGCAGACGCAAGGTTTCCAGCGTCTCCAGCGGCATCGCCTGGGTTTCGTCGAGGCATATCACCACGCGCTTGCGCTCGCGGGCGAAATCGAGCAGCGCGTGGTTCAGCGCCTTGTGCAGGCGGTGCTGATCCAGGTCGGCGTCCACCTCGATGCGCAACTCGTCGCATAGCGCGAACAGCAGCGTGCGCGGCTCCAGGTTGGGATTCGGAATGTAAGCGGTGACGTAGGTGTCGGCCAGGGTGGCGAGCAGCTTGCGGCACAGCAGCGTCTTGCCGGTGCCCACTTCGCCGGTGATCTTGATGAAACCCTCGCCATTGGCCACCGCCACCAGCAGCGTGTTCAGCCCTTCCTGGCTGCTGGCGCAGGCGAAGAAAAAGCTGGTGTCCGGGGTGATGCCGAAGGGCGGCTCGCGCAGTCCGAAATGATTGAGGTATATCACTGTTTTTAGTCGGGCCGGTCCGCGCGCCGACCGTCGTCCATGTGCTGCAGGCGATAGCGGCTATCCTGTATGTCCCGCACCCAGTCCTTGTCGCTGTCGACGATGGTGGGCTTGATCAGAATCACCAGCTCGCGCTTGACGGTGTCGTCGGAAGTATTGCGGAACGCACCGCCGATCAGGGGCGCGTCGGCGAGGCCGGGAATGCCGCTGCGACCGTTGTTCAGTGTCACTTCCATCAAGCCGCCGAGAACGACAATGTTGCCGTCGGTGGTGCGCACCATCGTATCCGATTCGCTCACATTGATTGCTGCGACATCGACACTCTGCGCTCCGACTCCGGCGAGATTGAACCCTACCGTCTTGGAGCTCACGCTGGTCACCAGCGGATGAATATGCAGGGCAATGTTTCCCTCGTCGTCGATCTGAGGCGTCACGTCAAGTGAGACGCCGGAAAAGATATTGCTGATCTGCGGCGCAACGGTCGTCGGCGTACTCACTCCGCTGCTGACCACCCCGGGAACCACACTTATGCTCGTGACATAAGGCTGGTCGGTGCCGACTTTGAGCACCGCTTTCTGGTTGTTGAGCGTGGACACCCTGGGACTGGACAGCACCTGCACCGATCCCTGCGTCTGCAGAAACTGCAGCAAGGATGCAAAATCTTTCGTCTGCACCGCCAGACCGAATACCCCTCCTGCGACATTCGTGGCTCCGGCAACCGTGCCACCCAGCGTCGCCAGCCCCGCGCCGGCTCCCGGATTGGCGGCGAAATTGCTGCCGACGCCGGCAGTGCTGCCGGAGGTGCTGCCGCTCAGGGAGCCGGTGACACCAAGACTGTTGTTCGCCCCGCCCAGACCACTGGTGAAACCGCCGGCGATGCCGCTGGTGGGGAACGCCGCCCAGTTGATTCCGGCTTGATACGCATGGTTCAGGGTCACATCGATGATTTTCGCTTGGAGTATGACCTCCCTGTCCACCGATATCTGCATCGCCTTGAGCACTTTCGCGACGCTGCGCAGTTCCTGCGGCATCGCGCGCACCAGCACCACGCCGGACTGCGGGCTGATCATGATTTGTCGACCATGGCCGGTGCCTACAATGGTGCGGATCGCGTACTCGACTTCAGCCCAGAAATCGGTGGTCTCGACCGTGGACATGCGCGTCGCGTCGTTCTGAATCCCCGCGAGCGCCCCCGACGCGTTTGGCATCATCGAAGGCGGCTCCTGCGCTCCGGCGCCAGCGGCGGGCGCTGGGGCCACAGCACCCTGCACGATCGGTGTCGTAGACGTGTTATTGATGTTGGCGTTCGTCGTAGTCGCCGCGTTGGTCACGATTCCGCTGGTACCGGCAGTCACGCGCATATCGCTGCGACCCTGGCGGGCTCCGACCAGATAATTGACGTGAAACATGCGCGTTTGCAGGCCCGCAGGCTTGATATATATTCTGCTGCCGTCGATCTTGTACTCGTAGCCGTAGATCTCGCGTATCGCCTCGAGCGCCTCGGTCAGGCTGACGTCCTTCAGATTCACCGAAATGGTTCCGGACACATCCGGGCTAACCAGCATGCTGTAGCGCGTACCCGACACGATCGACAGGAACACCTCCCGCGCCGGTGCGTTGTTCACGTTCAGATCGAAGCGTGCCTCGATCGGCTTTCCCTGCGCCCGCGGCAGCGCCATGCGCAGCGGCGGCAGCAGCGCCTGGCTTACCGCATAGGGTTCTTTCGGTTTCGCGCGCTGCTCGCCTTTGTCCAGTTCGCCGATCATCTGCTTGTCTACATGCTGCGGGGTGCGCATGGGCTCCTGCGCGCAGCCAGCGACGATCAATGCGGTTACCAGCGCGCTTGCAATCTGCCCGGCGGTGCACAAAGTTCTCATGGACGTTTCACCACTTTCTCAGGTTCTCCTCCGACGCCGAACGCGGCAGAAGGCGTCTCCAGCGGAGGATACAACTTTAGCACTTCCCGCTTGCGACCGGTTTTCAGAGTGACTCCGGTCGCCATGACATCGACCAGTGTCGACTTGCCGTACGACCCTCCCAAAGGCACGTACCGGCCGTTGATGATCGCACCCTTGCGCGTGCTCGACAGCAGAATCGACTCCAGGCGCGGGCGCGCCGCGGTCCCTGTCGCTCCCTTGTCCATACCCGCCGCCGCTGCAATCAAACCTAGCGGCGGCCGTGTCGGATCGGTCAGCGTCTGCGCATTGCTGCCGGCGGAGAGCGTCAGCGCCGCCGCAGTTGCAATTGCCTGCATCAGCATTAGACGGTCAGCCATGATTTCTCCGGGCTGAGCGTATAGATGGTCAGCTTGAGCACGGACTGCGGATACTGCGCCACCTTCAGCTCCAGCCCTTCCCAGAACACCCGCTGCGGCATGCGCTCCAGCGCGGCAACATAATCGAGCAGATCGAAATAACTGCCCTCTACGCTGATTTCGACGGTGTGGCGGAACACCTCGTGTGTGCCGGGTGCCTTCGCCCGCTCGTGCGCGGCGCCGGTCGGAGCCCGGTCCGACAGGGCGGTGCCGGGGAGGTTGCGCAGCGACAGCAGTTGCAATTTCGGGTTTTTCGCGACCATGTTCTGCAGCATGGCCGCCATTTTTTCCGGCGGCACGAACTGCTTTTGTTGATCCTCGAACTCCCGATCGAGCTGCGCGATTTGTCCGCGCAGACTCTTGATCTTCGCGCGATTGAGCGCGTCCTGGTCCGGCACGGACGGCCGCACCAATGCCTGGATCTGAGCCTGGATCGCTTTCGTTTCGTCTTCCTGTTGCGCAATCTGGGTCGACAGTTGATTGCGCCGCGTCAACACGGGGTTCAGCAAAAAGACCTGCAGCAGGGTCACCAGCACGAGCGCAACCGCGCCGAAGAACAAGACCCGCTCGCGCAAGGCCATGGCGTCGATCCCGTCGGCGTATCGTTGCAGCAAATGCTTCATCGCGCACCACCGCGGCGAATTCCCTCCGAGCCGGGGGCAGCGCCAGCGGGAAGGCCAGGGCGGCTGGAAACGAGCCGGAACTCGGTGTAGACGTAGTTGGCGGGCGCGGCGCCGGGCCGGGACGCATCCGCCGGCAGCGCGCCATCGTGCTGCGTCATGCTGAGCGAATCGAAAGCGCGGCCTTGCAGTGCCCGTTCCCGGGACAGGCGTTGAATATACGAGGGCACCAGCTCCGGACGCAGTGCGCGTCCGCTGATCTCCATTTCTGCACCGCCCATGCCGATGCTAAAGCCAGTCAGCCACAGCCCGGCGAGGGACTCGCGCGCCAGGGCGCGCATGTATTCGGCATACCCTGGGCCGCTGCCGAAGACGCGCCCGCCCAGGTTCTGCATAGTCGCCTTGCGCGCATTAACCTGCGCCTGCAAAGCATTCACCTCCGCCGCAAGAGCGGGGTCCTCTTTTTTCGGCGCGTAGCGCGCGCTGGCCTGACTCAGCCGCGTCTTCGACTGATAATACTGCCGCGCCGTTTCCACCGACTGCCGATCGAGGTTCAGGGTCTGGATGCTGGCATAACCGTAAAACAGCGCGACGCCGACCAGCAGCAAGGCCAGGGCGTCCAGCATGTTCACCGCGGAAAACATCTTCTTCTGCTTGAGGAAAATCGGGTTGAACAGGTTGATCTGCTGGGTCATAGAGCCGTCGCCTCTACCCGCAGGGCTGCGCCCAGTACGTGGAACAGTTGCCATTGCTGCTCGACGCCGAGCCCAGCACCGACAAATTCCAGGGCGTCGCTCAGATCGATCTGCCGCAGCGGCAGATACAACTGCGATCGCAGAAACTCCAGCAGTCCGATGTCTTCCGGCATCGGTCCGAGCAGCAGTTCCGACAGCGTGATGTTCTGGTACTGGCGCTCGAAATGATCGAGCGAACGCTGCAATTCAACGGCAATACGCTCGAAGTACCCCTGGCGCTGGATTTCCGAGGCGCTGACGAGTTGCGACCAGGCGATGTCGAGTCTGCGCGCGAGATACAGTTCCCCCTCGAAGGAGAGCGTGAACACGCCGCCTGAACCATCGAAAGTCAGCATGCCTATGCCGCGGTTGGCAGTTTCGTAGAGCTGGGCGATGTTGCGCTGGGCGGTTTCCACAACATCGATTACCTGCAGCGCAATGTCGGCCTGCTCGAACTGGGCGACCTGCCCCCGCACGATTTCGTTCTTCGCCACTACGGCGTACATGTAGTGGCTCTTCCCCGGCAGATCCTTGTCCACCGGAATGTCGAGAACGTCCAAGGTGGCATCGTCGATGTGATAGTCGAGCAGATCCTTGACGCGCCAGCGGATCGCCGCCTTCAGTTCCTCGCGCGGCACATTGGGCGCGTCCACCATCAGAAACTGGTATTCCGCCGGGCGCAACAGCGTCGCGCAGCGATAGCGGTCGAGTTCGTGCTCCTTGGCCGCTTGCTGCAAGTCTGCGCCGTCGCGCTCATCCCGTTTGACGATACCCCAATGGTCGACCCTGGGCTTGCCCAAGGTCGGGCGATCGACATGGGCCAGGCGTATGGCATCCGTATCGGCACTCACGATCATCCAGCCCGGTTGCGTCTTTTTCTTGGAAAACCATGCCATCGGCGTTACTCGTGAAACGAGTTACTTGAAGTTATATCAATAAATCATTGTTGTCAATGATTTTTCTTTGCTGCGACATGCAGTCCCCAAGGAATCTCGCAGCCTGTTTTGGCAGCCCGAATCACGGTCCGGAATGCACTATTGCAACGCTCACTTTACTGTGGACACCCTGCGCCGCCCTTGCCGCTGTCAAGGCGTGTTCGCGATCACCAAACGCTTGCGCTCGATGTAGCCCGGCGTCGCCGCCAGCGCAGCATCCGGGCACACAGCGGAATTGCATGCAACCGCGGCGATGCTGTAGACGGTAATATGGAGCGGCGACAACGGGGGCGGTGGACTGGGGTTGATCGTTTCACCCTCATTGAATACCTGCGAAGTGCAATTCACGGTCACCGAAAAGCCGGTTGCTGCGCGCAGATCCAGCGTACCCGAGGCGCCGCTGCAGTTGCCGGACTGCAGCGCCTGGTAAAGCCCCCACTCGTTTCCGGCGCGCGCTACCTGCAAGGCGCGGGCTGACAGAATGTCCTGGGTCGAAGTGGCTTGCTGGGTTGTCCCCAGTCTTACCAATCCGGCCGCAAGCACCGCCATGATCACCAGGATCACCAGCGCCACGATCGCGCCGAAGCCGCGTTGCGCGGCATTCATGGCACGTTGTCCACATGCGCCCCGTACACGAGCGCGACATTCTCGCCCTGCTCGGCGATTTTCAGATTCATCCAGACGAAACCGCTCTGCTGCGTCGCGCCCTGCGTGGGTGAGTAGACAAAGGAACAACTTGCCACCTCGCTCGCCGCTATGGGGGTGGTGCCGACCGGAACGGGGCACGCCGCCGGCGTTGCAGCGTTGTACCCGTAGTTCGCGAACCGATACAGCGTCCCGGTGCCGGTGCCGTTGGCATCGACGCCGGCGCCGGCGCAGACATAGAACACCGCATTCTGGGTGTTGGGCACCAGCACAAAGCGCCCGCCGTTGTAGCCGCTGGGGAACTGGGTCGCCGCTTGCAGCGTAATCCGGCTATAGCCGAGGCTGGGGTCGGGCGGCGGACCGACCGACTGGATCGCCGCCCGGTTCGTGCCCGCGTAAACGTCATTGGTATTCTGATTGTCGATCACCAGCCAATCCCCTGCCGCCGGGGTGGAGGACAATGGCGACAGCACGTCCAGCGCGCTTACGGCGGCGGTCCCGTCGAACCACGCGCTGGGTGTCGCCGGGTTCGCGCTGTCCCAGACCGTATCCGGTCCCATACGGTAGCGCCCTCCGTCAGACGTCGGCACCAGCTCGAAGCACTGCGGATTGGGCGAGCGGATCGAATTGGGCACCGCGAGGCGGATGTCCCGCGTCATCCGGCGCAATGCGGTATCCGCCACGTCGGTCAGGCGGGCGCGGCGGCCCACGGCCACGTAGCTGTCCACCGCGGGCTTGAAAAAAACCACGATGGTGCCTGCGATAATGCCGGTGACGACCATTACCACGATCAACTCGATCAGGGTAAATCCGCGCTGCCGTTTGGCTAACATGGCGGCCCCGCGTAACAGGTGCGCCAGCCGGTGAGCGAGTAGCTTTTGCCGTCATGTGTAACGTGCACCGTCACCACAACCTGGGAGGCCGCCGCCACTCCGCTCAACAGCAGCGGCGACGCCAGCGGGGGATTTGCTACGGTCACGCTTTCATCATAGCCGCTCAAAACCGTCGTGCCGTCGATATCGCAAATGTTCACCGAACTATAGCCGTTGTAGTCGCGCACGTCGTTGAAGGTATTGCGCGCGCAGCCCGCAGGTGCGGCGTTGGCTGCTGCCGCGAAAGGCTTGAGCAGAATCTCTTCCATCATTTCGTCTGCGATCGCGGACATTTGTTTGACCACCATCGGGTCGGCGCTGTGCCGCACCGTGGTGGTGTAGGCCAACAGCACGCCCGCCAGGGCGATGCCTATGATGACAATCGACACGATCAGGTCGATCAGTGTCATGCCCGACTCCCGTCTACTCGACATAGCCGGTGGCTCCCACGATGGTAATGGGCTTCCCCTGCCCGGTGACGGCGATGGTCCCTGAGTAGAGCGTCGCGCCTGCGCCGTCGCTGGTGATGGTGCCGGCGGGCTGGAAATACAGCCCCCCCGGGGGATAGCCGCTCGCCGTCACCGATCCGTCCCTGCTCTGATAAGGCGTGCCGTCGGGACTGGGCAAGGCCGTACCGCAGGTGGTCGCCGGGTTCGCCGTCGCGATCTTGAGCGTGACCGTGGTCGCGGTGAGCGTCGCGCACACCAAGCGCCGGTGGCTGACCGCGGATTTCTGCGCATAGCGCAATGCGCTCACCACGTCGGCTTGAAACACGGCGCCGGCCAAGGCCTGGTTGTTCATCATGCGCGGCAACGCTATGGCAGACAATATGCCGAGAACGACCATGACCACAATCAGTTCGATCAGCGTAAAGCCCCCGTGTTTGGCCATCAGAACAACTCGCGCACGTGGATGGTCTTCGAGGTCTCCGGCGAATACACGCCAAAGCATGCGGTCGCGGAAGGGTCGGCGGAATACGTTGTCGAAGCCGCGCAGCTTCCGTTCTGCCCGCGCAGCCACGCCAGGCTCGAAGCCGGTGCGGTCATCAACGGATGATTCGGGAGACAGGAGTTATCCTGCGTTGTCGTTCCGAGGTTGAGCGCCACATCGACGCAACCCGTGCTGCCTGCCGGGGAAGGCGCGGACAGCGTCAGGGTTCCCTTGCCGCCCGAGAGTGTTCCCAGCCCGCTGGCACTGGTGGTCCACGCCCCGGTCGGGGCACCCGTACTGTCGCGGTAAGTCGACAAGGCAACCGATGTCGCCGGGATCGTGGTGGCCGCGTCCGTTGAACTCAACACCCAGGATTTTCCGCTCCAATACTGCGCTTGTACGCTTAAACCAAGGCTGGATTCTTCGGATCCATACTTATTGAACAGCCGCAGCCGGCCGTTGGCGACACCAACGCCACCTTCCACCGAGTTGGCAGGAACCGCCAGCAGCGATGTCACGCCATCCGTATCCTGCGCCCGAATATAGATGTTGGTCGGAGACGTAACATTGGAAAGCGCATAATTTGACGCGCTCGTAGTGGCGACGCCCGCGGAAAACGCAGCAGCCAAGACGCCAGGGCTATTGAGCGTACCGGCGCCCGGATTCTGGTTTGGCGCTCCGGCTGCACCGACCGCATTCCAGGCGGACAGGGTCACGGCCTTGGAAAAACCCAGCGCGCCGTCGTAGTTCCGGGTTGTGGCGTTGCCCGCGTTCTGCGCGACGATCTGCAAGCCGAATGGCTCACCGGAATAGACGAAACCATTGTAGGCAAGGGGACAGGTCAAGCCGGGCGGACAGAGCATGGGGAGACCCGACAGGGATGGGACGTAGGTATTGAAATGGTCAGGAATGAAGCGTCCGACGGCACCGGTTGTGCCGGTGCTGCCGGTAGCCGTGAGACCCGAACCGAGATAACTGCCGCTGGTTAACGTGGCACTCAGGTCTATGGTTCCAACTTCACTCCAGTTAAGGTTGGTACCGGTGGCGGAACCACCGGTGAAAGCGCCGACGTTGCCGGAGAAACTGCCATTCACTGCACCGACTCCGCTAGGCTGGTACTTGGAGAAAGACAGCGTTACCCCTTCCGGCCCCGGCGCGGCTTCTTTCCCGAAATTCGGTGTGACCGTTCCCAAACCGTTGTAAGCGGTCACGGTGGCGGAGAAGTTGTTCCCTGCCTTGATCAGCCCGGGGGTAATGCTCGAAAAACCGAAATGATGCGGCGCGACCACGAAGGCATTGCTGCTGCCGTTCAGCGTAATCGGCGTGCCGCCGCTGAACGGCGTGGCGGTCATGCTGGCGTTGAACGTGACCTGGCCGACATCGTCATAGCGCAGGGTGACAGGTGCCGAGCCGTTGGCATCGAAGTTGAAGCTGACCGACCCGCCACTGCTGGGAATCGGGGTCGCATTGACGGTAGCGAGGTTGCCAGGCTGGCAGGTCGCCGGGTTGTTGCACGTATACGTCATGTCCACCCCGGCTGTCTGGCTGATGATTGCCGGCGTGCAGACCGCCGGGTTGGTGGTGGAGGCCTGCACAGCGCGCAGATAGAGCGTTGGTGTGGCGATACCCGAAACCTGGGCGGGGATGGTGTAGGTGTTGCCGGTCGTAGTGTTGGAGAAAATGAATCCAGCCGTGGCCGCCGTGAACGTGCACGATGGCGCGCCGAAATTGCAGGTGGTCGCGTTGATCGGCGCGGGCGCGGGCGAACTTATGCCGAACACCACGCTGCCCGCCGTGGCGACCTGCACATTCTTGGTCACCGTACTGCTGCCGCTCGGGATCACGATTCCCGCGCCTGCCGCACCACCGGTGGTGCCGTCCCAGTTCACGGTAGGCGCACCCGTCGCGCTCAGCGTGCCCGTTACCCCACCGGTATAGGGCGTGCTGCAGGCGGTATCGGCGCACGCCCTGACCGTCAGCGTGCTGGCCGCACAAGTCAGTCCGGTGCCGCTGGGATGCTGGATTTCAAGGTGATCCAGCCCGCCGCCGGGCGGAATGACCGATGCGGCACAGATGCTCAGGTTATCGACCTCATGATAGTTGGTGGAGCCGCCGGTGGATCCGGTATAAGTAAACTGCAATCTAGGTGGCAGGGGCGCCTGCGTGCCTGCCGTAATCGCTGACTTCAAGTCATAGGAGAACAGCGGCGCATAGGCTGTACCTGTGCCGGTCTTGTCCTGATCCACCCTGACCATCACTTTGGTCGGGTCGGTGATCGAATCGAGAGTGATGCGGTAACGATAAGGCGAGACACTGTTGCCGCTGGACACGCCGTTGGCGCCCAGTGCCGGGGTCCCCGTCAAATAGGCGTAATTGCTGGCGCTAGGCGATGTGGCGCCGCTGCCGGAACCGCGGATCGCGACCGCATTGGGCAGCGACCCGGGGCCGCCGTTGCGGCACTCCGTCGGATTCGAATAGTTGCCGTAATCGTCGATGCCCACGCCGATCCAGCCGCCGGAAAAGCCGTTGATAGTGCAGTTGTTAAATGCATCGTTGCGATTGGCATAACCCAGCGAACCGCCGAAGCCGCCGGTGGTCGGCGGATCGTTGGCGCCGAACGAGGGCGTGTCGGGGTCGGAGAAGGTGATCGCGATACCGTCGGCGCCACTGCCGCCATAGGCCCAGTAATCGAACTCGGCGATCACCAGATTATTGCCGAAGGGAAACAGATTCTTGTTGGTGACGCGGGTCGCTTCGCTGCCGGCAATATCGGTGATGCGCAGGCGGTTGCCGACGATCTCCGGGGTAAAGGAGCCTGAAACCACGCCCACGTTCCAGTTGGCTGGGTCCGGTGGCGAATTATTCGGGGCGTTGAAGTTGTCGGTAACGCAGGTCAGCGGCGGGTAAACGTCATAGACCTGTCCGGTGAAAGTCCCGCTCAATGTCGGCGCTACCGAACCCGGGCCGGTCTGGTTTAGGCCGAGCGTGCCGTAACCGCTGCCGGTATTGGCGGTGACCGTCCAGGTCGTGCCGCCACCGGCCACCGAGGTGATCACCGCGCCGCTCACGCCGCCGCTCGGCGCCAGCGCGAACGCGCTTGCATCCACGCCGCTTACGCTCTGGCTGAACGTGACCGTCCAGGAAACGCTGGTTGCAGGCGTGGTCGGGTTGGGGCTGGCGAGGTTGATCGATACCACCGTCGGACCGGCTGGCAGGCTGTAGTCGATAGTGATCGGCATGTAGTCAACGTATGCGGTATCCGTTGTGTTATACGGCCCGCGCACCGCCGCGAATGCAGCGCCAAAAGTCAGGCTGTTGACGTCGGCAGGAGTCCATGTGTTGCCCCACATGTTTGTGGCACTTCCATATATCACCTGACTATTAGTGCCGGTAAAGCGCGTCTGCGTGGCCAAATCCCTGGCTGCGGGAGGACCGGTCTGAACGACGTTCGCCTTGACCAGCACCATCGACTGGTCGCTCATTGTCTTGGCCGAGTAGTCCCACACCCCCACCGTGATGCCCTTGATCGTGGCCCCCGCTGGGATGTTGAACCCGTAGCCGGTACATTTCAGATAATTGGTAATCTGCCCGTTGATGCCTGTCGCCTGCGCATAGACATTATCCTGTACACCAACGTTGGTGAGTCCAGTCCAGGGCTGGGTACCGATGGTGGTGTCATTGACGCAGAGCGTCGGGCTTTTGGTTGCCGTAACTGCTGTGCTGCCATTTACCGTATAGACCCCGCCCGTAACCGGAACGCCAGTCAGCGCATTTCCGGCACGATCGGTGATGCCGGCGGCGCTGCTCAGGTTCAATCCCAGAGTGCCGCTGCCGCTTCCGGTGCTTGCCGTGACCGTCCATGTCGTGCCGCTGCCGATGACTGAAGTAACAGTAGCGCCGCTCAGCCCGCCTCCCGGCACCGGCGTGAAATTGCTGGCGGAGACACCGACGACGTTCTCGCTGAACGTGACCGTCCAGGAAACACTCGTAGCGCTGGTGGGGTTCGCGTCTGCCGGAACGATTGAGGTGGCGCTGGGCGCGGTGTTGTCGACGATCACGCTAGCAGTCAGCACCAGCGTATTGCTTGCGCTGTTGTTACAGGCGTTGTCGCTGTATGCGATGAAGCTGGCGCTATAGGTACCTGCTGCCGCCGGGGCAGTGATGGGAAATGAAAGAGTGGCCGTCGAGTTGTTATTATTGAAGTTCGTGGTGTTGTCGCAGGTAAACGGCCCGGCGCCGATTTGCCAACTGGTGCTCCGCCAGTTGGTGCCACCTAAAGTCGATCCATTTACATCCGCTGTAATGGTTCCGCCGCCCGTGACGTAGACGACGGATGCCGGTCCCTGTGCGGGGGATGCAACGCTCAGCGTGGCACTATTCAGTTGCAGCGCCGCGTAGGATTGACCGGAGAATGCTAAGCCGACCAGCAACAGGCCTGCAGCGCAAATCAATCTGATGCGGAGAGCGGGGACAAACCACGCTTTTCCAAAACTAGCCATCAAGACAACTCACAATTGAAAACTGAGACAGGGGCCAAAACATTGTCGCTGGCAAATGGGCCGGTCAGCGTGCTCCAGGGTTGCGTGCCGATGCTCGCGTCATTGATGCACGTCGTTGGACTTGCGCTGACCGTCACCGCCAACGCCGCCGCGCTCATGCCAGGCAACAACAACCCGACCAGACCGGCGAACGCAGTCTTGATGACGGCGGCCCGGAAAAACAGGGCTTTGCGCAGCTTCACCGTTCGCCTCGACGCAATGACCGGCGTGAAACAACCATGACTCCTCGCCCTCCTTCCGATTCATCCCTGGCTCCTGCGGTCATCTTATCCTATCGGTCCGTGAATTCGATTCGATGTTCAGTATTGCATCGGTCTTCAGGTACCGGCGCCGTCGCTCGTGACTCTGGCCACTGCATTCAACGGCGACAGTCCCGCCACAAAATGAGCGCTCCCCACCGGCGAATCCGCTCTTGTCTCGTCTACCCATCAAAACAACTCGCGCACATGAATGGTTTTCCGCGTCTCCGGCGCATAGATGCCGAAACTGCCGCGGGCGGAGGGGTCGCTGTTGTAAGTCGCTGCGCAATCTCCGTAAATCGAGCGCAACCACGGACTCGCGGCGCCTGTCGTCGCGGGATGACCGGTGAGACAGGACTGATCGGCGGTGCCGGTGCCAGTGCCGAGATTGATGGCCAGATCAACGCTGCCTGTGGCGGTGGGAGAGGTGGGAAACGGCATCGTCAGCTTGATGCTGCCCAGCCCGCCGGAAAGCGTCGCCCCGAAAGCATGGCTTGGCCCCAGATTCGTCGTAGTCAGGGTGCCCGTATAGTCCGACAAGGCCACCGACGCGTCCGGTATGACCGTGACGCCGTCGGCGCTGTTGAGTACCCAGGAGTTTCCCGTCCAGTATTGTGCCTGCAGCGGCATTTTCAAGTCGGACTGCTCGCTGCCGAACGCGTTGAACAGGCGCAATCTGCCTTGCAGGATATTGATACTGCCGTTGGCGCCGGAGGACGTGACGGTATCGGCGTCCTCGGCGTGAATCTGGATCGGCGCCGCGAGATAATAGGGCAGACTGTTGAACACAAAAGAAATCTTGCCCGTTGCATCCGAGTAATTGACCGTCGCTTGAGCGGGAATGACGTTGGCGAACTTGCTCGCCGGTATGGCGCCAGTGCCATCCGCAACGGCATCGACATAAAGCTTGCCTGTGGTGCCTCCCACCGGCACGCTAAGGTTGACCGCCTTGGCGAAATCGCCTGGATTGATGTAGTAGTAGTTCGCCGTGGGAGCCGGCGTGGCTAACCCATTCATTGCTGTCACCGTCACGGTAAACGGCTGGCCCGGCACGGGTCCGACCGGATTGCCGGAGTAGGCGAAGCCGCCGCCTTGGGAAGTCACCACGGTATCGAAGTGATCCGGGATGAAGCGCCCGACCACGCCGTTGCGCGCCCCGGTGTTGTCGAACACCAGGGCAGTCCCGTTTGCGGCAGTCAGGTCCACGCCCGAATTCAGAAAATTGGTCGCGGAAACGCCCAGGGTGAAGCTGCCGACCTCGCTGTAACTCAAATTGGTCGGGGTAGCAATGCCGTTGGTGAAAGAAGCGGGAACCTGCACACCGTTGCTCAAGGCGCCCAGCGTTCCGGTAGCCGGCGTGTAGGGTGCGTTGGCGGAAATGGTGGTCAGCCAAGCGTAGTGCAGCGCAGCGCCATTGGCGGTGATCTGCGCCAGCGTCGCCCCGGCATCGGGTATCCCGTCGCCGAGCGCGACGTTGGTATCGGCCGCGCTGTTCCACAGATACGCGCCGACGGTGGCCTGAAAATTAGTACCCGCCTTGGCGAACTTCGCGCCCCCGGCGGCTGAACTGGCCGGATTGTTGCTCGCCCCCTGCTTAATCGCGCTCACCACCAGGGCGAACGGGCGCGTGGTGATGGTGTTGGAGTTGCCGTTGATGGCCGCGCCGCCGAAGCTGAGGCTGTCGTCGCGCAGGTTCAGCGCATACTTGCCGACGTCCGAAGTCGACAGGTTGAAATTCGCCGAACCCGCGGCGAAGGTCAGCGCCAGGTTGTTTGCGCCTGGGAGCGCGCTGGGCAGGCTCACCGCGCCGATCTTGGGGGCGGCGCCACCGGGGTCGCTCACATCGAGCGTGAGCCATGCCTTCAGGTTCTTCGCGCCGGTGTAATAGGGCGAGATCGAGCAAACTCCGGTACTCGGATCCTTGCGCCACATCGCCACGCTTATCGCCTGCGGGCGTCCGGCGACCTGCACCGCATCGTTGGTGATCACGAAGGCGTTGTCGCTGAAGGCGATCGGCGTGGAGGTCGTGCTGCTGGTGGCCACGAGCGGATCCATCACGCTCACGCTCAGGGCGGCGTCGGCATGCTGGTCGCTGAGCGCGAGCGTGGCCACGCCGTTGTCCGCCGCCGCGAACGTATAGCTGGCCGTGCCGCTGTCGGCGGCCCCCGGTGTCAGGGTGCCCGCCGCAGTCACCGTGCTCCAGTCCCCGTGCGCAGGCGAGGTCGTGATGTTGACCGTTCCGGTGTAGTTGGTCACGACGTTGTTCACCGCGTTCATTACGTTGATGGTCACGTTATCCGGCGTGCAGGTGCTGGCCGTGGCGGCAGCGGGATCGACTAAAAAGTGATTCACGCTGTAGGTCATCGGGCAGGCATGGGTTTGCGTCGCGATGGCCGTCACCGCGGCCTGGCTCAAGACCTTCGGATATACCCGCACCTCGTCCAGATTGCCGCGAAAGTGGAACGTTGTCGGCGATTCGCCAGATGCATTCGTTTCGCCACCGATGGAGATTGGACCGGCATCGGTTCCCCATGTGCCAGTCCACGGCGTCGGGTCGGTGTCGCTGGCGAGCAAAGTCCCGGCGGCATTGAACACGTATATCGTGCGCTTCTTGTTCGTGAAATCTGCCAAGGCGGCAACAAAATACCAAGTGTTGTTGGCGATGGTGTAACTGGAATCCAGAATGACGGGCGTGATGGCGCGGGAGTAGAAACGGAGTCTTCCCGCCGCGCCGTCGCCCAGACTGAAACCATAACCGCCGGTGTTGTTTTCATCGTCGATGAAGATGCGCTGTCCCGACACCGAATAGTTGGTCGTCCTGATCCAGCCGGTGATGGTGAAATCGGTGGTCAGGTTGGGCAGCGGCGTTTGCACGTAAGCTGCCGTTATCGTGCCGCCGTTATCGAACACGCCATAATTGCAGGTGCCGGGACTGCCCGCGATGGCCGGGGTCGCGCCGGCGGTGCTGGCGCTGTTGAATGCCTGGGCGTTATTACCGTTGCCGCTGTTGTCTACGATCTCGCCTGCGGTCCCGTTCCAGGTCGCTTCATCCATACGGTATTCTGCCAGCGCGGGCGTGGCGCTGACGGTGTAGACCTGCCCGGTGAAAGTGCCTGTCAACGCCGGGCTGACCGACCCGGCTCCGCTTTGGTTCAGGCCGAGCGTGCCGGAACCGATGCCGGTGTTGGCGGTCACCGTCCATGTCGTGCCGCTGCCCGTCACCGTCGTAATGAATGCGCCGCTCAGGCCGCTTGGGGCCGGCGTAAAGGCGGTGTCATTCACGCCAGTCACGCTGGTGCTGAATGTCACGGTCCACGATACCGTCGCCGTGTTGGTCGGATTTGCGCCGGCAGTATTAATGGAAACGACTGCGGCAGATGGAACGTAGGTGATGCTCACCTGGCCTGCCGCGCCGTCACCACCGCTTCGATTGGTGTTGTTCTCCGCGCAAGCCGCGCCACCACCGCCTCCGGCGACACTGCCCGTACTTCCGTTACCGCTACTATTCCTGCCTGGGCCACCCGCGCCGCCGCCGGTCGCCGTGCCGGAACCGCCCGTGTTTCCTGATGCATCCCCCCCCGCTCCTCCACTACCGGCACCGCCGCCGCCGGCGCCGCCAGCCTGGCAACCACCTCCGGCCACCACGCCAGAGGATCCGCTGCCGCCTGCATAAACAGTCGCACCTACGCCATTGCTCGCAGTACCGGAACCAGCGGCACCCGCGCTGTTGTTGTTCGGCGCCCCGGCACCACCAGCGCCCCCCTTGGCGACAACGGTCGTGCCGTTGAAAGTAGAATCTCCCCCCGTAGCGCCATCGCCGGTTGAGCCGGTTCCGCCCGCGCCGACGACGATCGGGTAGGTATTA